>WNFU01001520.1_pt1 | contig 48096 bp, 40 predicted proteins | sample 5400121 | NCBI WGS metagenome assembly WNFU01 (sample SAMN13153360, study PRJNA577476) | soil metagenome | isolation source: 100 cm soil or saprolite under grassland replicate 1 | place: USA:California | collected 2016-06-15 | reverse complement strand
TGTCCTGGAACGAGGGGTCGGTCGGCCGGTGCGCGTTCAACAGGAAATCGGTCGCCATCATGATGGCGCCGAGCAGATTGTTGAAATCGTGCGCGACATTGCCGGCGAGCCGGCCGATGGTCTCCATCTTCTGCTGCTGGTTCACCTCGTTCTCGAGCGTGCGCTGCTGGGTGGTCTCGAGTGCGTAGACGATAGCGGCTTCCCGGTCCCGCTCCTTCTCGCCCTCAATGGCGGTAACGAAGAAGCTCGCATAGCGCTCGCCCGACCCGGCGAGCGCGGCCTCGACCGGGTCGATCTCGCCCTGCCCTTCCGCGGCCTTGCGGATGGCGGCTTCGAGCGCCGCTCGGTCGCGCTCGCCGACAACGGCCAGGATCGAGCGGTCGCCTTCGCCCTTGAAGACAGGGTGAAACAGGCGTGCAAATCTCGCGTTGGAATCCGCGATCCGTCCCTGCTTGTCGACGGTGGCAATCGCCATCGGCGTATTCTGGAAAAAGCGCATGAAGCGCACCTCGGCGGCGCGCTGCGGGTCGATCGAGCCGTCGCTGGCGCGATTGAGGACGAGCGTGCGGGACGCACCGGGCGTGCCGTCAGGGCCGAAGGCGACCTTGTGGAAGAGCCGCGCCGGCACGGTGCGGCCGGTGCGCGTCTTGAGGTCGATGTCGAGAATCTCCGTCTTCACGTCGCCGGGCACCGCCGCGAGCGTCGTGAGCAGCGCCGCGCCCTCGCCCGCCACGATCTGATCGAGCTTGAGGCCGCCGGTGCCGACTTGGGTGAGATCGTAATCGAGCCAATTGGCGAGCGTGGCGTTGAGATAGACGATGTTGCCGCTGGCCTCGGCGGAGAAGAACCCGGCCGGCGCATGGTCGAGGTAGTCGATGGCGTGCTGCAGCTCCTGAAACACGTTCTCGTGCCGCTCGAGATCGCGCGTCACGTCGGCCAGCGACCACACCGTCATGCGGGATTCGCGCTTGCCGTCGCCGAGCGGTCGCACGCGGATGCGCAGCCAGCGGCCGCTCTCGCCCTTGCGCGCGCTCACGCGCACCTCCTCCTGGGCGCGCCGCCCTTCGCGCGCCGCCCTGAGCAGGCGGTACGCGGCCTCCGAAACCGCGGCATGGCCCATGAAGACGCGCTCGACCGGCCGCACGTCGCGCGGGCCGGACGCCTCGATGAGTTCGAGATATGCCGCGTTGGCGTAGACGACGCGGCCGTCCGCGTCCGTCACCAGGGTGCCGTCGCTGGCGTGGTCGACGACTGCCGCGAGCAGCGGACGCCTGGCCGCCAGGCCCGAGACGCGCAGGATTCCGGCGGCGAGCGCAAACAGCAGGAAGGCGCCGAGCGTGGCCAGCACGGCGACGAGCGCAATGACGTAGGGTTCGGCCTTGGCGCGTGCGATCAGGACAGCGCCCGCCGCTGCGACCAGCACGAATGCCAAGAGCAACACGAGAGCGATACTGCCGGTGCCGCGGCTCGCGCGGACGCGCTCGATCGGCGTGCGAGCCTTATCTGCGGACGATTGCGGCTGCGTCATGATCGGCGTGGAATCGGCGCCATTCGCCTTGTCCTGAGTGCCCCAGCCGCCGAGTCCACGCAAGGGTTTCGCCCGTCTAGACTTGGTGGGAACCGCCGCTTGCCCCATGCCAAGCGGTTTGAGTCCGGACTCGGCGCAGTATCGATCCGCATAAGGCGGCATGGAACCCGCGCCGCGGGCTTCGGCAGGCAGACTTTGCCGTTGGCCGGATTAATGGCCGGTTGCCGAACGGTTACGGTCGCGCACGAACCACCGTTTACCACGCGAAAGCTTTGGGATACGGGCTTGGGATGCGCTGGGCCTATCTTTCTTAATTTCCTGTTAGTATTGACGGCAGCGCGTAATCCCGGCGGCGTTAACCATTCGGGCAATCCCGACGAGCCGCCGCACCCCCGGACCGATGGGGAGGAGTGATGGACAGCTTATTCGGCGAAGGACAGGTCGGCCTCAAGGTTGTCTTGTTCGTGATCGTGGTGCTCGGCCTGCTCGCGCTCGCGTTCTGGCTCTTGCGCCGGTTCGGCGGCGGGCGGCTCGGCGGCGGCGCAACGCGCGGACGCCAGCCGCGGCTCGCCGTGATCGACCAGGCAAGCGTCGACAGCCGGCGCCGGCTCGTCCTCATCCGCCGCGACAATGTGGAGCATCTGCTCATCATCGGCGGTCCGAGCGACGTGGTGGTGGAGCAGAACATCGTGCGCGCGGCAACCGCGGGTGTTCCCGCGCGGCCGCCGGCCGCCGATACGTTGCCGCGGGCGATCCCGCTTGGCGAAGACAGTATGTGGCCGCTGCAGCCCGAGCCGCAGCCCAAGCCCGAGCCGCAACCGCGGGTCGAACCCCCGCTGCGTCCCGAAGCGCGGCCACGCCCGCCCATGGCGACCGAAGAACCGATGTTTTGGGCGGGGGAAGAGCGGCCGGCGGAGCCGCAAGCCCCGGCCGCGCCCGTGCCTGCGGCCGCCTCGCGCGAGCGCAAGCCGCGCGCCGGCGACCCGCTGGCCGAACTGGCGGAGGAGTTGTCGCGCGTGCCTCCCGTTGCCGAATCGGCCGAGCAGCGTCGCATGCCGCGACTGCAACCGGCGCCGCCGCCGGCCGGCACGGCGGACGTCAAGCCGTCCGCCGACCCGAACCTCTCCGAAATGGCGCAGCGACTCGAGGCTGCGTTGCGCCGTCCCGGCAAGAGCGACGAAGCGCGCGCTCCCGCCGGCGGCAAGATGGCCGGTGAGCCCGCGCCCCAGGGCGGGACGTTCGCGCCGAAGTTCCCGCCGGCCCCTCGGCCAAGCCCGGCGCAGCTGCGCCCGTTCAAGACGGAGGAGGCGCGCGCCCCGGCCGCGCCCAAGCCATCGAGCGAGCCGGCGACACCGGTCACGGATGAAGGGGCAGCGCCCGCGGAGTCCACGCAGGGCGCGCGCGGTCCGCGCGACGACGCCAAGCCGGCGCAGGAGATGGCGAGTCTGTTGAACCGCCCGCCGCCCAAGCCTTGAGCGGCTCTGACCAACATATTCAGTCGTCATTGCGGCCGAGCCGCGACAGCGGCGAGGCCGCAATCCATAACCAGGGAGCAGTGGTTATGGATTCCGGGCTCGCGGGCACACGCAGCCAAGCTTGCGCAGGCTGCGTACACTTGCCTGCGCTTGCCTGCGCCCCGCAATGACAAGTCGGAGTGCGCGCAGTGCTCTCATTCGGGCGAGCTACTCCGCCTTGATGTTCGCGGCCTTGATGATCGGCCACCACTTCTCGATCTCGGCCTTGTGGTAGGCAGCGAGCGCCTCCTGCGTCTGTTGCTCGCGTGGCGGCACCTCCTGGCCTTGATCGAGGAATCGCTGCCGCACCGTCGGATCGGCCAACGCCTTCACGACCGCTCCATTGAGCTTGGCGACGATGTCCTTGGGTGTGCCCTTCGGCACCCAAAGGCCGTGCCAGAAGGAAATGTAGACGCCCGGCACGCCGGTTTCGTCGACCGTCGGAATCTCGGGCGCCCCAAACCAGCGGGACTTGGCCATGACCGCCAGCGCCTTGATCTGTCCGCCGCGCACGTTCGGAAGCGAGTTCGAGGACATGTCGCACATGAAGTCGACTTGTCCGGCGACCAAGTCCGCTATCGCGGGGGCGCCGCCGCGATAGGGCACGAATTGGAAGCGGGTCCCGGTATTGTTCTGAATGTAGATGCCGCAAAGGTGCGATCCGCTCCCGGGGCCGACCGTCGCGGCCGATGCCTTCTCCGGGTTGGCTTTGAGCCACGCGACGAGCTCTTTGAGGTCGTTTGCTGGCAAGGCTTTCCTTGCCACGACCCAGAGCAGGGTATCGGCGACTCTCGCCACCGGTTCAAAGTCCGCCAACACGTCATAGGCGACGGGATAGACGGCGCCGGCTCCGACGTGGCTTGCCCAATTGCCGAAGCTCAGCAAATACCCATCCGCCGCCGCGCGGGCGCTTCGGCTCACCCCGATGCTGCCGCCCGCGCCGCCCACGCTTTCCACCACGACGGGCTGGCCGAGCGTCTCCTTGAGATGCTCAGCGAGCACACGCGCCAGCGTCGTCGTGGCTCCGCCTGCCGGGAACGGCACAATCATCGTGAGCGGCCGCGACGGATAGGATTGCGCGCTTGCGAGGCGCGGCACCGATAGCAGCGCGGCGGCGCTTCCTAGCTGCTGCAGAAATCGACGGCGGAGCCTTCATGGCGTTTCCACACGAACATCGAGCAGTGGCGTCGCGAGCCGCCGCAAAATACTCGCGTATCCGACCGCGGGCGAGTTGCCGCGCGCCTTGGCGTTGACCAACGGCGAAGCCGCCGATGCCGCTACGGATTACTCGTCACGATAGATGCGCTCGCGCCGCTCGTGCCGCTCCTGCGCCTCGACCGAGAGCGTGGCGATGGGGCGGGCCTCAAGCCGCTTGAGCGAGATCGGCTCGCCGGTCTCCTCGCAATAGCCGTAGGTGCCGTCGTCGAGACGCGCGAGCGCGGCATCGATCTTGGCGATCAGCTTGCGCTGCCGGTCGCGCGCCCGTAGCTCGATCGCGCGGTCGGTTTCCGAGGACGCGCGGTCGGCAAGATCGGGATGGTTTTCGTTTTCGGCCTGGAGATGGGCGAGTGTCCCTTTGGCCTCCTTGAGCCGCCGTTTTTTTGCGGAGACATTGCAACCCCGTGCGAAACGCGAACCCCCTGCTCGCGGGGCGAGCTTATATCGAGCCGCGCGATGGCGGACAATAACGGAATTGCGGCCGACCCAAAATTTCGGTGCGACGCAAAAGACGGCTGCGGCGGCCGAGGCGGTGCCGCCGCGCGCTGTCCCATGCGAAGGCCGCGCCGCTGCGGGTCTAGCGCCGGCGTCCGACCTCGCTGATCGCGTCCGCGCCGGCACTCGCTGCCGGCGCCCCGCGCCGGGAACCGGATGCGCAGGTCGGAGAACACCTCAAGCACGGCCGCAGCCGCGCCCCCGGTCAGGCCGAGCACATCCCATCGGCAGACAAAAAGTGGAAGCGCCAGCCGGCACGTTGACGGAGCTTGCGGCGACCGGGAAACGGAAACCGATCAGGCTGCCGTCGACATCCTCCAGCGTATGGACGATCTCCTGCGCTTTGATCACCTCGGCCAAAGGCCGATAGGGAGGCTGCTATTTTGGGCTCGCTGCCGGGTGCGTCGACAGGCGTGCCGCGCGAATCGTCGCGCTCGAGCCGCTCACGCCGGCGCGTCGGGAATGAACTTCAACGCGACCCCGTTCATGCAGTAGCGCAGACCCGTCGGCGGCGGCCCGTCCTCGAACACATGGCCCAGATGTCCGCCACAGCGCCGGCAGTGAACCTCGGTGCGCGGCAGCAGCAACAGGTGATCGGTGGCAGTACCGATGGCGTTCGGCAGCGGTTGATAGAAGCTCGGCCAACCGGTCTGGCTGTCGTATTTGGTCTCCGACGAGAACAGCGGAAGGTCGCAACCGGCACAGACGAATGTGCCCTTGCGTTTCTCATCGTTGAGCGGGCTCGAACCGGGCGTCTCGGTCCGGTGCAGCCGCAACACCTCGTATTGCGCCTTGGTCAGGATCGCTCGCCATTCGCTGTCGCTCTTCTGGATTTCGAACGTGCCGGCGGCCTCGACATCCGTGCTCTGCATCCAGCGCCAGCCCGCGAGCAGCGCAAGCCCTCCCGCACCCGCCAGCAACAAACGACGATCGACCATGGTCTAGTCCTTCTTGCCCCACAGCTCCTCGAGTCGCGCATCGCGCCCGCAATTGAAGCGGTAGAATTTGTAACGGATGGGATTCTTCACATAGTAATCCTGGTGGTACTCTTCGGCTTTGTAAAACGGCCCGGCCGCCACGATCGCGGTTTGGATCGGCTGCTTGAAGCGCTTCTCGACCGCCGCCTTCGAGGCCTCCGCCAGCGAGCGCTGCTCCTCGCCGTGATAGAAGATCGCGCTGCGGTACTGGTCGCCGTGGTCGCAGAACTGCCGATCCTTCGCCAGCGGATCGATGTTGTGCCAGAACACGTCGAGCAGCTTCTGGTAGCTCACCTTGGCCGGATCATACACGATCTCCACCGCTTCGGCATGGCCGGTGCCACCGTGCGAAACCTGCTCGTAGGTCGGATTGACGGTGCGCCCGCCGGTATAGCCCGAGGTCGTGCTGATCACGCCGTCAACCTTGTCGAAATCGGCTTCCACGCACCAGAAGCAGCCGCCGGCGAACGTGGCAATCGCGGTTCGCTGCGGCTCACTCCCCTGCCCGGCTGCGCTCGCGAGAAGCCCAAACGAGAGCACCGCGCCCAGCGCGATCCCTCCAGCGATGGCTGTTGTCTGGCGCCGCATGCGGGTCTCCCGAGTTTGGCGCAAGCGGATGACCACGGCAATATATATAGGCCATTCTGCTGGCCGGTTGAGCCAATTCCGCTCACGTTCGTGCGATGGCCGCGTGAAGGCCGGACCGGTCGATTGACCGTGATCAATATGCGGTCATTGCCGGGCTTGACCCGGTAGTCCATCCTCTTCAAATGAACTGCTTTTTCGATGGATGCGCGGGTCATAAGCGCGTTCACGCGCGTCCATAGCCCGTCGAAGACGGGCGTGAACGCCCTTAAGGACGCGCTGCTGCCCGCGCATGACGATTCGGAAAACCATGATGCGTTTCGAAGGAACCAGCGCTTATGTGGCGACCGATGACCTCAAGGTCGCGGTCAATGCCGCCATCACGCTCGAGCGGCCGCTGCTGGTCAAAGGCGAGCCCGGCACCGGCAAGACGGTGCTCGCGCTCGAGATCGCCAAAGGCCTCGGCGCGCCGTTGATCGAGTGGCACATCAAATCGACCACCAAGGCACTGCAGGGACTCTACGAATACGATGCGGTGTCGCGGCTGCGCGACAGCCAACTCGGCGACGCGCGCGTGCACGACATCCGCAACTACATCAAGCGCGGCAAGCTGTGGGACGCCTTCGTCGCCGACGCGCGGCCGGTGCTGTTGATCGACGAAGTCGACAAGGCGGACATCGAGTTCCCCAACGATCTGCTGCTCGAGCTCGATCGCATGGAGTTCTTCGTCTACGAGACCGGCGAAACGGTCAAGGCGCGCCGGCGACCGATCGTGGTGATCACCTCCAACAACGAGAAGGAACTGCCCGACGCATTCCTGCGCCGCTGCTTCTTCCACTACATCCGGTTTCCCGATTCCGACACCATGCGCGCGATCATCGACGTGCATTTCCCCGGCATCAAGCAGCGCCTGGTATCGGAAGCGCTCAAGCTGTTCTACGAGATCCGCGAGGTGCCGGGGATGAAAAAGAAGCCGTCGACTTCGGAACTCCTCGACTGGCTCAAGCTCCTGCTGGTGGAGGATATCAGCCCCGAAACGTTACGCGAGCGCGACCCGAAAAAGCTCATTCCGCCGCTGCACGGCGCACTGATCAAGAACGAGCAGGACGTGCACCTGTTCGAGCGACTCGCCTTCCTCGCGCGCCGCGAGGGGCGATAAACGTTCCCGTAGGGTGGGCGAAGGCGCAGCGCGCCTTTGCCCACGCGACCCTCGAAATTGTTCTCGGGAGAAGTCGAATCCGCCGAGCGACGTCCCCGCGTGGGCACGGCGCTACGCTGGTTGTCGCGCCGATCAACCTCCTCGGCTTGCGCCTTTGCCCACCCTACATCTGATCGCGCACGTTTGGAGTTCGTCATGGCCGGGGTTAACGACAAGGCCGGGCATGACGACTCAAGGCTCGCAGAATTACTCCGGCGTGCGCGCCGCGAGCGGCTCGTCGACACCGGCGCGGTCGATCGAAGGCGCGGCAACGTCCTTGGGTGCGAGTGGATCGGCGGGCAATTCCGCGAGCTCGGGCTCCGCCGGCAGCTCCGCTTGCGGCACCACTGCCCCGAGCCGCGCCTCGACGTCCACCTCATGTTCCCCTTCGCGCAATGCCGCGCGCTCCGCCACGCGCCGGTCTTCCTCCTCGCGCTGACGCGCCGCCCGCGCCGCCAGGCGCTCGCGGGTATCCACCCACCAGTAGAGGACCTGCATCGCCGCGCGCCCGACGCGACCACCGGCCCACACGAGTTCGAAGGGGGCGAATAATCGCCACGTGTCGTCGCCTTCGACAATGGCTTGGGCGAGAATGTTGCCCGCCATGGCCGTGGTGTTGATGCCGTGGCCGCCGAAGCCGCTGGCGAGCCAAAGACCTCCGGAAACCTCGCCGATCTGCGGCATCCGGTGCAGTGCATTGCCGAGCACGCCCGACCAGACGTGCTCGACCTCGACCTCGCCGAGCTGCGGGTAGACCGCGGCGATGTCCGCTTGCAGCCGGCGCACGTAGCGCCTGGGATCGGCCTCCCACGTGGTGGTGTGTCCCGACCACTGCAGCCGGTCGTTGCCGACGACGCGGTAGTGATTGTTGGCCAAATCGGTATCGGTCACCCCGCCGCGGTAACTGATGGCGGCAGCCAGCCGCGGCCCAAGCGGCGCGCTGGTGATCGTGTAGCTCCAGATCGGCAATAGCGTGCTGGCAATTCGCGGCGCGAGCGAGCCGAGATGGACGCTACAGGCGAGCACGATGTGGTCGGCTCGCACGCGGCCGGACGGCGTCGCGATCCGCTTGCGCACGCCTTCGGCGTCGATCGCGAGTGCGGGGCTATCCTCGAAAATGCGCACTCCGGCCGCCTCCGCCAGTTCCGCGAGCCCCAGCGCATAATTGAGCGGATGGATGTGAAACGCGCGCGGCAGATGCAGGGCGTGAAAGTAGTGATTAGTCTTGAGCACGTCCCTGACCCGTTCGGTCGGCCATAGCTCGATCTCGGTGCCGAACTCCTCTCCATAGACCTGCGCGTCGTCGAGGACCTGGTCGCCGTTATCGACCTTGGATGCCTTGAGCCAGCCGGCGATCGGGGCAACGCCCGGCAACCGCGCTTCGGCAATGGTGTTGGCGACGTATCTGAGGCCCATCTCCGAGAGCGCCCACAGCGCCTTGGCGTGCTCAAAGCCGACCCGGCTCACCACCTGCTCCATCGGCGCCGCAAAGCCGGGCAGCACGAAGCCATCGTTGCGGCCGGACGCGCTCCACGCGATGCGGCGGCTCTCCAGCACCGCGACCGACCATCCGCGCCGCGCGATCTCGCGCGCGGTCGTCAGCCCGGCAAGGCCAGCGCCGATGACGCAGACATCGACATCGAGGTCATAGGTGAGCGGGGGGCGCGCAGGCACCGGCACCATGCTCGCCGTGTACCAGGTCGGCACGTAGGACCCTCGCTCGGCGGCGTTCACGTTTTCTCCCCCGCAGGTTAACTTACCGCCGGCATGCTAAACTGCGCCGCGCGGGAAATCGATGCCATGCGACTGATGCTGCTGCGACACGCCAAGTCGGAAAAACCCGAAGCAGGCATGAGCGACCACGCGCGCCGCCTCAATGCCCGCGGCAAGAGCGATGCCCCGGTGATCGGCGCCTACATGGCGCACCACGCGCTCATTCCGGACCTCGTGCTGGTCTCGACGGCCGAGCGCACGCGGCAGACCTGGGAACGCGTCGCCGCTGCGCTGCCCACGCCGCCGCGCGTAGCCTACGAGGATCGCCTCTATAACGCCGGCGCCGAGGCAATCATCGCGCTGGTGAAACGCACCGCGCCGACCGTGCGCACGTTGCTCGTGGTCGGCCACAATCCGGGACTGCATGACGCGGCGCGGCGGCTGATCGCCTCCGGCGACGTCGAGACCCGCGAGCGGCTCAACGAAGGGCTGCCCACCTCCGGTCTCGCCGTGATCGATTTTGCCGGCAAGGACTGGCGCAAGCTGCATCCCCACGGCGGGCGGCTCGAGCGCTTCGTAAGCCCCCGCTCGCTCGCGGAGGCCGATCGGGTGTGAATGGCGCGCGTGGGGGCTCTTGCCCCACCGCCTGAGGGGAATACGCGCCGCTTCGCGCACGCGCCTGCCCCGCCTGCGTCATCGCCGCCGGCGGCATCGACACCCACTCACGGCTTGCCCGCAGGCGTGGCAATATGTCCTAAAACGCCAGCCACAGGGGAACGGTGCCATGTACAAGAGAATCCTGGTTCCGATCGATCTCGCGGATCCGGACTTGGCCAAGCCTGCGGTTACAGCCGCGTTGATGATGGCGACCCCTTCCGAGGGCATGATCCGCTTCATCAACGTGCTGCCGCTCACGCCGGTGATGCTCGCCGAGTACGTGCCTCCCGACTTCGAGGTCCAGCAACGCAAGGCGGCGGAAGACGCGCTCTCGATCGTCGTCAAGGAGACGGGTTTGCCGTCTTCGCAGGTCTCCTCGACGGTGCGCCAGGGCGGCGTCTATCAGGAGATTCTCGAAGAAGCGAACGCCATGCAGCCCGATCTCATCGTCATGAGCTCGCACCGGCCGCACCGGCATGCGGTGCGCACCTATTTTCTCGGCTCCAATGCCGGCCACGTGGTGCGCTACGCCAAGTGCTCGGTGCTGGTTGTGCGAAACTGAGGCGCTTGCATCCCGGCACGACTCTAAGCCGCCGAATTTCGGCAGCCCAGCATGCGCGCGCCGCCGCGGGCTACCGACGCGCTACTGCGGCACGAGATCGTTCGGTACGGCGTCCGGCCGGTAGCGACCGGGCCGGTTGCGCTTAAAGAAGGTCCCGCTCTGCCACACGAACAGGGCGAAGAATCCGCTCAACAACGCCACGCCGGCATAGTCGCCGATCTCAAGCGCTCGCACCGTAAGCGCCGCAATGGCGAGTGCCACGCCGGCGAACAGCGCGAGCCCCGGCCAATAGAGAAAGGCCGGCACGCCGGTTACGAAGGCGGCCGGCCCGCCAACTGCCGCGATGCGCCGGTTGAGCTCGCGGATGAAGGCGCCGTAGGCGCGGTCTTGCGGGTACTGTTCGACGAGCGATCGCCATGAGGTCGAGGGAATCGACAGCCTGCGACCGCCCGTCCACCAAATCTCGGTAACGAAGCGCCGCGTCTGCATGCTTGCCGGGCGGAACGACAGCCGCACCCGGGTGATGCCCGCATAAGGAATGCGGCCGCTGTACCGACCCGTCTGCCATTCGAGCGCGTCGGAGCGCAGGCAAAGCTGCCAGGCCGCGCCCATCAGCGATGGTTTGTGGGCATAGACCGGATCTGCACCGGATGCTTGCTCGTTCAACATCGCGCTCAGGACGTCTCCGCAGTGAGAGCGAGCGCTTTGAAGAGCCGACGAGCGCAAATCCGACTCGCTTATGGACGAGTCTCATTCGGTTCCGCATTCAAGGCGAACATCGCTTGCACGAGCCTAGCGACCCAGGCCGGCAGTTTCAATCTGAGCCGCGGAGGCTGCGCCGGCGGGCGGCCGTCGAAGGGAGCGCATCGCGGTGCTACAGTGTCGCCGACCAACTGGTTTGCGAGCAATGATCATGAAGCTGGTCGCCTGCTCGTTCGCCTTGGCCTCGGTCGGGAGCATCATTTGCGCCGCAGCCGTCGAGCAAGCCATGACGTGGTCTTGGGAGCTCGCCCGTCGCCAGTGGCAGGCAACGTCATGACCCGATGAAAGTGTTGCGCGGAAAGAAGGCGCTGGTGACCGGGGCAGCGTCCGGAATCGGACGCGCGATCGCGCTGGCCCTCGCTCGTGAAGGCGTCGATCTTTATCTGGTCGATATCGATGACCTCAAAATCGATCCAGTGGCGCGCGAGGCACGCGCCCACGGCGTTGAAGTACGGACCGTGCATTGCGATCTTGCGCGGCCCGAAGAGATCACCGCTTTGGTGGAAAACGTGCTTCGCGGATGGGGTCGATTGAATATCCTCGTCAACAATGCCGGCGTTGCCCACCGCGGACCGACGCATGAAATGAGCAGCGATGAGTGGAATCGCCTGCTCGCCGTCAATCTGATGGCGCCGATCCAGCTGGTGCGCGAATTCCTGCCCATTTTGCGGTCGAACGAGGCGCACATTCTCAACGTCTGCAGCATCTTCGGCCTCGCGAGCACGCGCAAGGCGGCTGCCTATCAGACCAGCAAGTTCGCTCTGGTGGGACTGAGCGCGGCGCTGCGCGCGGAGTATGGCAATTCCGCTTTCGGTGTCACCGCCTTGTGCCCGGGATTCGCTCACACGCCCCTGGTGGACGAACTCCACGAAGCGGAAAAGCTGCCGCCCGAATGGATGTTTACCGACCTCGATGCCGTCGCCACAGCGGCAATCCGGGCCATCCGCAAGAACAAGGGCATCGTGGTCGTAGGGACCGCGGCACGCGCGCTGTGGCTGTTGACGCGACTGTCTCCGGCCTTTGTCGACTGGCTGAACCGCCGAGGATGGCGCTCGCTCAGCGCACGTGGCTGATGCTGTTTTTTATCGAGTCGTGCGTTGCGGCTCGGCAGGCCTGTAGCGGCGCGCGGCCGCCGCGCCGAAGCGGGCGGCGCTCATACGCAGACGTGTCGCCGCTCAAGGTCGATCCGCAAGGTCGGCGCAAAGTCGTAGGGGTGCCGCGCCAGATAAGCGGTCATTTCGTCCGCGCCGGTTCGCGGGCGTCCTTCCATCACCGCGTCGATGATCTGGCGCCAGAATGGCCGGTTGCGCCTCACCATGGCGGGCCGCACCCTAAACCGCGTGACCGACATGTTCATGGCCCACCTCCGTGCTGCCTAATCGGAGGGTTGCCGGCGCCTCGATCTCTGCGTCCTTCCATTGAAAGGCACGCGACGCCGGCGACCCTTGCGCGCGACTGTGCCGCCGATCCGGCCTTAAGTCCTTGGGACGGATCTGAATTGTTCTGAAATGCGCTGAAGCCGGAACGCGGCTGTGTAGGCTTTTAAAACCAATGGGTTAGCCACCGGCTCGAAAAAAGCACATTCTGTGACGGCCATCACAGCGCCAGCACCGCGGTGAAGCTAGTGTTTGGGCCGTCGATCGTTACCGCACGTGCGGTTTCTCACGTTCGACGTTCCTCCGAACGACTTGAGCCCCGCTCACGCGGGGCTTTCTTTTTGCGCGAGTGTTGCGGTCGCACAGCCCGACTTGGTGCCTTCCGCAGGTCAGGGCGCGGCGCTTGCGTCCGGCGTGAGCTTGTCGACGCGGCGAAGCTGCGGGAAGGCCCACATCCAGATTAGCATAACCACGATCGCGCCCGCCCCACCGATCAGGGCTGACGGCACCGCGCCCAACGCGGCGGCCACCGCACCGGCGCGAAATTCGCCGAGCGAACCCGATGAGCCCGTAAACATCGAGTTGACCGCCAACACCCGGCCCAGCATGTCGTAGGGCGTGCGGATCTGCACCAGCGATTGCCGGATCACCACGCTGATCGCGTCGGACGCGCCATAGATCACGAGCGCGAAGAACGACAGAACCACCGAGGTCGACAGTGCGAAGGCCAGACTCGCCAGGCCGAACGTTCCGACCGCGGCAAACATCACGCGTCCGGCGCTGCCGGATATGGCGTGGCGCGCCAGGACGATCGAAATCGCCAGCGCTCCGACCGCCGGCGCCGAACGCAGCAGGCCGAGCGCCCAGGGACCCGCCTGTAGGATGTCGCGAGCATAGATCGGCAACAGCGCGGTCACCCCGCCCAGCAGCACGGCGAAGAGGTCGAGCGAGATCGCGCCCAACAGGATCGGGCGGTTGCAAATGTAGCCGAAGCCGGCAAACAGGGTCTCCAGGGTGATCGGCTTGCGTTCTTCGTTGCGCCGCGTGACACGGATGAAGCCGATCAGCACGCTCGCCGCAATGAACACCGCGGCGCAAGTCGCGTAGACCCCGGTTGGGCTGAACATGTAGAGGAGCCCGCCGAGCGAGGGTCCGCAGATCACGGCGGTTTGTTGCGCGCTCGCCGAGGCGGCGATCGCGCGCGGCAAGAGCCTCGCCGACACGATGCCGGGCAGCAGCGCGTGGATGGTCGGCATCTCGAACGCCCGGGCCGTGCCGGACGCGAACAGAATCGCAAGCATGGCGTCGCGGCTGAGCGCGCCGCGCGCGGTACCGATGGCCAGCGCGAGCGCCGCCAGCGCCTTGCACACCTGGCAGGTGGCGACGACGAAGCGGCGGTCGAACAGATCGGCGACCTGGCCGATGATGACCGAGAAGCCCACCAGCGGCACGAATTGCACGAGCCCAACGAGGCCCAGGTCGAAGGGATCGTTGGTGAGTTCGTAGATCTGCCAGCCGACTGCCACGCCTTGCATCATGTAGGCGCCGTTGGTGAACGTGCGCGCGCACCAAAACAGCATGAACGAGGGATGGCGCGTCAGCGACGAGGCAGCGGCAGGCTCGGGCATGCGGGTGGCGCGTTTACAACGGAATGGCGAGAAGGGTGTCGATCAGCCGGCTGTCGAGGATCACCACCTTCTCGGCAAAGCGCGCCTCGCCGTTCTCGAGCACGACGCGATCGTGGTAGCAGCCGGTGGCGAACAGCGTGGTCTCCCCGGAATGCATGATGCGCGCGATCATGAAGCTCGTCTTTGCGTTTATGGCACCGTCCTCACCGGGTGCGATGAGCGGGGTCCCGACGATGTGCCGGTAGCGCTGCGCTTCGTAGACGTTGGCCTCGCGCAGCGAGCGCACACGGTCGCGCAGCATGGCGCGCGAGGTCGCATAGATCATTGCGAGCGGCAGGCCGCGCTCGAAGTTCTCCGCGGTGGTCACCCGATAGCGGCCATGCTCGATGAAAAAATCCGGCCACGCCTCGAGCTTGTCGTCATCGATCGCCTGAGCGTAGCGGGCGTTGAGATCCTCGACCTTGAGCTTGAGATCGATATTCATGGCAATCTGAACCACGTCCTGGCGCGATGTGGGACGCGCATATGCGCGCATGCCCGGCTCATGCGATTTGTGTCGTCGCCGCGTCGACCGCCTCGCCGAGACGCTGCACGATGATGTCGATTGCCGCAGCATCGATGATGAACGGCGGCGCAATCAGCACATGATCGCCGCGCACGCCGTCGACCGTGCCGCCCGTCGGATAGACCATCAGCCCGCGCGCCATCGCTTCGCGCTTGACGCGCGCATGCATCTTCAGGTTCGGGTCGAATGTCTCCTTGGTGCCGCGATCGGCCACCAGCTCGATGCCTTGCAGGAGGCCGCGCCCGCGCACGTCGCCGACGAAAGGATGATTGCCAAAGCGTTCCTTTAGCCGGCGCGAGAGATGCGCGCCCTGCGCGCGCACGTTGGCCAGCAGATTGTCGCGGCGTATCACCCGCTGCACCGCCAACGCGGCGGCACAGGCGAGCGGATGACCCATATAGGTGTGCGTGTGCTGGAAGCCCCCCGAGCCGTCAGCGACCGTTCGGAAAATGTCCCCTTGCATCAGAAGCGCGCCGATCGGCGCATAACCCCCACCGAGGCCCTTCGCGACGGCGATCAGATCGGGGCTGATCCCCTCCTGCTCGCAGGCATGCAACGTGCCGGTGCGGCCCATGCCGCACATCACCTCATCGAGAATGAGCAGGACCCCATGGCGGCGGCAGATGTCGCGTACGCGCCGGAAATAAGCCGGCACCGCGGGCACCGCACCCATTGTGGCGCCGACAACCGTCTCGGCGACGAAGGCGATGACGTTCTCGCCGCCGAGCTCCTCGATCTTGCCGTCGAGTTCTTGCGCCAGGCGTTCGCCGTAGGCTTGCGGCGTCTCGTCGGCGCGACGCTCGCGATATTCGTAAACGGGCGACACGTGGTGCGTCTCGATCAGCAGCGGAGCGAATTGCTTGCGCTGCCATTCGCGGCCGCCGACCGCGAGCGCCCCGAGCGTGATGCCGTGATAACTTTGGCGGCGCGCAATGATGTATCGCCGCCGCGGCTCGCCGCGTTCGACGAAATATTGTCGCGCGAGCTTGAGTGCAGCCTCGATCGCCTCCGAGCCGCCGCTCACGAAAAGGACGTGACGCATTCCTTCCGGCGCGTGCGCGACGAGATCGTCGGCCAATTCCTCCGCAACCCGTGTTGTAAAGAAGCTCGTATGCGCGTAGGCGAGGCTGTCGAGTTGGTCGCGCATCGCCGCCAACACGTCCGGATGCGAATGACCGAGGCAGGACACCGCCGCGCCGCTCGAGGCGTCGATGTATTCCTTGCCGTGCGAGTCCCGGATGATGATGCCCTGTCCACTTGCGGCACTGGGATAGGATTGGCCGATCTGACGGTGAAGGACGTGGGTCATGATCGCAACTGATGCTCGAACACGTCTTCCGACCGCTGAGAATGTCTGACCGGTACCGACCATCCAGTCTACAATAGATATTGCACAAAAAGGGGAAGCGGCGGCATGGCGTGGCGGATCGGGGTCGATATCGGCGGCACCTTCACCGATGTGGCTCTCGTCGATGATGCGAGCGGGCATGTCGGCGTGGCCAAAGTGCCGACGACCCCGCACGATCTTGCCGAAGGCGTGCTCGGCGCCCTCGATACGGCGATGCGACGCTACGGGCTGGCCGCGGCCGAGGTGGCATTGTTCTCGCACGCGACGACGGTGGTGACCAACGCCATCCTCGAAGAAACCGGTGCGCGTGCCGCGCTGATCACCACGCGCGGCTTCCGCGATGTGCTGGAACTGCGCCGCTCGGCGCGCGCGGACCTTTATGACCTGTTCCAGGACGCACCGGCCACGCTCATCCCGCGCCGCCGACGGTTCGAGATCACGGAACGAATCGGTGCAGACGGCACCATCGTCACACCGCTCGCCGAAAACGAGATCGACGGGTTGATCGGGGCGCTCGAGGCGGCGCGGGTCGATGCCGTCGCCATCTCGCTTGTGTTCAGCTTCCTCAATCCCCGCCACGAGCAGCGGCTCGGCGAGCGGCTGCGCGCGGCGCTGCCGCACGTGCCGGTCTATTTGTCCTCGGACGTGTTGCCCGAGATCAAGGAGTTCGAGCGCGCCAGCACGACCGCGGTCTGCGCCTATACCGGGCCAATCCTGGCGTCCTATCTGGAGCGGCTCAATCAAGTGACGCGCAGCCACGGGCTGCCGCCGCTGTTCCTGATGGGGTCGAACGGCGGGGTGCTCGAGGCGGCAGAGGCCATTGCAATGCCGGCAACCGCCGTGGAGTCGGGGCCGGCAGCGGGCGTCGTGGCGGCGGCGCTGGTCGCGCGCCAAACCGGACGTCTCGATCTCCTGTCATTCGACATGGGCGGCACCACCGCGAAGGCAAGCCTGATCCGCGGCGGACAGTATGAAACGACGCCTCACTACGAGGTCGGCGGCGGATCGAGCATGAGCCGTTGGATGAACGGAACCGGGCATCCGATTCGCGTACCGGTCATCGACCTGGCCGAGGTCTCCGCCGGCGGCGGGTCGATTGCATGGGTGGATCGGGCCGGCGCGCTGCGCGTCGGGCCAAAGAGCGCCGGCGCCGATCCCGGGCCGGTATGTTACGGCCGCGGCGGCAGCGAGCCGACGGTGACGGATTGCAATCTCCTGCTCGGCTACCTCGACACGGCGTCTCTGCTCGACGGCGACTTGCCGATCGACCATGCGGCGGCCGCGGCGGCCGTGCGCAAACGCCTCGCCGAGCCGCTTGCGGTCGATATGCGCACGGCGGCGGCCGCCGTCATCGATGTCGTCAATCATGCCATGGCGGAAGCCTTGAAAATCGTCTCGGTTCAGCGCGGTCATGATCCGCGCGATTTCGCGCTCGCCGCCTTCGGCGGGGCGGGGCCGCTGCACGCCGCCGCGCTGGCGAGCGAGCTCGGCATCGCCGAGGTCATCTGCCCGCCGATCCCGGGCGCCTTTTCCGCACTCGGGTTGATCGGGACTGATCTCAAACGCGACTACGTGCAAACCTTGGACGCCGCGGCCGCCGCCAGCCCCGAAGCCTTGGAGGGCGCCTTCGCCGCACTCGAGCGAAGAGGAGCGGCGATGCTCGAGCGCGCCGGCGTCGCTCCCGAGCGGCGGCGGTTCGAGCGCTCGGTCGACGCGCGCTATCCGCGTCAATCGCACGAGCTCGCAGTGCCGGTTGCAGCCCGCCCCATCGACCCTGCCGCGCTGGCGCAGATCGCAGCCGACTTCCACGCGCATCACCTGCACACCTATGGCCACGACAATCGCAGCGAGGCGGTGCAGATCGTCAGCGTTCGCGTCGCCGCCATTGGCGCAACGGCATCGCTCGCCATCCGAGATAGCGTGGCGCGTTCCGGAACGGACGCCGTCAAAAGCAAGCGCCAAGTGTGGTTTCGTGAAACGGGCGTGATCGACGCGACCATTTATGACCGCAAGCGGATGGCGGCGAGGTTGCAGGTCACGGGCCCGGCCGTGATCGAGTCGCTGGAATCCACCATTCTCGTCCCACCGGGATGGCGAGCCGAGATGAACGAGGACGGCTTCGTGGTGCTCACGCAAGCAGGGGCAAGACAACAATGAATTATGCGGCGCAGACGAGCGATCCCGCCACCTTCGAGATCGTCAAGAACAGCCTGTACAAGATCGCCGAGGAAATGCGGGTCGTGCTGGCAAAGACCGCCTACTCTCCCTTGTTGAAGTCGGCCGGCGATTATTCCTGCGGTATCTTCGACGCGCGCGGCGCCATGGTGGCACAAGGGCCCGACCTGCCGATCCACCTCGGCTCCATGCCCGATGCGGTTCGCGCGATCGTTGCCGCCTTTGCAGCGGACGTGCATGAGGGCGACGTCTTCATTCACAACGATCCCTATTTCGGCGGCAGCCACTTGCCTGACATAAACGTGGCGCGGCCTGCGTTCCATGAGGGGCAACTGCTGGGTTACGCCTGCCTGCGCGCGCACTGGCCGGATGTCGGTTCCGCCACGCCCGGCAGCTACGGCGCGGTTACGGAAATCTTCGGCGAGGGCATCCGCCTGCCGCCGGTGCGGCTCATCAGCCGCGGCGCGCTCGATGCCGACCTGGAAAAGGTGATCCTGGCGAATGTGCGCACGCCCGAGGAGCGCAAAGGCGATCTCGGCGCGCAACTCGCAGCAACCTTGCGCGCGATCGAACGCCTGCAAGCACTGGCGCGGCGTTACGGCAGCAGCGCGGTGATCGGTTACATGGCGCAGGTCATGGATTATTCGGAGCGGCTGATGCGCGCGGCGCTTGTGGATCTGCCCGACGGAGAAGGCGTGTTCGAGGATTTCTGCGACGGCGACGGCATTGCCGACGACGAGATTGGCAAGGATGCGCCTTTCCGGATTCGTTTGTCCGTCAAGAAGAGCGGCGACCGGCTGATCGTGGACTTTGCCGGCACCGATCCGCAAGTCAAAGGCCCGATGAATGCGCCGCTCTCCGTCACGGCATCGGGAGTCTATTGCGGGCTCAAGACTGCAATCGATCCGAACAATCTCATTCCGCCCAACTCCGGCTGCTGGCGCGCGATCGAGATCCGCGCGCCTGCGGGTTCGGTCGTGAACGCCACGTTCCCTGCCCCGGTCGTCTATGCCAACCACGAGATGTCCCATCGCGTGGCCGACATGGTGATGGGCGCGCTCGCGCGCTTCCTGCCGGAGCAAGTGATGGCCTGCAGCCAAGGCACATCGGCGATCCTGACGCTGGGCGGCGTCGATCCTCGCACGGGCCGGCATTATGTTTCGTACGAAACCGTCAAGGGCGGCTTTGGAGCACGGCCGAACAAGGACGGCATCAACTGCATCGCCAGCGGAATCTCCAATACGATGAACACGCCGGTGGAGGTCATGGAGATGTCGTTTCCGGTGCGCATCGAGCGCTATGCGATCAACCCGGACTCGGGTGGCGCGGGGCGCTATCGCGGCGGCTGCGGCGCGGTTCGGGTGTGGCGGCTCCTGGAAGGCGCGGATGCGACCGGCGCGTTGTGCTTGGAGCGAATGACATCGCCGCCCTTCGGGCTTCTTGGCGGGAAGGCCGGAGCAGCAGCTGCGGTTACGCTCACGACAGCGGATGGCGCGACGCGTCCCCTGCCGGGCAAAGGGGCTTTCAGCGCGCCGGCGGGTTCCGTCATCGAGATGATCACGCCCGGCTCCGGGGGCTTTGGCTCGCCGAGTGCACGCGATCCAATGGCCATCGGCCGCGATCTGCTCGATGGCTATGTGAGTGCCGCGTCCGCGCAACGCGACTACGGCATTGCAGATCCACAGGCGCTGCGGAAAACCGCCGAATCGGAGGATTGAGCGTGAGCTATATCCCGAACTCGATCGAGGCGCGCGACGTCGCAACGCTGGTGCACATGCAGACCAATCTGCGCAAGCACCAGACGCAAGGCCCGCACGTCATCATGCGCGGCCAGGGCTGTCGCGTGTTCGACGATTCCGGCCGCGACTATATCGACGCGGTTGCGGGCCTGTGGTGCGCGTCGCTGGGATTTGGCTCCGAGCGGCTCGCCCAGGTCGCCGCCGAGCAGATGCGCAAGCTCGGCTACTACCATCTGTATCGCCATCGCTCGAACGAACCGGCCGTCGCGCTGGCGGAGACGCTTCTCAAAATTGCGCCCGTGCCCATGGCGCGGGTCGTCTTCCAGTGCTCGGGCTCGGAGGCGAACGATACCGCCGTCAAGCTCGCCTGGTACTACTGGAATGCCATCGGGCAGCCGCAGCGCACCAAGATCATCGCGCGCCGGATGGCCTACCACGGCAGCACCTGCGCCGCCGTCAGTCTGTCGGGCAAGCCGGACATGCACGCGGAATTCGGCCTGCCGTTCGCGCCGTTCAAGCACACCGAATTTCCCCATTACTATCGGCGCCACGAAGTCGGCGAGACGGAAGAGCAATTTTCCGCCCGCATGGCGCAGGCACTCGAGACGCTCATCCAAGCGGAAGGACCGGACACGATTGCCGCCTTCTTTGCCGAACCCGTGATGGGCGCAGGCGGCGCGATCGTGCCGCCACAAGGCTATTTCGAGAAGGTGCAGGCGGTGCTGCGCAAGTACGACATCCTGTTCGTTGCCGACGAGGTGATCTGCGGCTTTGCCCGCACTGGCGAAATGTGGGGCTCCCACACTTATGCGCTTCGGCCCGACATGATGACCTCGGCCAAGGCGCTGTCCGCCGCCATGCAGCCGATCTCGGCCGTGCTCATCAGCGAGCGCATCCACGAGGGGATGCTCGCGCAGTCGGACAAGCTCGGCAATTTCGCGCACGGCTTCACCTATGCGGGCCACCCGGTGGCGGCCGCGGTCGCGCTCGAGGTGCAGAAGATCTATGCGGAGATGGACATCGTCGCTCGCGCCAAGCGCCTGGGGCCGCTGCTGCAGTCATCGCTCGGCCGGCTCAAGGCGCATCCGCTGGTCGGCGACGTGCGCGGGGTGGGCCTCATCCTCGGCATGGAGCTGATGCGCGACGGCGAAGGGCGCATTCCCTTCGACAGCGCGCTCAACGTTGGCGCACGTGTGGATGCAGCGGCCCAGCGGCACGGGCTGCTGCTGCGCGTGGTCGGCGACCGGCTGGTGTTTGCTCCGCCGTTGGTGATCGAAGCTTCGGAAATCGAAGACATCAGCACGCGGCTCGAACGCGCGCTCGACGACGTGGCCGGCGATCTCGAGCGCGAAGGCGCTTTAGGATGATGCGAGACCAGACAACGACGGACGAAATCGCTCAGATCGAACGCGAGCTCGAGATCTTACGATCGCGCCAAGCCTCCCTGATGCGCTGGTATCGCATAACGATGATGTATCTCGCGATTACGTTCCCTGTGATTGCGGCCTTAATTGCCGCAATTATCTACACATGGAACATCGACATCGTCGTGGGCGCATTCATCGTCGGGATGGCGGCGATCGTCGCGGGCCTGATATGGATCATCGGCCGCCAGTCGTCAGTTCCGCCAGATCAACAGCAGCCTTCAGATCAACAACAGCCTTCGCAATTTTTCCCGAGCGGACTTGGCGTATTTCAGCCTTCCGGCGCGAACTACAAAAGCGATGCGGAGACTATCCACGACATGATCGTCCTGCGCAAACAAAGACTGGCGGAACTGAAAGGAGAGGCTCCCCCGTCAGTGCCGTCAGTTTCCGGCGCGGGCGGAACCTCAAAAACGAGGCGGAGGCCGTCCAGAAGGTGATCGTTCTGATCGAGAGCACGACCGTAAGAGAATGCCCTCAGGTCAGAATGCCGGCTGAGAACAGGACTGCGCAAATGGCAACCGCCGCCATCATGGAGCCCACGACCCCGAGCCATTCCTTGTAGGGCGCGGTATCAGGAATTCGCTTGTCCAAAGTGTCGCGCATCGCACCACCCATGCTTTGTGCCGTCCGTGACCGGTTGTGCGAGAAAATCTTGGCGACAATTGTGGAGCGAACGGCCGCGCGCTTCGAATAGCGATGGAGTGTAGCTTTTGGGTCACAGACGAATCGACGAGTGGACGCTTGCCATGCAAATTGATTGGGACGCGCCGATTACGATGGACGATGGTGTCGTCCTGCGCGCCGATGTGTTTCGGCCGGCGGACGCGGGGAAACATCCGGTCATTCTGAGCTACGGGCCCTACGCGAAGGGACTATCGTTTCAGGCGGGCTACAAGGGCAACTGGGCGCGCCTGATCAAAGCCGCGCCGGAAGTGCTGCGCGGCTCGAGCAACGAATATCAGAACTGGGAGCTCGTCGATCCGGAGAAATGGGTGCCGGACGGCTATGCCTGCGTGCGGGTCGACTCGCGCGGCGCCGGGCGCTCGCCCGGCCATCTCGACGTGTGGTCGCCGCGCGAGACGCAGGACCTTTACCAGTGCATCGAGTGGGCGGGCACGCAGCTGTGGAGCAACGGCAAGGTCGGCATCAACGGCATCTCCTATTACGCCATGAACCAGTGGCAGGTGGGCGCGCTCAAGCCGCCGCATCTTGCCGCCTTATGCATCTGGGAGGGCGCGTCCGACTATTATCGCGAGGTGTGCCGCCACGGCGGCATTCTCTGCGACTTCCTCTCGAGCTGGTACCCGCGCCAGGTTGCAAGCGTCCAGCACGGCATTGGTAAGCGCGGCGCAAAAAGCGTGGTCACGGGCGAATTGGTGGCCGGGCCGCAAACCTTGAGCGACGCGGAGCTCGCGAAAAACCGCGCCGACACTCCGGGCGAAGCAAAACGGCGGCGTCTGCTCGACGACTATCACGCCGCGCGCACGGCCGAGTTCGAGAACATCGAAGCGCCGCTGTTGTCGGCGGCCAATTGGGGCGGGATGGGCCTGCACCCGCGCGGCAACTTCGAAGGCTGGCTGCGCGCCGGCTCCAAGCAGAAATGGCTGGAGGTGCACGGCGACACCCACTTCACGCATTTCTATAGCAGCTACGGCGAGGCGTTGCAGAAGCGGTTCTTCGGTCATTTCCTCAAGGGCGACGACACCGGCTGGGAGAAAGAGCCGCGCGTGGCGCTCAACATTCGCCATCCCGGCGAGACGTTCATACTGCGCGCCGAGAACGAGTGGCCGCTCGCGCGCACGCAGTGGACAAAATATTTCCTGCACCCGCGCGACTTCGGACTCGGCACCGAGGCGCCGGACGGCGAGGAAACGCTAAATTACGAGACGACCGGCGATGGTCTGACCTTCCGCACGTCGCCGCTTGGCAAGAGCATCGAGATCACCGGTCCGGTGGCCGCGAAGCTGTGGGTGTCGTCGCAGACCACAGACGCCGATGTCTTTCTGGTGCTGCGCGTGTTCGATCCCGCCGGCAAGGAGGTGGTGTTCATCGGCTCCAACGACCCGCGCGTGCCGGTGGGGCTGGGCTGGCTGCGCGCGTCGCATCGCAAGCTCGATCCACAACGGACGCTGCCCTATCGACCCTGGCACACGCACGATGAGGAATGGCCGTTAACACCCGGCGAGCCGGTCGAGCTCGACATTGAGATCTGGCCGACCTCGATCGTCGTGCCGTCGGGCTACCGGATTGCTCTCACCGTGCGCGGCAAGGATTACGAATATGACAGCACCGACGCGGGGCTTCCCAACGCGCCCTACCCGATGAAGGGCGTCGGCCCCTTCACGCACGCCGATCCGGACGACCGCCCTGCCGCCATTTTCGCCTGCCGCAATACCCTGCACTTCGGCGCCGGCAAGATGCCTTATCTCTTGTTGCCCGTGATCCCGGAGTCGTAAGCTTCTCGGGAATTCAGCTGAAAGGTCTCCGATGCGGTACGTCTTGCGTCTACTGACAGCTTTGCTCAGTGTTCTCGTCTGCGCGGCGCCGAGCGCCGCGCAGCAATATCCGAGCCGGGTCGTCACCATCATCGTGCCCTATCCGGCGGGCGGGCCGACCGATCAACTCGCGCGCGTGCTGGCGCCGGCGCTCTCCGACAAGCTCGGGCAGAATTTCATCGTCGAGAACGTGAGCGGCGGCGCGACCGCCATCGCCAGCGGACGCGTCGCCCGCGCCGCGCCCGACGGCTACACGCTGCTGCTGCACAATCTGCAGATTTCCGCGAACGTCTCGCTCTATCACAATCTGCCGTTCGACACCGAGAAGGATCTCACCCCCGTCATCTTCATCAACAACAATCCGCTGGTGCTGATCGGCCGCAAGACGCTCGAGCCCAACACGCTCAAAGAACTGATCGCGTACATGAAGACCAACGTGGTGAAGATGGCGCATCCAGGTGTCGGCGCGACCGGCCATCTCGCCACATCGCTGTTCGCCCAGGAGGCGCACGTCACCGTCGATCACATCCCCTATCGCGGCGCCGCGCCCGCGCTCCAGGACATCGCCGGTGGCCACGTCGATTTGTTCTTCGCCACGCCGCAGTCGGTGGTTCAGCCGGTCGGCTCCGGACAGATGAAGGCCTACGGCATCACCACCAAGGAGCCATCGCCGCAATTTCCCACCGCCGCGAGCTTTGTGCAGGAGCTCGGCCCAAAGCTCGAAATTCTCTATTGGCACGCGCTGTTCGCGCCGGCGGGAACGCCCGATGCCATCGTCGAGAAACTCAATTCGGTGTTGCAGGAGATCATGGCCGATCCGGCCATCCTGAAATCCTGGGCGAAGAGCGGTGTCGCGCCTTACCCGAAGGATCAGCGCTCGCCCGCCGCCGCGCGTGCGCTGCTCAAGAGCGAGATCGCGCGCTGGAGCCAGGTCATCCGCGACAACAACATTCAGGCCTCGATGCAGTAGCGGTTCTGCGCTTCCGCCGGGGCTGCGGACGCATCCCGAGGTGACGACTCGCTGAAGTCTGCTCGCGGCGATCATCCGAACGGACACCGCCGAGGAAAGCCGATGCCCTTTGATCTCTTAGAGAGGAAGCAAACTCACTTCGTCCTGTGGCGTCCGACGATCACCAATCCGCCGCCCGCGCTTGTCATCGGCACATTCCGGGCAGGAAATCCGCCGAGCTTTGAGCCGCTCAACAAGTTCGATCTCGCGCCTTCCCCGGTTTCGGCTGATCTATGGGAAGTGGCTGCCGCGGCCTGCGGGCTCGTGGACAATCGCGTCTATCACTATTGGTTCGAGGTGACGAACGCCAACCCGAAGACGCCGTCGTCGGCACGCATTCCGTGCACGGATCCGACCGCCTCGACGGTGGATTGGCGGCTGCGCGCGGCGCCGCTGCCACTGCCTTTCACCGATGACGATCGCAGCCCAGCCGCCGTGATCAAGTGGCGCAATGGCAAGCTCATCCCAAGCGATCCCGGCGGAGAGGAAGCGGACTGGGCGAACGATGTCCCCCTCGACCGGCTTCCCGCCAATAACCGGCTTGTCATCTACGAGCTCCCGACCCGGTGGAGTCGGACCGAGGCGGAGGGCACCGTCAGCCTCGGTGGGGGAACGTTCCGCGACGTTCTTGCGCTCGTAGAGCGGAGCGCTGCGCCCAGCAACTTCGCCGGGGTGGCTGCGCTCGCGGTCGGGGAGGCGCACCTCGAGGACCTCGGCGTCAATGCGCTCGAGCTCTTGCCTCCCGCCGACAGCTTCGTCGACCGCGAATGGGGCTACGCGACGAGCAATTATTTCGCCGCCGATTTTGATTTGGGTTTTCCGAAAGGCCATGCCTCGCCGACGGCAACGGCGGACCTTGCGACGCTTGTGACCGCGTGCCATCGGCACGGCGTTCGGTTCTTCGCCGATGTGGTGATGGCCTTCGCCACGCGCTACACGTATCGGTACGTCAACTTCCTCGACTTTCACGTGCACCGCGGCACAGGCGACCCGGAAGAGGACGCGCGCGACGACTTTGGCGGCGACCTCTTCAAGTACAACTTCTTCACCGAGGGCTATGACCCGATCGCCGGAGGAACCGCGCGCTCGTTCCGGCGCGGCGCCTCATGCTCACCTGCCTCGCGCGGTGGATGCTCGACTTTCGCATCGACGGCATCCGCATGGACAGCGTGCCCAACATCATGAACTGGGACTTCGTCCAGGAATACAAGGATCTTGCACGGAGCGTGTGGCGCTCGCGCTGGGCTGCGCAGGGCCTTGCGCCTCAAGTCGCGGATGAACGCTTCCTCGTGGTCGGGGAGGACTTGGCGGTGCCGATTGATCTCGTGCGCCAGCAGCGCCTCGACGGCCTATGGAACGAAGAGTTCAAGCGCATGGTCCGCAGTGCAATCCTGGGGCAGAACGGTCAAAAGGAGCCGAGTTTCGAGTGGACGGTGCGCAAGCTGATCGATTGCCGTCTGCTCGGCTTCGCCGATGGGGCGCAGGCCGTCAACTACGTGACCTCGCACGATGTCGAGGGCTTTCGGAACGAACGCCTGTTCAACTTTCTCAACAACAACGGCGTATGGGAGACGGAACGGCGGATCAAGCTTGCTTTCGTTTGCCTGATGACCGCGGTCGGCATGCCGATGGTCTTTGCCGGCGAAGAGTTTGCCGACGAACATGATCTGCCCGTCGTTCATCCGCAGAAGCAAATCGACCCCGTGAACTTCGATCGCCTGCAGGAGCCGTGGCGCCGGCGCGTATTCGACTATGTCGCGCGTCTTGCCCATTTTCGCACGCGCTCTGCCGCGCTCGCCGTGAACGACACAGACTTCATCCACGTCGATTTCGAGGAGGGCAAGCGCGTGCTCGTCTGGAAGCGGGGACGCCCAGGTGCCGATGATCCCGTCGTCGTGGTTGCCAACTTTTCGGATTTTGAGACGACGCGACCGTTCGATCCCACCTCCGAGTACCGCGTGCCGAACTGGCCCGCCACCCCGGCAGGCCGGCGCTGGCGCGAGATCACGCAGGACCACGACGTGCCGTCCGAATGGGCCGGACGCGAGCCGATCTTCGCATGGGAGGCCAAGGTCTATGCCTTGGCGTGACTACGCTGTCGGGCTCTAGCGGATACTCGCGCCGCGTACTCGCTGCATTCCCTCCCCCGCTTGCGGGGGAGGGAGCAGACCGAGCTTGCCACTACACTGACTTACTCCAACGAGCACGCTCTAGATCCCCATGCACCCGCGATACGCTTTCCAGAAGCCGCGCACCGCGGCTTCGGTGACGCGGTTGTCCTCGGAGGCGACGCTCGCGCCGCCCATCTCCACCACCGAGAGAAGATCCGCGGCGGGGGCGACGGCGCGCTGCACGAAGCCTGGCGCGGCGCCATCCTCCATGGAAATATAGCCGGCCGGACCGATCAGGTTGGCTTGCCGCAAGCGGCGCTCCGTCATCTCCGCGTCGTCGCTGGTAAAGCCGAAGCAGGTCCAGACGAGCTCGGTCTTGTCGAGGCCTTGCGGCACGAGGCGACGCACCGCCAGGCTGTTGCGCGTCTGCTGCAGCACGAAGGTCGGGAACACGGAGAGAATCTGCAAACCCACGCCGTCGCCGAACTCGTCGACCGCCTCCAGCAACTGCGGCGCCTCGAGCCCGAATCCTTCCTGCGCCGCGCGCATGCCGGCCTGCTCGTATTCCTTGCCGCCGCTGTCAGCGGCAAGCGAATAGCTCACGTGGTGGCCGCCCGAATCGCTCACCACGATGCCGCCTTGTTGCGACAGCCGATTAAGCCGAAAGGTGGTGAAGAACGTGTGCAACAGGCTCGCGTGGTAGCTGTCCTTGACGTTCTCCATGTAGAGCTTCCAGTTGCTCGGCAACGTCTGGCTGTAGCCGCCCAGCACCTTGACCGGCGCGCGCATCACACGACGGATGCGCGCGACGATCTCGGCGCCGAGATATTGCTCGAGCGGCGGGGTGTCCGCCGACAGCGTGCCGAAGACCAGGCCTGCAAGCGTCTCAACCCGCAGCTTACGCGGCCCGTATGTTTCGGGGCGGCACTCCGGCGGCATGCCGCCTTTGCCGCGCAGCCCCTTGCGGAAGGCGACCCCGGTGAGGTTGCCGCAGAGATCGTAGCTCCAGTTGTGATAGATGCAGACGATATCGCGTGCCTCGCCGCTCTCGTTGAGCACGAGCAGCGATCCGCGATGGGCGCAGCGGTTCTCGAAGGCGTGCAGCTCGCCGTCCTTGTCGCGCGTCACCACCACCGGCATCGCACCGAGGCTCGAGCGGCGATGAGCATTGGGGGTCGGCAGCTCGGCTTCGAGGCACAGGAACTGCCAGGTGGGCCCGCGAAAGATGCGCGCCTGCTCCTCCTCGTAAATCCCACTATCGGAATACGCCCAGTAGGGAACCCGCGTGAGCCCTTCTGCCGGCCAGCGGTGCGGCTCTGTCGCGATTGTTGTCATGACATCCTCTCTACAGCGGCCGCCGGACGATGAAATATGCAATGAGGACGAGAGGCAGCGCAACGAGGCTGCCGGCTGAGAAGATCGTAGCGAACGCCAGTCCCCCCGGATCATGCAATGGTCCGATCGCGAATGCGGCAACGCCGTATCCGAGTTGATAGAACGCGATCAGCTCCCCCGCCATCAGTGCCGAGAGGTGCGGAAACTCCTTGCCGCCAAAACTGATGCTCAACGGCAGGAACGCCGAGCATGCCAAGCCGGCAAGGCCAAGCGCAATGATTCCCCCGGCTTGGCCCTGCACGTGCGAAACAATCTGAACGGTGATGAGCAGAAGGACTGGAAGCGCGGCATAGATCCTCCGCGCAGGCACGTATCGAGCGATCATGGCGACGGCGACGCGCCCCAGCGTGACCATCAGCCAGAAGGCGGCCAGCGCAAAAGCCGCGCCGCGGGCCGACACGCCCCGCTCGCCGGTGAGATAGAGCATGGCCCAATTGCCGTTGAGCGTCTCGAGGATGCCATAGACGAACACGGCTGCGGCATAGAGCCAGAACCGTTCCGGCAGATTCATCCAGCCGATCGAAGTGGAGGCGTCGCCGGTCTCGGCTCGCAACGGCTGCATCGAAGCGATGCCGACCAACAGCACGAAAACGCATGCCACCGCGACGGGGAGCAGCCACCATGCGCCGAGCGCCAGCACCGCCGCGACCAGTACCGGCGCGAGCGCAGTGCCCACTCCGAGCAGTGCGTTGAGCACCAGTACCGCCCGATCGACCCCTTCGGGAAAGAACGCCTCGGCATAGGTGTTGAGCGCCATCACGGTTGCGCCGAACCCGAACCCCAGCGCCGCGGTGGCGACCAGGAGGAGCGCGAAAGCCATGTCGGGCGCGCCGAGCAACAGCCTGCTCAGCGCCAGCAGCGTCATCGAGACGACATTGCCCGCAAATCCCGCGAGCAGCACCCGGCGTAAACTCCACCGCCGCGCCAGTCTCGGCGCCAGCGCGGAGGCGAGGATGGCGAGTGCCACCTGCGGTACGAACATCGTTCCGTACCGCGTGCTGTCGAAGCCGAACCCGTCGGGACTGGTGAAGATCGAGCTTGCGGCGGGGAACGTCACCAGCGCCAGGCCTTGCACGATGGCGGCGCCATAGACCACGCCGATCTCGGTGCGGCTTGCCATCGCGAATGCCCTCACGTCACCGAGTCTGTCGGCTTCCTTAGTGCCTCTCCGGTCGTCCCCGCGAAAGCGAGGACCCATAACCACAGGCCCGTGTTCATGGGTTCCCGCTTGCGCCGGAACGACAATGCATTTCCTTCGGCTCACGATCAGCGATCTTCGGGATCTCCCGCACGCCCCTCATTGGTGCAGTCTCCCGCTCAAGACAATCTCTGCAACAGGTGATCTCCCACGCGGATCGCGTTGGCGATTGCGGTCAGCGACGGGTTTACCGCACCGATGCTGACAAAAAAGCTCGTGTCCACGACGTACAGATTGTCGAGCTCATGCGCCTTGCAGTTGACGTCGAGGACGGAAGTCTTGGGATCGCGACCGAAGCGGCACGTGCCGGCCTGATGGGCGCAGCCGGCGACCGGTATATCCGTCTTCATATAGAGGTTGCGCGGGATCAGGTGATGCGGATGCATCCCGAGATGGCTCAGCATCGATTTGAGCTTGTCGTAGAGCTTCTGCCGCGGCACCTGATTGTTCGGCGTGTAGCTCAACGTCACATTACCGGACGCATCGACGGTGACGCGATTGTTCGGATCGGGCAGATCCTCCGTCGTGAGCCAGAAATCCACTGCGTGGTGCGCGAGATTGTCCAGTAGACCCAACGGGAGCAGCGCGGTCTCGAGCGGCTTTTCGCCCCGATACATCGGACCGAGCGATTTCCCCATCATCTGGATGTTGCCCATCGGGTATTCGAATCCATCCATCCCGAAATAGAAATCGTTGAGCGCGATGGTCTTCTGAAACATGGTCGGATTGGGATCACGCGAGATCGCGAGCACCGCCTGGCTGTTGTGAAACATGTAGTGGCGCCCCACCTGGTCCGAGCCGTTGGCCAGCCCACGGGGGTGCGTCTCGTTGCGCGACATCAGCAGCAACTTCGCCGAATTCGCTGCCCCGCAGGAGACCACGACGATATCGCCGCGAAACACCTCTCTCTCGCCCGCGACTTCGGCCACGACCTCCGTGATCGCCGTGCCCGCGGCGTTCGTCTCCAGCTTCACCGCCTTCGCGTTGCGCAGCAGCGTGACGTTGGAGAACTCGAGCGCGGGACGCACGGCCACGACTTCCGCGTCGGATTTGGCGTGCACCAGGCAAGGAAAGCCGTCGCAGGTCTGACAGCGGATACAGGTGCTGTACGCCATGTCCTGTTCGTTCAACATGATCGCGCAGGGAGCAGGGAACGGGCGATAGCCGGCCGCCTTGAGCTGCTCGAACAGCTCCGCAATGCGTGGCTCGTGGGAGACCGGCGGACATGGATAGGGTCCGCTGGCGGGCGGCTCGGTCGGATCGTGTCCGCGCAAGCCGTGCACGTGGTACATCTCCTCGGCCTTGGCGTAATACGGCTCCAGCTCCTCGTAGCTGATCGGCCAAGCCGGCGAGATGCCGTCGTAGTGCTTAAGCTCGCCGAAATCCTGCCGCCGCAACCGATAGAGCGCGGCGCCGAACATCTTGGTTGCGCCGCCGACGAAATAATGCACCTGCGGCTGAAAGGGGCGGCCGTCCCGATCGTACCAGGTGTCGGGCGAGACATAGCGGTTGTCCACGAACACCGCCGCCGCGCTCCAGTTCTTCGCCTCGCGCTTGAGCCAATCGCCGCGTTCGAGAATGAGGATGCGCTTTCCCGAAGGGGCGAGATGCCGCGCCAGCGTCCCGCCGCCCGCGCCGCTGCCGATGATGACGATGTCGAACCGCTGATCCATTTCGGCTTCTGTTACAGCGTGTTTGTTTGTGTTTGGAGTACAATGAGGCGGCATGCTCGGTTGGTCCCCTCCCCCGCTGGCGGGGGAGGGGTAGGGAGGGGGCGTGCAAGACGATTCATGTGCACACGCTCACCCCCCTCCCCATCCCTCCCCCGCAAGCGGGGGAGGGAGCAGACCGAGTTCGCTGCTCGCCTGGATTTCCATCTCACATGAATACGCACTAGAGCCCGACGCTGCTTTGCATGATGCCGCCGTCGGCGAAGATCGTGGTCGCGGTGAGGTAGCTGGCGCCGTCGCCAGCAAGGAACGCGACCACGCTGGCAATCTCCTCGGGGCGCGCCATGCGCCCGAGCGGGATCGCCGCGTTGAGCTGCGCGAGTTTGGCCGGATCGTCCATTGTACTGAGATTGATCGGCGTCGCCACCGCCCCCGGACCGACACCGACAACAAGGATGTTGTGCTTGGCGAGCTCGACGCCGGCAGTGCGCGTGAGCATCCGCATGCCGCCTTTGGCGAGGCAGTAGGCCGTATTGCCGGGCATCGGCCAATCCTCGTGCACCGAGGTGATGTTGATGATGCGGCCGCCGCCCCCCTGCTTGATCATCTGCTTGGCTGCGATTTGCGTGCCGAAGAATGCGCTTTTGAGGTTGATCGCCAGCACGCGGTCATACTGAGACTCGGTGGTGTCGAGCACCGAGGTCCGCGTTTCGATCCCGGCATTGTTGACCATGATGTCCAGCCGGCCGAACGTGCCGACCGCGGCATCGACGAGCTTCTCGAGATCGGCGAGCTTGCTCACGTCAGCCTCGACGCCGGTGCACTGCGTGCCGAGTTTCGCGATCTCCCGCTCCAGCGCCGCGGTCGCCTCCGGATGCGCCACATAATCAATGACGATGCTGGCTTCTTGGCGCGCGAGTTCCAGGACGATCGCCTGGCCGATCCCGCTGTTGCCGCCGGTGACGATGGCGACCTTGTTCTTCAGCGACATGCTTGGTGTCCTTGATAACGGGTTGGATCGCTTGGCGCCCCTCACACATGAACCGGCTCGGTCGATACCGGTTCCGTCTGCTTCACACGAGTGCTGGATTCTTCCGCGAGCTGGCTAATGAGATTCGCGATCAGTCCCGTCCAGCCGGTCTGGTGCGATGCGCCACAGCCACGGCCGTTGTCGCCGTGGAAGTACTCATGGAACAGGATGTAGTCCTTGAAATGAGGATCGGTCTGAAATTTTTCGTAGCCGCCGAAAACCGGACGTCTCCCGTCGGGACCGCGCAGGAAGATCTTGAGCAGTCGGCGGCACAGTTCGTCCGCGATCTCATCCAGCGTCAGCATGACGCCGGAGCCGGTCGGGCACTCGATCTTCAGATCGTCGCCATAGAACAGATAGAACCGCCGTAGGTTCTCGATCAGCAGATAATTGACCGGCATCCACACGGGCCCGCGCCAATTCGAGTTGCCTCCGAAGACGCCGCTTTCCGACTCACCAGGCTCGTATTTCACCCGGTAATGCACCCCGTCGTATTCGAAGTCGTAAGGATGATCGAGGTAGCTGCGGGAGAGCGCTCTCACGCCGTAGGGCGAGAGGAATTCGGACTCATCGAGCATGCGCCGCAGAATCTTGGTCATGCGGAAGACGCGCGCCAAGGCAATGAGGCGGCGGCCGTGCGCCCCCGCCTCGTTCCAGCGTGACACCTGGCCCACCAGGTCCGGCCGCCGCTCGCGGTAGAGCTCGAATTTGTGCCAAAGCTCGGGCATGTCGTCGACCGCATTCTCCTCGACGCAGCTCACCGCAAAGAGCGGGATCAATCCGACCATCGAACGCAGCCGCAGCGGAATTTTATTTCCGCACGACATCGAGAGCACATCGTAAAAGAAATTGTCCTGATCATCCCAGAGCCCGATTCCCTTCTTGCCCATATCGGTCATTGCGCCAGCGATGTGCAGGAAATGGTCGAGAAACTTGATGGCCATGTCCTCGTAGGCAGGATCATGCCGGCTCAGCTCGAACGACATGCGCAGCATGTTGAGGCAGAACATCGCCATCCACGCGGTCCCATCGGATTGCTCGATGTAGCCGCCGGTGGGCAGCGGCCGCGAGCGGTCGAACACGCCGATGTTATCGAGTCCGAGAAACCCGCCCTCGAAGATGTTCAAGCCCTGCGGATCCTTGCGGTTCACCCACCAGGTGAAATTCAACAGGAGCTTGTGGAAGATCCGTTGCAGGAACTCGTAATCGCCGTTGCCGCCAGTGCGATTGTGGTCGTTCTCAAATACGCGCATTGCCGCCCAGGCGTGCACCGGCGGATTGACATCGCCGAATGCCCACTCATAGGCGGGAAGCTGGCCGTTCGGGTGCATCAGCCGCACCTCGCACAGCAGCAACAACTGCGCCTTGGCGAAATCGGGATCGATCAGTGAGAGCGTGACGCAGTGGAAGGCGAGGTCCCAGGCGGCAAACCAGGGATATTCCCACTTGTCCGGCATGGCGATGACGTCCGCGGCGATGAGGTGCGCCCAATCGCAGTTGCGGCCGTGCTTGCGGCCCTCGGGCGGCGGCGGTTGCAAAGGATCGCCATTAAGCCATTCGCGTACGTTGAAATCATAGAACTGTTTGTTCCACAGCATCCCGGCAAAGGCCTGCCGCTGGATTCTGCGTATGTCCTCGTCGGCAATGCCCTTCTGCAGGTCGGCGTAAAAGGCATGCGCCTCCTTCAACCGCTGCGCGACGATGCCATCGAAGCCGAAGAAACCATCCGCACGCGACTCGCCCGCCCGCAGCCGCAGGCGGATCGTGGCGCTGCCGTGGGCGGCAATCGTGCGCACATAGAGCCCGCATGCTTTGGTGCCTTCACTCGCGGGATTTACCGCCTCGCTGCGACCGTGGACAACGTATTCGTGAAAGGCATCCTTGCAGTAACCCTGGGTGCCGCTCATCCCGAATAGTCGCGTGAAATTCGTCTCGTTGTCGCAGAACAGCAGGCGATCCGGCGCTTCGAACTCGATGGCATAGGCGCCGAGCTTGTCGTGCTGCGCCTGCACGAGGCCATCGCCTTGAAGCTTCAATGAGGGTTTTTTGACGCCTGGCGCCCAGCTCCAGATGTTGCGGAACCAGATTTGCGGCAGGATATGGATGGACGCTTGCTCTGCGCCGCGGTTGTGGACCGTCACCCGCATCAGCACGTCGTCGGCGTCCGCTTTGGCATATTCGATCTCGATATCGAAGTATTTGTCGCCGTCGAAAATGCCGGTGTCGATCAGTTCGAATTCCATCGCAGCCATACCGCGCCGGCGGGCATTCTCCTCGAGCAACCACTCGTACGGATAAGCCGCTTGCGGCAGCTTGTAGAGCATACGCGCGTAGGCATAGCTGGGGACTGCGTCGAGGTAGTAGTAAAGCTCCTTCACGTCCTCGCCGTGGTTGCCCTCTTGGTTGGTCAGGCCGAATAGCCGTTCTTTCAGGATCGGATCACGGCCGTTCCACAGCGCGATCGACAGACACAGGAACTGCTGGTCGTCGCAGAAACCGGCGATGCCGTCCTCGCCCCAGCGATAGGCGCGGCTGCGCGACTGGTCATGGGTGAGGTAATCCCAGGCCGTGCCGAACGGACTGTAATCCTCGCGCACCGTGCCCCACTGTCGCTCGCTGACATATGGGCCCCAACGCCGCCAATTCTTTGTGCCGTTGCGGCTCTGCTCGATACGCTGCCGTTCGGCGTCAACAATCTGCGGCATGGGTAATCGACTCCAATGCTTCGTTCATCGGCTCACTCAAGCGCGCACACTCGACCTCGCGCAGCAATCGCCATGCATCGAGCGTGCAGGCGACCGACCATGCCTGCACGGGCGCGCCGCGCGGCTGGTGAGGGGGATCTCCATCGAAAATCTCGCCGATCGTGCCCACCGCCTGGTCCTCGAGCGCATCGCTTATCGCCGCCAGCAGATCCAGAGCAGCCTTGGCGTTGCCGGAGACGCGATAGGTTGCGAGGCAGAACGGTCCCAGCAACCAGGACCAAACCGGCCCTTGGTGGTAGCCGCCGTCACGTTCCAAAACCCCGCCGCCGTAATGCGGGTGGTACGCGGGACTTCCGGGCGCAAGCGAGCGCAGCCCGTAGGCGGTGAGAAGATGGCGCCGGCACGCCCGCACGACACGGTCCTGATCGGCGGCAGCGAGCGGACTATGCGGCAGGCTCACAGCGAATATCTGGTTCGGCCGAATGCTGGCATCGTCGCCATTGGGGCCATCGATCACGTCGTACAAACCCTCACCGTCCGCGCGCACGAAGCGCGCAAAGCTCTGTTTTGCGATCTGCGCCGAGGCACTGAAGGAATCCGGCTCCCCCAAAATTTTCGCGAACATGCTCATGACGCGCAAGGCGTTGTACCACAGCGCATTGATCTCCACCGGTTTGCCGATGCGGGGCGTGACCACCCAGTCGCCAACCTTCGCATCCATCCAGGTCAGTTGCACGCCGGGCACCCCGGCCTTGAGCAGGCCGTCGGCGCGATCGACCGCGATGCCGTAGCGTGTTCCCTTCTGATGCCATTCGATCATGTCGCACAGGACCGGGAACACTTCGCGCAGGGCGGCGACATCTTTGGTCGCCGCAAAATAGGCGCGCCAAGCTTCGAAAAACCACAACGAAGCATCTACGGTGTTGTAGTCGGCGCGCTCCCCGGCCCCGGGGAATACGTTGGGCAGCATGCCCTGGCTGACGAAGCTTGCGAATGTCGCGAGGATGCGGCGGGCGATTTGCGGCCGTCCGGTCGCCAGCGTCAAGCCCGGCAGGCTGATCATGGTGTCGCGACCCCAGTCGCCGAACCACGGGTAGCCGGCGATAACCGACTTGCCGTCGGGCACGCTCGCAAGCGGCCGGGCAAAAATGAAGGCGTCGGCCGCCAACGCAAGCCGCGCGATCCACGGCGGCGCGTCGTGCATCGCGGCGTTGCTGGCGATCGCGGTGGAGACGATGTTGCGGTCATGATCGAGACGGCGGACAAGCGCTGCCTCGACATCGCTCGAGGGCTCTGCGTCGAGGCTCGCGACAATGCCGCGCCATTGTCCCGGCACGAGCGGCAGCGTGACTTCGCCCACGCACAGATGATGATCGGTCGACTCGAGGCCGCGTTGGGCTTCCATCGGAAGATCGAAATCCCGGTACCAATCACGTTTGGGCACGATCGTGCCGCCCGGCGCCCGAATGGTCAGCGAAAACAGTCCCGCGTCGGTAAGCAACAGGCTCTCGTCCTTGACGACGATCTCGGGTGCAAAGGTTCCTACCATGGTCGTGCCATGGTGATCGCGATCATTGGCGAGCAGCGTCACGCGCAATGACAACGCATGCTCCGGCGGCTCCGCCTGCGGCCGCAGCCGCCAGGCGGCATAAGTCGTATGGGCCCCCGGTTCCATCCAGATGCGCGCCTCGATCCGATGCTCGCCGATCTCGTAGATCCAAACCGGAACCGAGTAGTCGAGGTGAAAGCTGCCGATGCGGATGTAGCCCGCGGGCGAGATCGCGCCGCTCTTCCATCGGTTGGTGAATAGCGGCCAGGAGCGGCCGCCTTCGATCACGGTCGCATCGGCCTTGGCGAGGATCAGCCGCCGTCCGAGCGGTGATGCAATCGGCGCGATCAGCAGTCCGTGATAGCGCCTGGTCAAGCTGCCGGCGATCGTGCCGCCCGCGTAGCCGCCGAGCCCATTGGCGATCCACCATTCGCGCCGCTCGGCTTGGACGAGATCCCCGCAGATGGCGCGCGTGAACCGGATCGGACATGGCGCCGCTAGAGAACGGGCGCGCGACGTCGAGCGAGCCTGATGCTGCGGCAATGACTGCAACGGCTCGCCCCGCTCCGTTTCCGGCTCCTTCATCGCCCGCTCACCCGCGCATCGGCAGCGATGTAGAGAAAGCCGCCGGCCAGCCCGAAATTCTTCAGGAACGGCCAGAAGTTCTGATTCCATTGATCGCCGTTGAAGGGAAAGCTCCAGAAGTTGTGGAACAGGACGGCGGTGGCGATCACATAGAACACGAACAAGAGCGCCGCCTGCCGGCGATAAAAATCGAAGAGAATGCAAACCGACCCGAGGATCTCGAGCATGCCGCCGAGTACCAGCAACAGCGCGGCCATCGGCTCCGGCAGCGCGATCAATCCATGCCCCGCCTGCGCCATCGCCGATTGGTGATTGAAAATCTTGTCGAGCGTGCTGAATGGAAAAATCAGCACCAGACAAAGCCTAGCGATGAAGTCGAGGATTCGATTCTCAGTCATGAGTCGCTCCCGGAAACTGTCAGGGACAACTTATTCGCCGGCTATTCCTCGACCAGGCGCAGCGCGTGACCGTTGGGGTCGCGGATCATCACTGCTTTTTTGAACCCGAGCCTGGCCTGCGCCTCCGGCGGGATGGTCACCACGCTCGAGCTGATGAACGGCGCACCGGCCTGGCGCAATCGGCCGGCGAGCGCCTGGATATTCCGGCTCACCAGCGTCGGCTGCCAATGCCAGAGATCGTTGGACTTGGTCTCGGCGGGCATCACCCGCCCGCCGGGCGGCGACTTGTACTCGAGGAACTCGACGTGCGGCGGCGCCGAGGGCGGCATCATCGCCGTCACGAGGCACGTGTCGTTGAGCAGGCCGTCCAGCACGTCCTGTGTCGGTCCGCTGTTCAAGGTGGTGACGCCCACGCTGAAGCCGAGCAGATCCCGGTAGAACGTCACGCCCTTGTCGGTGCTGGGCACGGTCATTGCGGTGTGGTCGACGCCGCGAAAGAGCTTGCCGGGATTCTGCCACGACGGGTTGCCCTTGCCCGCCGGGAAATAGATCAACTCGAGCGGATGACGCTCCGGGTCATGAAACTTGATCGCCTTGATGCCGGCCGCGCCGGCATTGGACGGCGGGATGGTGATGGGATGCGAGGAGATCTGCCGCACATTGTTGTCTTGCAGGATTTTGTAGGCAGCATCCATGTCGCCGACGACGATGGCCATATGCTGGAACCAGGCGTCGTTGCTGTTGGACCACACCGGGATGAACCGGCCGGTGGGGGGTGAGACATACTGGGTGAGCTCGATGACCTGCTCGCCGAGCCTCATCTGCACGATTCGCATATTGGCGTTAAACACGCCGACCAGGGCATCATACTCGCTGCCGACGACGCGGAAATCGGCGACCTTCTCGAACTGCAGCACGTTGGCGAAGAAATTCGCCGCACGCTCGACATCCCCGACGGTGAAGCCGATCGTCTTGATTCGCTCCACCCCTCCCGAGCGGTCCTGCGCGTAGGCGAGGCTCGACCATGCGATCAAAAGCACGATGGCGCCCGCCGCCAGCAAGGCCGATAGCCTCACGATTCGCGGAGGCGCTGGTTTGCGCATGTGATGGGCAACGTTCATTCTGCTGCCTTTCCAAGCGAGACGTTTCCGGAACGCTGCTCGCAGGGCTTCTCCGCGCGTTCGAGATTGTGCGCCGTATTGACGAGGGCGATGTGGGAGAAGGCCTGCGGAAAATTCCCCAACAGACGCTTCGCGGCGGGATCATACTCTTCCGAGAGCAGCCCCAGATCATTGCGTAACGAAAGAAGCCGCTCGAACAGTCTGCGGGCGTCTTCGTCCCGGCCGAGCAGGACGTAAGCGTCGGCCAGCCAGAAGCTGCAGGCCAGGAAAGCGCCCTCTCCCGGCGGAAGACCATCTTCGGTCACGGCCGTGTCGTAGCGGAGCACGAAGCCGTTCCTCACGAGCCTGCGCTCGATCGCCTCCACCGTGCATCGCACCCGCGCGTCCTCCGGCGGCAAGAAGCCGACCACCGGGATCAGCAGCGCGCTTGCATCCAAGTGCTCTGATCCGTAGGCCTGGACGAAGGCGCCCACGCGGGGATTGAACGCCTTTTCGCAAACCTCGGCGTGGATGTCGGCGCGAAGCTTGCGCCAACGATCAATCGGCGCTTCGAGGCCGAAGGCCTCCGCATCCTTGATCGCGCGGTCAAATGCGACCCATGCCATCACCTTCGAATAGGTAAAGTGCTGACGTCCTCCGCGGACCTCCCAGATACCCTCGTCCGGCGACGACCATGTCTTTTCGAGATGGGCCAGAACCGCGCGCTGAAAGTCCCATCCTTCTGCAAGAAGTTGAAGGCCGCCGAGGCGCGCTTGGTGAAAGGCGTCCATGACCTCGCCAAAGACGTCGATCTGTAATTGACCCGAGGCGGCGTTACCGATGCGCACCGGCTTTGCCCCCTCGTAGCCGGAAAGCCAGGGGATTTCCCACTCCGCGAGCCGCTTCTCACCCGCAAGTCCGTACATGATCTGAAGCTGCGACGGGCTTCCGGCAGCGGCACGCAACAGCCAATCACGCCAACGGCGCGCCTCGTCGTAATATCCCGCATTCATGAACGCGAGCAGCGTAAGCGTTGCGTCGCGCAGCCAGCAGAAGCGGTAATCCCAGTTGCGGGGGCCGCCAATCTGCTCCGGCAGCGAGGTGGTCGGTGCCGCCGCGATCCCGCCGGTGGGCTCGTAGGTGAGAGCCTTGAGCGTGATGAGCGAACGGCGCACGGCGTCCGCGTACGCGCCCGTGCTTTGGTGGATGCTCGCCCAGTCCTCCCAGAACGATTGCGTCTGTCGCAGAGCATCTTGCGCATCGATCGGCTCAGGGACCGGCAGGTGTGACGACGCGTATGTGAGAACAAACGTAATGGTCTGCCCCGCAGCGACGGTGAAGTCTCCGACGGTCGTCAACCCCTCCCCGCGAAGCTCAACCGGGGTTCGCAGGACAAGCATGTCAGGACCGGAAATCGCCAGGACATCTCCCGCTTCGGTCCGCTTCACCCACGGGACCGAGGCCCCGTAATCGAAGCGGATGATCAGCTCCGTCGTCATCGAGACGGTGCCGCGTTTGCCGACAACCAACCGCACTAAGTGCGAGGCGCGCTCGCGCAAGGGCATGAAGTCGATCAAGATAGCCTCGCCGTCCGCCGTGACGAAACTCGTCTCCAGGATCAGCGTGTCGGGCCTGTACCGACGCGTCGTGCGCGGATTGCCTTGCGCCGGCGCGATCAGCCAGCGTCCGTTGTTGGTATCGCCGAGAAGCGCGGCAAAGCACGCACCGGAGTCGAAACGCGGCCAGCATAGCCAATCGATCGAACCGGTCTTGCACACCAGTGCGGCCGTCTCGAAATCGCCGATCAGCCCGTAATCCTCGATCAGACTTGCACTCATGAGCGCGACCTAAAGAATGCCCTACGGAACGACATGTCGCGACGAAATATGCGAGCGTGACCGCGCCTGGCTCTCAATTCGAGGCCCGTTGGCGCGCTCGCATCAATCCAGCTTCACGTTGGCTGCCTTGATGACCTTGGCCCAGCGCTCGATCTCCTCGCGCATATAGGCCGCGGTCGCCTGTGGCGTTCCGCCGATGGGCTCGGCCGAAAGCTGGGCGAGGCGCTCGCGGATATCGCGCTCGCGCAGCGCCGCGTTCACGTCCGCATTGATCTTGTCGACGATCGCCGCTGGCGTCTTCGGCGGCGCCACGATGGCGAACCAGGCCGCGGATTCGAAGCCGGGAAGCGTCTCGGCGATCGTCGGCACGTCCGACAAAGCGGCCATGCGATTGGGAGTGGCCGCGCCCAAGAGCTTGAGCTGGCCGCCTCGCACGAGCGCTAGCGAGACGCCGAGATTGTCGAACATGAGATCGACGTTGCCCGCCGCGAGATCGGTCAGCGCGGGCGCCGAGCCGCGATACGGGACCTGCTGGAACTTGACCTCCGCCATCAGCTGGAACAGCTCGGAGGTCAGATGCGAGGTGGTCCCGTTGCCTTGCGTGGCGCAGGTGAGCTTGCCGGGATTGGCCTTGGCGTAGGCGATGACATCGGCGACGCTCGCGAGGGGCAGCTTGGCGTTGACCACGAGCGCGTTCGGCACTCGGCCCATGATGACGATGGGTATGAACTCGGTCGGGTCGTAGCCGAGCCGGGGATAGAGGTTTTGGTTGATCACGAGCGGCGGCGGCGGCGCGGCGAGCAGCGTATAGCCGTCGGGGTCGGCCTTGGCGACCGCTTCGGCGCCGATGTTGCCGGCGGCGCCGGTGCGATTCTCGATCACCACCGGCTGCCCCCACTTCTTCGCCAGCCACTCGGTGAAGATGCGCGGCATCACGTCGGCGGTGCCGCCGGCGGGGAACGGCACGATGATCTTGACGGCACGCGAGGGATAGTCCTGCGCCTGCGCCGCGGGCCATGCCGCCAACATCGCGGCGAGCCCGAGCGCGGTGGCGATCCCGCGCCGCCATAGATGCCAGCGCCAAGCTTTAAGGCAGGGATACATCATCGCGGACCTCCTGATTATTCCAAGCACTCTGGTTATTCCTGCGCACGCGGGATCCAGTCGATGACTCTGAACTGTGTCACCCGCGGGCTTGACCCGCGGGTCCATCTTCTTCGCAAAAAACTTCTTTCGAAACGATGGATTGCCGGGTCATAAGCGCGTTCACGCGCGTCTTCCGACGCGCTATGCCCGGCAATGACGAACTCCCGTTTTTCGCTCGATGTGTTCCAAATCATTCGACGACGATCTTGGCGGCCTCGATCACCGGCCCCCAAGTTTCGAGACTTTGACCGATCAGCTCGCGCATCTGGTCCGGCGCGCTGGCGAGCGGATCGGCTTCGAGCGCGAGGATGCGCGCGCGCAATTCGGGGTCTCGGAATCCCTGCGCGATCGCCTGGTATATTTTCCCGATGATCTCCTTCGGCGTGCCGGGCGGCGCCGCCACCGCCATCCAGGTATCGGCATAGACGCCGGGCAATGTCTCCGCAATGGTCGCGACGCGCGGGTAATCCTTGAGCCGCTCGCGGCTGCCGGTGGCGAGCAATTTGAGCTTGCCCGCGTCGATGTTCGACTTGTTGGCGAGGAGATAATCGGGCACCAGATCGATGTTTCCGGCGAGCAGGTCGTTGATGGCGGGGGCGCTGCCGCGATAGGGAATTTCCGTCATGCGGAAGTGGCCCTTGAGCATCAACAGCTCGCCGAGCAGGTGCCCCGTCTGGCCCTTGCCCTGGTGTCCGTAATTGATTTTGCCGGGATTGGCGCGCGCGTAGGCGATGAGGTCGGGCAAGTTGTCGAAGGGCAGGCCGGCCGCGATCAGAATGAGCGGATAGGTCGCGAGCACGCTGATCGGCTCGAGGCCGCGGGTGTCGAACGATGCCTTCGAAAAGAGCAGGTGTGTGACGCTGAAGGTGAGTTGTGCCGCGCATAGCAGCGTGTAGCCGTCGGGCGGCGCGCGCAACACCGCCTCGGTGCCGACGCGGCCGCCGGCGCCGCCGGGGCGGTTTTCGACGACGACCTGCTGACCGAGATTGCCGCCCGCCTTGTCAGCGGCGAAGCGGCACAGCAGATCGGCCGTGCCGCCGGCCGGATAAGGAACGACGAGCGTCACGACGCGGTTTGGATAGCCGCTTTGCGCATGCGCGGCGGAGATCGCGGATGCGATGAGGAGCGCGCCGCAGACGCGGCCAACGCGGGACAACATGTTCATTCGTAGAACTCGGGCGACATCTTCTGGCCGTCGCGCTGGGCTTTGTCGTGATTGATCCAGAGCTGCGCCTTTTCTTTGGCCATGACGTCGGCCATGCGCTGCATCGAGGTTGCGGTCTTGTCCTTGTTGTCGTTGTTCTCCGGCACGCGCCGGTTCTCCCAATTGTCCTTGAAATGCACGGCATCGCCCGAAAGCAGCACGGTGCCGGTCTTCGGGAGTTTGACCAATAGGCTCTGATGGCCGGGCGTATGTCCGGGCGTTGCGATGATAACGACGCTGCCGTCGCCGAAAACATCGTGATCGCCCTCGAGCTTGGTCACGGGATGCTCCGGTCTAAAGCGCGGACCGACGGGCGAGGGCCACTCGTACTCGGCTTTCTGCACCAGCAGCATGCTCTGCGGGAACATCGTCACGTTGCCGATGTGATCGGGATGGGTGTGCGAGATGGCGACGTATTTGATGTCGGCGGGTTTCAGGCCGAGCTGATCGAGCTGCGCGGCCAGCGTTTTCGGCCGCCGCCAGTGGGTCATGCGCGGATCAGCGGGCCGCTGGCCCTCGGGCATGGCGGCAATGGCATCGGCCACGCCGGTGTCCCAGAGAAGCCAGCCTTGGGCGTGCTTGATCAGATAGCAGCTATCGACGAAGTCCATCGACTTGCCCACGTTCACGCCCGGCGACCAGCGCGAAATGTCGCCGGCGACTCCCTCGCCGCAATTGAGGATGTAGAGACGCTCGACCGATTTCCCGCCTTGCGCAGAGGCCGGTGTCACCACGAGCAAAGCCGCAAGCGTCGCAGCCGGCGCGAGACAAAGTTGCATCGGTTTCATGGCGTTCCTCCTGCCGGCTTCTTAGCCTTGGCGCGAGCGGCGTGCATGCGCCTGATCGAACACAATAATAACACGATCGTGAGGCGGATGGCGTACCGCCCATTTCAACAGCGCGAAGCCCCTTCTTTCGCCGCGCCCCTTCTGGTAACCATGCCGCACCGAGTTGTGAGCAAGACCCCCGATCGCTCTATTCCATACGAATAGAAGCTAGAACGACCACAACCAGGCGCCCTCCGATGGCGCCGCAAGACGAGGGTTCCAATGATCAGCCATTCCATCCGCGCCGCCATGCTGGCCACGGTCTTTGCCGTTGCAATGTCTTGCGCCGGCCCGTCCGCGCATGCAGCGTCGTTTGACGGCCCATGGAGCGTGCTTGCGGTCACCAGGAGCGGTGCTTGCGACCAAGCCTACCGGTATGGCGTGACGATCGTCGGCGGAGTGGTCTATTACGCTGGCGGCGGACCGGTCAGCCTGACGGGGCGCGTATCACCGTCCGGCAACGTTACCGTGCGCGTGTCCAGCGGGCCGCAATACCAGCTCAACGGCTCGGGCCGACTCTCGCGCAGCACTGGCAGCGGAAGCTGGCGCGGCCAAGGCCCCAATGGAAGCTGTGCCGGTGTGTGGAGCGCGACGCGGGGTTGAGCACGCACGTCGGACGCTGCATCAAAGCTCCGCTCATTCCCGCAAGAGCATCATCGCGAATGCTAAGATCGTAACGCCACGACGCGTCGGAGCGACCGGAGAAGACCTTTGCACACGCTGCGCATTTATTCCGGCCTAGCTGCCGGGCTGATTTGCATGCTGCTCCTGGTATGCCCGCCGCTCCAGTGGACCTCGGCGCAGGCGCAGTCTCACGCCGCCGCGAAGAAAAAGGTCGAGAGAAAAGCTGCGCCGCCCAAAGCCGGTCCCAAAGAGCAGGCAGAGCGCGCGACATTCACGGCTCAGGATGAGGATGCCGCGGTCATTCCCGGCATTCCCGACGCGCGCGTCTGGGGGGATTCGGAGAGCGAGTTTGCGCGGCTCTTGCCGCAGGCGACCGGGCCATGGCTGGCGATCTCCGGCGGCGGCTCGGATGGCGCCTACGGCGCGGGCGTCCTCGCCGGGTGGAGCGAAGCGGGCACGCGGCCGGAATTCGCGGTCGTGACCGGCGTGAGCATCGGCGCGCTGATCGCTCCTTTTGCCTTTCTCGGCCCCCGTTACGACGAAGACTTGCGCAAGAATTTCACCGCCATCGGCGCCGCCGATATTTTCGAAGATCGCACGACGCGCGACAGCCTGTTCGATTACTGGCCCCTCAAGCGCTTGATCGAGCAGCGCGTGACGGCGTCCCTGCTTTCCGAAATCGCCGCCGAGCACGCGCGCGGGCGGCGCCTCTTGGTTGCCACCACCAATCTCGATGCCGGGCGCCGCGTAATCTGGAACATGGGCGCAATCGCCGCGCGCGGCGAGCAAGGTCTCAAGCTGTTTCGCGATGTCCTGCTTGCGTCCTCGAGCATTCCCGGATTTTTCTCGCCGGTCGCTATCGAGGTCGAGGCAGACGGCAAAAAATTCCAGGAGTTGCACGGCGACGGCACGCTCACGGCGCCATTCTTCGTGGTCCCGGAAACGATGCTTTGGGCGCACAGCACCTCCCGTGCGCCGTTCGGACAGCTTTACGTGCTCGTCAACTCGAAGCTCGGGCCCGAGTTCAAGATGCCCGACCGCAACATTCCCAGCGTGCTCGGCCGTTCCATCGGCGTGGCGCTGACGGCGGCGCTACGCGTCGAGGTGATGCTGATTCATGCCGCCACGCAGCGACACGGGATCGCGCTGCGCATCGCCTATGTGGACCCGGCCTTCGACCACCCGAGCCGCGGGCCCTTCGACGGCAAATACATGCAGGCGCTCTACGAGGTCGGCATCGCGGCAGGCAAGAAGGGCACCGCGTTCGGAGATACCCTGCCGGAGCTCTCGATGCGCGGGTCCAGCAGCCGGCAGTAACGACTGGCGCCCGTGTCTCACCCGGGCCGGTCAGTTTCCGGCAACGCTCATTCCGCCGCCAGGCGCGACCGCGGTTCGGTGATGCGCACCGCAACGCGCCAACCCAGCCAAAACATCGCGAAATAGCACACGATGAAGGTCACGAGACCGGTATAGGGCGTCGAGTAGCGCTCGACCAGCAGGCCAACTCCGATCGAGAGCGACTGGCCGATCAGCAGGCAAACGATGAACGTCAACAGCAAGGTCATGACTCACCCCCTGTGCCTTGACTGCGCGGCTACAAGATTGGGCGCGGGCCTGGAGCGGGATCAATCGCTGCGAGACGATCGGTCGCGCTGTGCGGCTGTGGACATGATGCCGCAGCCTACGTTCTCCCAAGCACCGCGTTTGTGGCAGTGCCCTGCCTGCGGCGGCTCGACGCCCGAAGAGCTCGGCGCACGCATGAAGGCGGAAGCCGAGTTGTGGGGGCCGGATCATCAAGGTTGCCAACATCAAGGGCGAGTGACCTCGGGCCGCTCCACCGTCCGGATGTCGATCTCCGAGGTCAGCGTGCGATGCACCGGACACTTGTCGGCGATCTCGAGCAGCCGCCGGCGCTGCTCGGCGTCGAGCGCGCCGTGCAACGTGATCGCCCGCTCGATGCGGTCGAGCATGCCTTCCTTGGTCTCGCAGTCCTCGCAATCGGCGGCGTGGATTCTGGAATGCTCGAGCTCGACCGTCACCCGCTCGAGCGGCAGCGCCTTGCGCTCGGCGTAAAGTCGAAGGGTCATGGCCGTGCAGGCGCCCAACCCCGCGAGTAGAAGGTCGTAAGGACCCGGACCGCTGTCGAGGCCTCCGACGTCGACCGGCTCGTCGGCGAGGAAGCGGTGGGCACCGGCCGTGATCTCCTGCTGAAAGCGCCCCTGGCGGGTTTCACGCACGACGACGACCTTCGGATCGTGCGGGGCTTCGGATGCACCCTGCGGCGCGCCGAGATAGCGCTCGGCCCAGGCATGGATGACGTTGGCGACGTAAGCGGCGTCGCTGCGGCGGCTCAGGAGGTGATCGGCCCCGGCAAGCGAGACGAAGCTCTTTGGATGCTGGGCCGCCGTGAAGATGCGGCTCGCATTCTCGATGCCGACGATCTCGTCGGTCGGCGAGTGGAAGAGGAGCAGCGCCTTGCGCAGGTTGGCGATGCGCTCGAGCAGCTTGTGTTCGGCGAGATCGTCCACGAATGCGCGGCTGATGCGAAATTGCCGGCCCGCGAGCGTCGCCTCGACCTCGCCCTTGGCGGCGATTTCCTCGAGGCGATCCTTGAACAGGCCGGTCACGTGGGTGGGATCGCAGGGCGCGGCGATCGTCACCACCGCCCGCGCCTCCGGCACCTCGGCGGCCGCGGCGAGCACGGCCGTGCCGCCCAGGCTGTGGCCGATCAGGATCGCGGGGGCGCGGGCGCTGCGGCGCAGTTCGTTTGCAGCCGCGACAAGGTCGGCGACATTGGAGGAAAAGCTCGTGTTGGCAAATTCACCCTCGCTCGAGCCAAGCCCGGTGAAGTCGAAGCGCAGCACGGCGATGCCGAGCGCGGTGAGTCCGTCGGCGACGCGCTTCGCGGCGTGGATGTCCTTGCCGCAGGTAAAACAGTGGGCAAACAGCGCGTAGGCGCGCGGCTCCCGGTCGGGGCGATCGAGCAGCGCGGCAAGTTTTTGGCCTTGGGCGTTGGGAAAATCGAAGCGCTCAGCCGGCATGCTCTCCTCCCTTGGACCGACCGTCTCCGGCAAAGCACAGCAGGATTTGCGCTGGCTGGACAGCGGCCGTTGGCTCGCGCCAAGGCTGATTACGCGATTTGAACCAATCGCGCCTTTTCTGCGACTAACGGGGTGGCGCATTCAGGATCGCTGTATTCGGTGCCGTTTCGCCCGGGGTTAAGGGGGCAGCGCCCGGCACGAAAACAGGAAGGGGCTACAATGACTTATTCGCGGATTTTCACCCGCGGCTTGATCGCCGCCGCGCTCGCTGGCGCGGCCACGCTTCCCACGCTTGCGGGCGCCCAGGCCCAGCCGGGCTATGACGGCCTCTGGAGCGTGGTGATCGTGACCAAGAGCGGTCAATGCGATGCGGCGTATCGCTATCCGGTCCGCATCACCAACGGCAATCTCGGCAATGCGGGCTCAGCGCCCATCAACATCTCCGGCAAGGTCGGCAAAAACGGCGCCGTGGTCGTGACCGTCAACGCCGGCGACAAGAGCGCGACGGGCAAGGGTCGCCTCGGCGGCACGAGCGGCGCCGGAGCATGGAGCGGCAACGGCAACGGCGCCTGCTCGGGCATTTGGGAAGCCGAGCGTCGCGGCTGATCCGATCGCCTTCTCAGTCGGCGCGGTTGATGCCCGGGCTCGGCCCGGGCATTCCACGCTTCCAGCCGGACGCGCATGCAGACGCTCAAACCCTCCCC
>WNFU01003664.1_pt1 | contig 48142 bp, 47 predicted proteins | sample 5400121 | NCBI WGS metagenome assembly WNFU01 (sample SAMN13153360, study PRJNA577476) | soil metagenome | isolation source: 100 cm soil or saprolite under grassland replicate 1 | place: USA:California | collected 2016-06-15 | reverse complement strand
CCTCGGGCGCCATGAGGGTGCGAAGGGCGACGTACAAGTCAGGGGAAACGTCAATCTGTGGTGACACAGAGCGCTCCTAAGTGTGCTAAGAAAGCTAAGCGTACTTAGGCGTGGCCGTGGCGTCAAGGCAGCGGCATGGGTGGTGACGCCCTTTGTGAGTCGGCGTCGGGTGCCGCCCCTTGACCACTTCTGTACCTGGAGCGTCATTTAACATGCCAGGTGTGATGTTCGTGTCATCCAGGAACAATGCTATAACACTCCAGGAGCGTACAATCATGACCACCGTTCAACCGGAGACTCCGCCGGACTCGCCAGCCGCAGCGTCGTCCGTTGAGGACCTGATTCGCTCGACGCGTCAGCGCGCGATCGGTCTCCTCGGCTACCTCGAGCTCAACCAGGGCCTGCCCACCTTCACCGGGCGGATGACGTTGGAGCAGTTCTCCGACCTAACCGTCGTTCACAACCGGCGGTGGGCCGACGAGGCGGGCGAGTCGCTCGACATCGTCACGCAGCGCGAGATCATCGAGAGTCACGCAAACGGGCTCGCGACGTTCATCGTGCAGGGCCTCCTCCACGCTACGATCACGCGAGCGGAGCGGGACGACGGTTTCCCGCCGACGGTGAAGATGGCCCTCAACCGGATCGAGAGCCGCATCGGCTCGGGGGTGCACTTCGGGCTGCCGCAAGTCACGCTCGTCATGCCGGGCACGCCGGAAGTCAAGCCGGTCAAGGAAGACGCGACTCAGCAGATCGTGGCGCACCGGCTCTTCCTGCCGGCGGGCAAGCTCTTCATCGTGGCTGACGGGCAACATCGTCGCGAGGCCGCTCGGCGGGTGCGCCAGTTCTTGAACGACACCATCGCAAGCCGCCGGACGCCGAAGGGCTCCAAGATCTACCCGGCCGTCGACGCGCCTCTCGCCGCCGACGAGACGGATGCCTGGATCGCCGTGCAGGAGACGTTCCGGTCCGCGACCCTCATCTCGTACGAGGCTCACATCGGGTTGACTGTGGACCAGGCGCGGCAACTGTTCACGAACTACAACTGTCACGTGAAGCCGGTCAAGGCAGACCTGAACCTGCACTTCGACCAGGCGAACCCGATCAACCAGTTCGGCAAGACGCTCGTGTCGCAGTTGCCGACGAACGGCGGAAACCAGCCGCTCTTCGACCTTCGACAGCTGGCAGCCATCAACGGGCTCCTGTGCATTGGCAAGACGACGATTCGGAGCGCGCCGTACGACGCTTCGGATCGCAGCATCCCGAAGGCGAAGGAATTCTGGTCTACGGTCTTGGGGGCGGCCGACTGGAAGCGGGAGGGTACGCTCCTGCGTGAAGTGCCCGTACTCAAGGCGCTGGCGAAGGCGTGGTATATGGTTCACCTGGCGGGACGAAACCGCCAGCAGGAGAAGGCCAAACAGCTCCGCGAGTACATCAGCGGAAAGCGGTTCGACCGGGATTGGGTCAAGTCCGTCAACGGGCTGGATGCCCACACGGTGCCCGCGGCAGATGGCGGCTTCCGGTTCTCGCCCGCGCACAACGACATCGTGACGAAGATCGTGGCCGACGTCCTCGGTTAAGAGAGCCCTAGGCGCCCCGGGGCGACGTCCCCCGGGGCACTTCCCTCAAGAGATGAATTGGAGTCTCGAGATGTCCAGCCGTGTGTTTGTCGCGAATGGCGACGTGCAGGTGGAAGTCGAGGGTGAAGAGGAGTTCGTGGAGAAGAAGTTGGCGAAGCTGCTGCCCCTCGTTATGGGGGATGGAGGCGAGCAGCAGGGCGCGGCGTTGAGGAAGAAGACCAAGGAGGTGGAGGAAACCGGCGAGAAGGAGACCAGCAACGGACGTCCCTCTCAGACCCTCAAGACCTACATCAAGGCAAAGGCGCCCGAGAACGTGTCTGAGGCGATCGCGCTCGTCGTCGACTATGGGCTCAAGTACGACCGCAAGGACGAGATGTCGAGCGACGAGATTCGCCGAGCTCTGATCCAGGGCGGGTACCGCCCCGGCAAGTCGATCGCCCAGGCCCTGGCGGACTGTCGCCGCCGGTATGGGTACGTAGAGGTGGGGTCGAAGAAGGGGCGGTGGAAGCTGTCGAGCCAGGGTGAGACGGTTGTAGAGCTCGACCTCCCGCGCTCCAAGAAGGCGGAGGCCTGAGGAGTGGCGCGATCATTCAGCGAGCTTCTCGCTCGGGTACCGTCGAACAAGCGCAGTGATAAAGTCAGGGCCGTGGTGGCCTTGTTCGTCTTGGGCGCGCTGGACGAGAAAACGAGCCGTGCCACGAAGCCGGTCGCGGACCTGCTGCGGCTTCATCTAAAGGGGAAGGCTCCGCGCAACCCCTCCGATGTGCTCACCAAGGCCGCGCCGGAGATCGAGCCGCTCCCGGGGACGAACGGCGAAAAACTGTGGCGCGTCACACCAACGGGCGTAACCTGGTTGGCATCGCTCACCGGTGAGGTCCTGTCGAGCGACGGGGAGCGGTCATTTACCTATCAGTTCGCCGACCTTCACCCCGGCGTTCGGCGCGCGGCGGAAGACTTATTTCGTACCGGGCACTACGCTGAGGCCGTCGGGCGAGCGGCGAAGTGGCTGAATCTGACCGTGCGGAAGATGACGGGTCGGCTGCGCGATACCGGCGTGCCGATGATGCACCAGGTGTTTGCCGTCGAGCCCGGGAAGGAAGCGAGACTCGTCCTGGGCGAGCTGCGGGAAGATTGGGAGAAGGATCGACAGGATGGTCTGCGGTCGCTGTTCGCCGGGATGAAGTCGGGGATCTTGAACGTGGACAAGCACGGCGAGCCGGGGATCATCGACCCCACGTCGGCGATGGAGCAGCTCTGTCTCCTCAGCTACTTGGCGAAACAGCTCGGGCGGTGTCGGCGCGTCGAGCCGACGTGAAATTGCGGAACCGGCTCTTTTTACGTCCGGTTTTTCTACGTGTCGCATTAGCGCGCGAATAGACTAGTACCATGTAGCGCGCGCGACAGGCGATTTTGAAATCATAATCCGCGGGTCGTCGGCTCGAGTCCGACCGCCGCTACTTGCGAGAGAGCCGGAGCTTGGCCGCTCCGGCTCTTTCGCGTTTTTGTGGTTCAGCGCCGCAAGAAATGGGTTGCGCGCCGCACGGACCGGCATGCTACCGTCCCAGCGGCAGTGGCGGGCAACCCAGGTTGCAGGGGCCGGTTCGAGCCAATGTTGACGCCTTCGCGTGCCGGCGTGGTGGAACTGGTAGACACAGCAACCTGTCACGTTGCCGGGCGAAAGCCCGTGCGGGTTCGAGTCCCGCCGCCGGCACGGCTGCTGCCGACGTCGCCTTGACGGACCAGCAGACCCGGCTGTAAGTTGCAAACACGTGACAGGTTGCTGTGGCGCTGATTCCACCGTGCCACCGGAAGGGCCGGAGCATGATGCTCCGGCCCTTCTTGTTTTCGGGAGCGAGCTTTGCGGGTCGTCCGTTCGAGTCCGACCGCCGCTACTGAAACGGTTTAACCAGGGGCCGGTGGCTGCTTGCCGCCGGCCTGCGCGTTTTTCGGATACGTGGCGGAAATGATTCGATGGCACAGACCGCTCGCCTCGATACGACATTGGTGAGCGGCAGTGGCGGGCAACTCGGGTTGCGGAAACCGTTCTGGCCGACCTCATCGCCCTCGCGTGCCGGCGTGGTGGAACTGTTAGACACGGCAATCTGGTAAGTTGCCGGGCGAAAGCCCGTGAGGGTTCGAGTCCCTCCGCCGGCACGGCTGCCGGCCTTATCTCTTGACCAGCGATTCACGGGATGCTACGTTGGCATCTACTTACCAGGTTGCCGTGGCGCCGGTTTCGCCGCGCGCTACACCAAGGGCCGGAGCGTCACGCTGCGGCCCTTGTGTTTTCAGGGGCCGTCTATTGCGGAACGCCAGCCGAGGTTGAATCCTGTAGCCGGAGCGTGGTGCGCCCACCGCGGCAATGTGCGGCAGGAGGTGGGACCATGACGACGGCGATCCATTGCCACCTGTGTGGGGGCGTGATCCACGACCCCGCGACGATCGAGTACCACCCACCCCGCGCCAGCGCGCAGCTGGCCCTGACCCGCGCGGACCCCTGCACCTGCACCCCGCCCGTCGTGTACGAGCATTCGCCGCTCGATCCCGACGAAGGCGAGGCACCCCAACCCTAGCGCTCGAGTCCCCGCCAGATCACGGGCTTGATGTCGCGCGAGCGCTCCTCCGCGAACCGCTGCGCCGCCTTGAGCTGAGCCTCGTACTCGGGCCGCCACTCGGGCGGCATGTTGCCGCGGAAATACGCCGCGGTCATCACGACCCCCGTCGGACGGTTGGCCTTGCCGTAGCCCACCTCCACCACGTCGCCGAGGAAGCAGGTCGAGCTGCCGGTGTCCATCACGTTCGCGACGACGCACTCGAAGTGCGCGTGGCACTCGTCGAGCACCGGCGCGCCGAGCGTGCCCAGGTGGTGCGGAATGTCGGCGAGCTTGTCGCGCGTGCGGCCACTGCCGAACCCGAGGCGGTGGATCAGCTCGAACTGATCGTTGCGCAGCAGGTGCAGCACGAACCGCCCCGTCTCGAACACCATGTCGTGGCTGTAGTTGAACTTGTGGATGAACACGGAGAGCCGGGGGATCGCGGGCACGATCGAAGCCCGCACCGCGCTGTCGGCGATCATCCCGTTGCGCTTGCCGTCGCGCTCCGACGTGATGGCCACCACTGGAGACGTCAGGTTGCGGAGCAGCTGATACACCTGATCGGGTTGCATGGGAGTATCATTATATATGGCTCCGCTCCCCCTGCTTCCCCCGCTCCCCCAGCGCTTCCGCGAGCACGTCCGGCGGGCCCGGCTGTTCCGTGAGCCGGGGACCGCGGTCGTGGCGGTGTCGGGTGGCCCGGACTCGGTCGCGCTGCTCGACCTGCTGCACGACGCGGCCGGGGAGCTGGGGGGGGGCCTCGCGCTCGTCGTGGCGCACGCGGACCACGGAATTCAGGCGGATAGTCGGTCAGTCGGTCAGGCGGTTAGAAAACTCGCGGAGCGGTACGGGCTGCCCTTCGAGCTCGGCGAGCTCCACCTCGGTCCTGACGCGACGGAGACGCTCGCGCGGCGCGCCCGCTACGCGTGGCTGCGGGAGGTGCAACGGCGCCACCGGGCGCGCTCCCTCGTGCTCGGTCACACGCGCGACGACCAGGTCGAGACGATCCTGATGCGGGTGCTCAAGGGCAGCGCGCCAGCCGGACTCGCCGCGATGGCGCCGCGGGCGCGCGGCGGCGTGGTGCGGCCGCTGCTCGCGTTCACGAAGGCCGAGCTCGCCGCCTACGCCGCCGAGCGCCGTCTCCCCACCCACGATGATCCCGCGAACCGCGATCGGCGGCACCTGCGGAGCTGGCTGCGCGCCACGCTGCTCCCCGCGCTCGAGGAGCGGCTGGGCCTGGGGGTGCGCGCCGACTTGCTGCGCGTCGGGGCCGCGGCGGCGCTCGAGCGCCGCGCGTGGGACGGGCTGCTCGAACACCTTCCGGAGCTGCACCTTCGCACCGTGCGCGGAGGGTTCAACGTTGCCCGGGAGAGTCTCGCTCACTATCATGACCCATTGGCGGTGGCGCTGCTGCGGGCCGCCGCCCGGCGCGCCGGGCTGGTGCTGGGGATCCGCCGGGCGCGGGCCCTGCTGGCGCTCGCGCGGCGGCCGTCGGGGCGGCGCCTGGAGCTGGGGCGCGGGTGGGTGGCGGAGACGGCGTTCGACCGCTTGCGGGTGAGCCGCGCGATGGAGTGCGCGGCGGAGCAGATGGTCGCGACGGCGGAGCGCGGCAGCGGCTTGTTCGGCGGGTTCCGGGTGGACTGGGTTCCCGAGCCCGCGCCGGCGCGGGTGCCGCGGGGGCAGTGGACCACCTGGATCGCCGGGGGCGGGGGCGATTGGCAGGTACGGCCCCCGCGGGCGGGCGACCGGCTGGTTCCGCTCGGCGGCGTGGGCCGCCGGCCGCTGCGGCGGCTGCTGATGGAAGCGCGCGTGCCGCGGAGCGATCGGGCCACCTACCCGGTCGTGGCCCGGGGCGAAACCATTTTGTGGGTCCCCGGCATCTGCCGGAGCGCCGCGGCGCTCCCGCAGCCCGGAACCCCGGCGGTGCGGGTGGATGTTACCAAGCACGGCGAGCCTGAAGCAGACCGGCGGGCGTGAGCTCAAGCGGATCGTCTTCGACGAGGAGACGATCGCGCGCCGGGTGCGCGAGCTGGGCCAGGCGATCACCGCTGCCTATCCCGACGGCGAGCTGCTCGTGCTCGGCCTCCTGAAGGGGAGCTTCATCTTCTTGAGCGATCTGGTGCGCCGCATCGAGCGGCCGCTCCAGGTCGACTTCCTCGTCGCCGCGAGCTACGGCGCCGACACGATCTCGAGCGGCAACGTGCGGCTGCTGTACGATCCGGAGACGGAGCTCCGGGGTAAGCATATCCTCCTGGTGGAGGACATCGTGGACACGGGGAAGACGCTCAACCGCATGGTGACGCTGCTGCGCGAGCGCGCCCCGCAGAGTCTGGAGATCTGTGCCTTGCTGCATAAGCATCTTGCCGAGCACCTGGTGCTCGAGCCGGCGTTCGTCGGGTTCGACGCCCCGCGCGTGTTCCTCGTGGGGTACGGGCTCGACCACGCCGAGAATTTCCGGCATCTGCCGTACATCGCGAGCCTGACCTGATGGCCAACCGCATCCCGCCGCAGCGCGAGTTCAGCTGGACCCGGACGCTCCGGACGCTGTCGTTCTGGGCGCTCCTCATCGTGGGGTCCATCCTGCTCGTGCAGTTCGCCTCGAGCCGGCGGCAGGAGGCGGTGGACATCTCCTACTCGCAGTTCACCGAGCAGCTCGACAAGGGGAACGTCGCCGCGGTGGAGATCACCGAGCGGCAGCAGGTGAAAGGGGACTTCAAGACCCCCGTGCCGTTCGGCCGCCGCACCGCCGAGCACTTCACCACGCTGCTGCCGTTCGAGTCGAGCGACAACTGGGTCGCCACGCTGCGCACGAAGGGCGTGGACGTGCGGGCGCGCGAGGAGAAGCAGTCGTTCGGCGTCTTCCTGTTCAGCTTCCTGCCGTACCTGTTCATCCTCGGCCTCATCATCTTCATGCTGCGCCAGATGCAGCAGGGCGGGAACCGCGCCTTCGCGTTCGGGAAATCCAAGGCCAAGCTCCTCACCGGCGACACGCCCAAGATCACCTTCGCCGATGTCGCCGGGGCGGACGAGGCCAAGCAGGAGCTCGAGGAGATCATCGATTTCCTCAAGGATCCCCAGAAGTTCCAGCGGCTGGGCGGGCGGCTGCCGAAGGGCGCCCTCCTGGTGGGGCCGCCGGGGACGGGGAAGACGCTGCTCGCCAAGGCGGTGGCGGGCGAGGCCGGCCGGCCGTTCTTCTCGATGTCGGGCTCGGACTTCGTGGAGATGTTCGTCGGCGTGGGCGCGTCGCGTGTGCGCGACCTGTTCGAGCAGGGGAAGGCCCACGCCCCCTGCATCATCTTCATCGACGAGATCGACGCCGTCGGGCGGCACCGCGGCGCCGGGCTGGGAGGCGGGCACGACGAGCGCGAGCAGACGCTCAACCAGCTGCTCGTCGAGATGGACGGCTTCGAGTCGAACGACGGCGTGATCCTCCTCGCCGCGACCAACCGGCCCGACATCCTCGATCCCGCGCTGCTCCGCCCGGGCCGGTTCGACCGCCAGATCGTCGTGGACATGCCCGACGTGAAGGGCCGCGAGCAGATCCTGCGGGTGCACACCCGCAAGATCCCGCTGGGCCCGGGGGTGAACCTCGAGCGGATCGCGAGGGGGACGCCCGGCCTCTCGGGCGCGGAGCTGTCGAACATCGTGAACGAGGCCGCGTTGCTGGCCGCCCGGCGCAACAAGTCCGCCGTGGACATGGACGATCTCGAGGACGCGAAGGACAAGGTGATGCTCGGCCTCGAGCGGAAGAGCCTGGTGCTGTCCGACGAGGAGCGGCGCCTCACCGCGTACCACGAGGCGGGGCACGCGCTCGTGAACGTCAAGGTGCCGGGGCTCGATCCGCTGCACAAGGTCACCATCGTGCCGCGCGGCCGCGCGCTCGGCATCACCTTCTCGCTGCCCGAGGAGGACCGCCACAACTACACCAAGGAGTACATCCTCGGGCGGCTCGCGATGGCGTACGGCGGCCGCGTGGCGGAGGAGCTGGTGTTCGGCCCCGACAAGGTCACGACCGGCGCGGCGCAGGACATCCAGCAGGCGACCGAGATGGCGCGCCGCATGGTCACGCAGTTCGGGATGAGCGACGTCGTCGGCCCGATCGCCGTGGGCGACCGCGAGGCCGAGATCTTCCTGGGCCGCGAGGTCGTGCAGCGGCGCGAGGTCTCGGAGCGCACCGCCGAGCTCGTCGACACGGAGGTCAAGCGCGTGCTGACCGAGGCGTTCGAGCGCGCCAAGACGATCCTCAGCTCGCAGCGCGACGTGCTCGACCGGCTGGCCGCCGCGCTGCTCGAGCGCGAGACGCTGGACCGCGAGGAGGTCGACCTGGTCGTGGCCGGCCGGCCACTGCCGCCCGTGCCCCCCACGGCGCCCGCGGCCGCGGCGCCCCCCTCGGGCGCCGACGCCGCCAAGGACAAGGCGGCGCCGCGCGGTCCCGTCCTCGGCAGCCCGCCCCCCGAGCCCGCCGGCGCGTGAGGTTGACCGCGCTCGCCGCGCACACCCCCGAAGCGGTGCGCGCGGCGCTCGCGGCGCGCGGGTGGGACGCCCAGCCCGCCTGGTTCGCCGCCACCGGCGTCCAGACCCTCGTCGTTCTCCTCGAGGACATCACTGAGCCCGAGCGCGAGGCCCTCGTGGGCTGGGGCGCGAAGGCCGGGACCGACATCCTGACCGGTGAAGGCTGGGCGCTGATCGGCGCGGCGGCGAGCCGGCTCGCCCCGCTCGCCCGTCCCGACCGGGTGCCGCCCGGGCTCGAAAGCCTCTCGCCGGAGGTCGGCCGTTTCCTCGCCGCTCACGCCGAGCCGCCGGCGCGGTGGGAGATCGCCGGGCGCGCCCTCGCGCTCGATCATCCCGTGATCATCGGCATCGTGAACGTCACGCCGGACTCGTTCTCCGACGGCGGCCGGTTCGCGACCGTGGACCGGGCGATCGCGCAGGCGGAGCGGCTGGTGGCGGACGGGTGCGAGCTGCTCGACGTGGGCGGGGAATCCACCCGACCGGGCGCCGCGCCGGTCGCGATCGAGGAGGAGATTCACCGCGTGGCACCCGTGATCGAGCAGCTCGCGCGCCGCGGGCTCGGTCCCATCTCGGTGGACACCCGCAAGGCGGCCGTGGCGCGCGCTGCGATCGCCGCCGGCGCGGCGGTGGTGAACGACGTCTCCGGGCTCGGCTTCGATCCCGAGCTGGCCCGGGTCGCGGACGGGGCCGGCGTGGGAGTGATCGTGATGCACATGCGCGGCACGCCGGACACGATGGACTCGCTCGCCGTGTACCGGCACGTGGCGGCGGAGGTGGCGGCGGAGCTGGGCGCGGCCGTTGAGCGCGCCGCCGCGGGCGGCGTGGCGCGGGAGCGGATCGTCGTGGACCCCGGCTTCGGGTTCGCCAAGACGCCGGAGCAGAACTTCCGGCTGCTCGACGAGCTGGCAACCGTCGTCGGCTTGGGCTATCCTGTAGCGGTCGGGCCGTCCCGCAAGCGGTTCCTCGGGGCCGCCACCGGGCGGCCGGTGGAGGATCGGGATCGGGCGACGGCCGTCGCGTGCGCGCTCGCGTGGGAGCGCGGGGCGCGCCTGTTCCGGGTCCACGACGCCGCGCTCGCGCGCGAAGCGCTGCGGGTGACGGCTGCGACGACGAGCCCAGCGTGAACTTCGAAGCCTACCGGTTCCTCATCCCGCGGCTGTGGCCGGACGTGGTCGAGATCCTGCTCGTCGCGTTCGTGATCTACCGCTTCCTCCTGTTCCTGGTGGGGACGCGGGCGATGCAGATCATCGTCGGGGTGATGATCCTGTCGGTGGCCTACTTCGTGGCGGTCCTCGCAAAATTCACGATGATCAGCACGCTGCTCGCGTACGTGTTCACGTTCGGCGCGTTCGCCGCCGTCGTGGTGTTCCAGCCCGAGCTGCGGAACGCGCTGGCGCGGCTCGGCCAGTCGCGCTTCATGCGCCGCTTCTCGCAGAGCGACCGCCAGTCGGTCGCCGAGGAGATCGCCGAGGCGATGGACCGGCTGTCGCGCGCGGGCACGGGCGCGATCATCGCCGTCGAGGGCGACATCGGGCTCGAGGAGTTCATCTCGTCGGGCGTGCCGATGGAAGCCAAGGTCTCGGCCGACCTGCTCACGACGATCTTCACCCCGTATTCCCCGCTGCACGACGGCGCCGTGCTGGTGCGCGGCGACCGCATCATCGGAGCGGGGTGCGTGCTCCCCCTCACGCAGTTCAAGGTCGCCGACAAGTCGCTCGGTACCCGGCATCGCGCCGCGCTCGGCCTCTCCGAGGAGACCGACGCCACCGTCCTGGTCGTCTCCGAAGAGACCTCCACCATCTCGGTGGCGAGTCACGGGCTGTTGCACCGCCATCTCACGGCGCAGCAGGTGCGCGACCTCCTCTCCGGGGCGATCTCGCACCTGGAAGGCGGCGAGCGGGTCACCGCGCCCGCGATCTAACCTCCCGCGCCATCGCAGCTTCCCCGCACCCCCGATTGTTTCAGCGGGTGCGGCGGGATAGCTTTCGCGGTTATGAATTTTGGGGCCCTGCCCGAGCGGCTGGCCCACGTGCGGGCCGAAATCGCCCGGCGCCAGGCGGCCGCCGGGTGGACGCATCCCGTCACGATCGTCGCCGTGACGAAGGGCTTCGGGCTGGATGCGGTGGAGGCGGCGCTCGCCGCCGGCCTGACCGACCTGGGCGAGAACCGGGTGCAGGAGGCGCTGGACAAGATCGACACACCGGCCGGGCGCCGCGCGACGTGGCACCTGATCGGTCACCTCCAGCGCAACAAGGCGAAGCACGTGCCGGGACGGTTCGCGCTGGTGCACTCGGTGGACTCGGGCGAGCTCGCCGAGGAGCTCGACCGGCGGGCGGCGGCGCACGGGACGACGGTGCGCGTGCTGCTGCAGGTGAACGTCGCCGGCGAGGCGCAGAAGAGCGGCTGCGCCCCCGCCGAGGCGCCGGCGCTGGCGCGCCGCACGGCGGCGCTGCCGCACCTCGCGCTCGCAGGGCTGATGACGATCGCGCCGTTCACCGACGCCGCCGACGTGCAGCGGCGCACCTTTCGCGGGCTGCGCGCGCTGCGGGACGCACTGCAGGAGGAGGGCTTATGGCTGCCGACGCTCTCGATGGGGATGTCCGGCGACTACGCTCTGGCGGTCGAGGAGGGCGCAACGGTGGTGCGCTTGGGTACCGTGCTGTTCGGCCCGAGGGAGACGGTGAAGGGGGCGGCGGGGACGGCGGGGGGGGAGCAGGATCCGGGGAGCCCGGGGGCGGCGGCGTGACCGAGAGCGCGTTCCACCTCACGCCGCTCGACGTGCGGAAGCAGGAGTTCCGCCGGAGCCTGCGGGGCTACGAGACGCTCGGCGTCGAGGACTTCCGCATGCGCGTGGCCGACGAGCTCGAGCGCATCCTGCGCGAGAAGTCGGTGCTCGAAGAGCGGCTCGCGGCGCTGGCCGAGCAGCTGCAATCGTACCGGGAGCGCGAGCGCGCGATGAACGACGCCCTGGTCGCGGCCCAGCAGTTCCGCGAGGAAACGCGGGCGGCGGCGCAGCGCGAGGCGAAGGTGGTGGCGCGCGAGGCGGAGGTGGAGGGTCGGCGTGTGCTCGACGAGGCGCGCGCGGCGAAGGCCGAGGTCGAGCGCCAGACGGCCGACGTGCAGCGCCAGTTCCAGGCGTACGTAGCGGGATTCCGCGTCATGCTCGAGCGGCAGCTCGCCGAGCTGCGCGCACTGGACGGCCAACAAGGCGGATGATTCAGGACGCGGTCCGCGTGGTGCGGGCGCGGACGACGCTCGTCCCCGACGTCGCCATGATCCTGGGCACCGGACTGGGACGGCTCGCCGACGAGCTGACGGTGGAGACGCGGATCCCCTATGGGGAGATCCCCGGCTTTCCGCTGTCCACGGTGGAAAGCCACGCCGGGCAGCTGCTCGCCGGCACGCTCGCGGGCCGGCGCGTGGTCGCGATGCAGGGGCGGTTCCACCGCTACGAAGGCTACTCGCTGCAGCAAATCGCGTTCCCGGTGCGCGTGCTCCGGCAGCTCGGCGCCCGGACCCTGGTGGTGTCGAACGCCTGCGGCGGGATGCACCCGCTGTGGAGCCCCGGCGACCTCATGCTCATCGCCGACCACATCAATCTCCTGGGCGACAACCCCCTGGTGGGCCCGAACGACGACGCCCTCGGCCCGCGCTTCCCGGACATGTCCGAGCCGTACGACGGCGAGCTGCGCGCGCTGGCGCGCGCGGTGGCGCTCGCGCACGGCATCGCGCTGCGCGAAGGCGTGTACGTCGCGGTGACGGGCCCGAACCTGGAGACCCGGGCGGAGTACCGGATGCTCCGCGCCGTCGGCGCGGATGTGGTGGGGATGAGCACGGTGCCCGAAGTCATCGCCGCCGTGCACGCGGGGATGAAGGTGCTCGGCGTCTCGATCGTCACGGACCAGTGCCTGCCCGACGCGCTGGCGCCGGCGTCCCTGGAGCAGATCATCGCCGTCGCGCGCGCGGCCGAGCCGCGGCTCGCCGCGCTGATCCGCGGCGTGCTGGAGCGCCTGAACTGATGCCTCCCCCCCCCCGGTATCCGCCGCTCGACCCCAAGCTCTCGCCGGACGCGCTGGAGAAGCAGCTGCTCGCGACCTGGAAACACGAGCGCCTGTTCGAGAAGACGCAGGAGGCGATGCGCTACGGCCCGCCGTTCGTCTTTTTCGAGGGACCGCCCACGGCGAACGGCCGCCCCGGCATCCATCACGTGTTCTCGCGCGCCATCAAGGACCTCGTGTGCCGCTACCACACGATGCTCGGCCAGGGCGTGACGCGCATCGCGGGCTGGGACGCGCACGGGCTGCCGGTCGAGATCGAGGTCGAGAGGACCCTCGGGATCTCGGGGAAGAAGCAGATCGAGGCCTACGGGGTCGAGAAGTTCAACCGGCTGTGTCGTGAGAGCGTCTTCACCTACAAGACCGACTGGGAGTCGCTCTCCGAGCGCGTCGCCTACTGGCTCGACTACGCGCATCCCTACGTCACCTACACGAGCGAGTACATCGAGACGGTGTGGTGGCTGCTCAAGCGGCTGCACGAGAAGGCGCTGCTGTATCGCGGGCACAAGGTGCTGCCCTACTGCCCGCGCTGCGGCACCGCGCTCTCCTCGCACGAGCTCGCGCTCGGCTACGAGGAGGTGCAGACGAACTCGGTGTACGTGACCTTCCCGCTCGCGGCCGATCCGAACCGCCAGCTCGTCGTCTGGACCACGACCCCCTGGACGCTGCTCGCGAACATCGCGGTCGCGGTGCATCCCGACCTCGAATATGGCGAGTACGAGGTGAACGGCGTGCGCTATATCGTGGCGGCGGACCGGGCGGCGGACGTGCACGTGGCGGGGAAGCCGCTCGCCCAGGCGCCGCGCGTCGCCGGCTACCGCGGGCGCGAGCTGGTGGGGCAGAAGTACGTGCGCCCGCTCGAGGTGGTGCCGCTCCCGCAGGAAGGGCAGCGGGCCATCGTCGTCGCGGGCGGGTTCGTGACGGCCGAGGACGGGACGGGGCTCGTGCACATGGCGCCCGCGTTCGGCGCCGACGACTACGCGGTCGGCCAGCAGTACGGGTTGGCGTTCGTGAACCCGGTCGCGCCCGACGGCACGTTCCAGGGCACGCGCTGGGACGAGATCAACGGCAAGCTCGTCACCGACAAGGAGACGAACCGGCTGATCATCGAGCGCCTGAAGCACGAGGGGCGCTGGCTCGAGACGCGACCCTATACCCACAGCTACCCGTTCTGCTGGCGCTGCGACTCGGCGCTGATCTACTACGCCCGCAGCTCCTGGTTCGTGCGCACCACGGCGGTGAAGGCGCGCATGCTCGCGGTGAACGCCCAGGTGGCCTGGCATCCCCCCGAGGTCGGGAGCGGGCGGTTCGGCGAGTGGCTCGAGAACAACGTGGACTGGGCGCTCTCGCGCGACCGCTACTGGGGCACGCCGCTCAACGTGTGGGAGTGCGACGCGGAGCGGGAGCACCGGGCCGTGATCGGCTCGTACGCCGAGCTCGCGGAGCGCTGGGGGAAGCGGCTGCCGGCGGACTTCGATCCCCACAAGCCGTCCATCGACGCCTACACCTGGACGTGCCGGGAGTGCGGCGGCACGATGCGGCGCGTCCCCGAGGTGATCGACGCCTGGTTCGACTCGGGGGCCATGCCGTACGCGCAGTGGCACTACCCGTTCGAGCACCAGGCCGACTTCAAGGCGCACTTCCCGGCCGACTTCATCTGCGAGGGCGTCGACCAGACCCGCGGCTGGTTCTACTCGCTGCTCGCGATCGGGGTCACGGCGTTCGATTCGATCGTGTACAAGAACGTGATCGTCAACGAGCTGGTCCTCGACGCGCAGGGCCAGAAGATGTCGAAGAGCCGCGGGAACGTCGTGAACCCGTGGCAGGTGATCGAGGAGTTCGGCGCGGACGCGGTGCGGCTCTACCTCCTCGGGCAGAGCCAGGTGTGGCTGCCCAAGCGGTTCGACCGGCGCCAGATCCCCGACGTGACGGGCGGGTTCCTGAACACGCTGCGCCACACCTACAAGTTCTTCGCCGACTACGTCGGGGACTGGACTCCGCCCCTCCAGGCCGGCGCGCCGCCGGCCGCGGAGCGGTCGCCGGCCGATCGCTGGCTGCTCGCGCGGCTCGACGAGGTGGTGACGGCGGTGCGCGAGGCGTGGAACGCCTACGACGTGACCGCCGGCGTGCGCGCCGCGATGGACTTCGTGGTGGACGACCTGTCCAACTGGTACGTGCGCACCAACCGGCCCCGGTTCTGGGCCCCCGACCGGGCGGCGGACGCGGCCGCGCTCACCACGTTGTACGAGGCGCTGGTCACCACGGCCCGGCTGCTCGCGCCGGCCGCGCCGTTCGCCTCGGACTGGCTGCACCGGGCGCTCGTGGGAACCTCCGTCCACCTGGCGTCGTTCCCCGCCGACCAGGGGCGGCGCGAGCCGGAGCTGCTCCAGGCGATGGCGGCCGTCCGCAGGCTCGCCTCGCTCGCCCGCGCGGCGCGCGAGAGCCGGGGCCTCAACGTCCGCCAGCCCGTGGCCAAGCTGCAGGTGGCCGTGCCGGCCGCCGTGAAGGGGCGGGCCTTCGCGGACCTGTTAGATATCCTGGCCGCCGAAGTGAACGCCAAGGGGATCGAGGTCGCCGGCTCGGACCACGACCTGGTGCGCCTGAAGGGCAAAGCGGAGTTCCGGAGCCTGGGGAAGCGCTACGGGAAGGACACGCCCCGCGCGGCGGCGGCCGTGTCGCAGCTCACGGCGGCGGAGCTCCAGACGCTGGAACGTGGGGAGCCCGTGCGGGCGGGGGAGTTCGAGCTCCTTCCCGAGGACGTCACCGTGGCGCGCGAGGTCGTGAGCGACTGGGCCGTGCAGGCCGACGGCCCGTACGTGGCGGCGATCGATCCCCGGCTGTCGGAGGATCTGGTGCAGGAGGGGCTGGCGCGTGAAGTCGTGAACCGCGTGCAGCGCCTGCGCAAGGAGGCGGGGTATGAGTACACGACGCGCATCGAGCTCAGCGTGGCCGGCGCCGCCGACGTCGTCGCGGCCGTGTCCGCGTTCCAGGGCTTCGTCGCGGGCGAGACGCTCGCCCGCAAGGTGGTCTTCGGCGAGGTGTTGGAGGAAGCGGATCTGACCCGAGAAGTGGACATCGAGGCGCGCCGGGTGACCATTGCGCTCCGGCGCCATGACGGACGAAAGGGCGGTACCCGATAATGCCGACCAAAGCCAAAACGAAGGCGAGCAAGCACCTCAACAAGAAGCAGCTCGCGCACCTCGAGAAACGGCTGCTGGAGGAGCGCGCCCGGGTGATGAAGGAGCTCGGCTACTACGGCGAGTCGTTCAACTCGAGCCTTCAGGCCTCCGACGGCGACCTCTCGAGCTACTCGTTCCACATGGCGGACCAGGGGACCGACGCCATGGAGCGGGAGAAGGCGTTCCTGTTCGCGTCGCAGGAGGGCCGCTACCTCTGGCACGTGAACCAGGCACTGCGCCGGCTGTACCAGACGCCGGAGAAGTTCGGAAAGTGCGAGCAGTGCGGCGAGGACATCGGGTTCGAACGGCTCGATGCGCTGCCCCACGCGCGGCTCTGCATCAAGTGCAAGGCAAAGGAAGAAGATGGTAAGCGCCGCTGACCGCCGGCTGTTCTGGGGGACCGCGGCGGCCGTGGTCGTGGCCGACCTGGTCACCAAGCTCCTCGCCGAGTCGCTGCTCGCGCGCCACCTGCCGGTGCGCGTGCTCGGCGACTACGTGCAGCTGCGGCTCGTGTACAACCAGTGCGCCGCCTTCGGGCTGTGCCTCGGCGGCCCCGCTTACTCGCGCTGGATCTTCTTCGTGCTCGCGCTCGCCGCGCTCGTCGTCCTGCGGTCCATGGTGCTCTCGGCCCGGCCCGGCGACCGCTTCCGGCTGGTCTCGCTCGCCCTGGTGTGCGCCGGCGCGGTGGGCAACGTGGTGGACCGACTCCGGAGCGCCCAGGGCGTGGTGGACTTCGTCGACGTCGGCATCGGCGCCGCGCGCTGGCCGACGTTCAACGTCGCCGACTCCGCCATCACCGTCGGGGCGATCGCGCTCGCGGTCTCCCTCTGGCTCGAGGGCCGGGCGCAGGAGCGGGCGAAGGAGGCCGGGGCGACCGGGCACTGATGGCGGCCCCCCCCTCCCCGGTCACGTTCTGCGTCGCCGTTTCCCACACCGAGCGCCTCGACCGCTTCCTCGCCGATCAGCTCGCCTTCTCCCGCACCGTCGCCGCCCGCCTCATCGCCGACAAGCGCGTCACCACCGCCGGCAAGCCGCTCCGCGCCTCCGCCCAGCTCGAGCGTGGCACCGTCGTCTCGGTAGAGCTGCCGCCGGACGAGCCACCGCCCCGGAGCTACGCGCCCGTCCACCGCGATCTGACGTTCGTGTACGAGGACGAGCACGTCGCGGTGCTCGACAAGCCGGCCGGTCTCGTGGTCCATCCCGGCCCCGGCCATTGGGACGACACGCTGGTGGGGGGGGGGGGGGGGGGGGGGGGGGGGGGGGGGGGGGGGGGGGGGGGGGGGCGCCCCGGGATCGTCCACCGGCTCGACCGCGACACCTCGGGCCTGCTGATGGTCGCGAAGAGCGAGCTGGCGCACCGGAAGCTCACCCGCCTGATCGAGCAGCGTCAGGTCGAGCGTGTGTACGCCGCGCTCGCCTGGGGCCACTTCGCGAAGAGCCCCGTCGTGATCGAGGCGCCGATCACGCGCCATCCCAAGGACCGCAAGCGGATGACCGTGCTCGCCGGAGGGCGCCACGCGGTCACGCACGCCGCGGTGGTGGCGCGGTTCGCGCAGACCGACCTGCTGCGGGTCGCGCTCGGCACCGGCCGCACCCACCAGATCCGGGTGCACCTCGCGCACGTCGGCCACCCCGTGGTCGGCGACCGCGAGTACGCGTTCGGCGGGAGCCGCCGGGTGACGCCGTCCGAGCGGCGTACCGCCGAGCGGCTCGAGGCCCTCGCGCCACGGCAGCTGCTGCACGCGGCCCGGCTGTCGTTCCCCCATCCGGTCACCGGGACGCGCGTCACGCTGCGCTCGGAGTGGCCCGCCGAACTCGCGCCTGCGCTTGCGGAAGCGGCCGCCGACCCGAGTTTGCTTGCTCAACGCAACCCCTTGCAGTATCTTGGCTTCTTCGCATCGGATGAGTGACGCCGGGGTCGTCCGACTGCTGCTGTTCCGGGTGGGGCCGCTGGTTTGCGCGGTCGAAGCGGAGCGGGTGCGCGAGATCCTGCCCCGCCTCCAGACCACCCGGATTCCGGGAGCGCCCTCCATGGTTGCGGGGGTGGTCAACGTGCGGGGCACCTTGGTCACCATCGTGGAGGGCTGGCGGGCGCTACGCCAGCCGCCCCCGGATCCCGCCGCCGACGCGGCGGGGGGGAGCGGCACGACGGTGCTGCTGGAACTCGACGGGGGGAAGAAGCTCCTCGGCTTCACCGTCGACGAAGTGGTGGACCTCCTCTCGGTGGGCGGGGAGGCGCTGGAAGGTCGGCAGGCGCTGCCCGGCATCGATCCCACGCTCGTGCGGGCCGTCGGGCGCCGCGCCGGTCAACTCTTCGTGGTCCTCGATACCGACGCGCTGCTCAGCCCCATCTTGTCTCCCTAGGGAGGATGTGTGAGCCACACGGTCCTCGTCTGCGACGACGCCATCTTCATGCGCACGATGATCAGCGACATCCTGGCGCAGGCCGGCTTCGAGATCGTGGGGGAAGCCGAGACGGGCTCGCAGGCGGTGGAGAAGTACCGGCAGCTCAAGCCCGATCTCGTCACGATGGACATCGTGATGCCGGACATGGGCGGGATCGACGCGGTGCGGGAGATCGTGAAGCAGGATCCCGACGCGAAGATCCTCATGTGCAGCGCGATGGGCCAGCAGGCGCTCGTGGTCGAGGCGATCCAGGCGGGGGCGAAGGACTTCGTCGTCAAGCCGTTCCAGCCGTCGCGCGTCCTCGAGGCCGTGCAGCGCGTGCTCGGCTGACTCCATGGATCTGTCGCAGTACGCCGAGCTGTTCCTGGCGGAGAGCCGGGAGCACCTGAGCGCGTGCAACCACCTGCTGCTGGAATGGGAGCGGAGCCCCGCGAGCACCGCGCCCGTGGCCGGGCTGTTCCGCGCGGTGCACACCGTGAAGGGCATGGCGGCGACGATGGGCTACGCCCGCGTGACCGATCTGGCCCACCGCAGCGAGAACCTGCTCGACCTGCTGCGGCGGGGAGCGCAGCCCGCGACGGACGAACTGCTGCAGCTCCTGTTCCGGGCGCGCGACGCGCTCGAGCAGGCGGTCGAGCTGTCGGTGGTGGGCCGGGAGGAGGAGCTGGACGTCGCCGGCGTCGTCGCCGAGCTGGACCGCGCCGCGGCGCAGGTGGGCGGGCGGGGTAAAGAGGGCAGGGGAGCGCGGCCGACGCCGCCCCCCGAGCCGGCGCCCGTGATCGAGGCGCCCTCCGCGCCGGCGGCGGGGCGGCTGGTCCAGGTGACGCTGCGTCCCGAGACGCCGCTCAAGGGCGGGCGCGCCCTCCTCGTCCTGAAGAAGGCGGAGCGCTTCGGCGCGGTGCACACCGTTACCCCCCCGACCGCGGCGTTCGAGGCTGAGGACTTCGAAGGGCGATTCAGCTTCCGGCTCGAGTCGCCGGCGGAGCCCGAGGAGATCGAGCGTGCGCTGCGGGGGGCGGGCGACGTCGAGCACGTGAGCGTCGGCGGAGACGTGCTCCGCGCCGCTGCGCTCGCGCCGGGCGCTGGGGAGCCGGGGGCGGTTGCCGGTGAGCCGGCGAAGAGCCGGCACATCCGGGTGGACCTGCGGCGGCTGGACGGGCTCATGGACCTGATCGGCGAGCTGGTCACGGCCCGGGGGCGGCTCAACCAGCTCGCCGTCGAGCGGCGCGACCCGGCGATCGACGACGTGGCGATCCAGATCTCGCGGCTCTCGTCGGATCTCCAGGCGGAGATCATCCAGGCGCGGATGACGCCGGTCTGGCAGGTGTTCGACCGTTTCCCGCGACTGGTGCGGGACCTGGCCCGCGAGCTGGGGAAGGAGGTGGCGTTCCGCGTCGAGGGCAAGGAGATCGAGCTCGACCGCACGATCCTCGACGAGCTGGGCGATCCGCTGATGCACCTGCTGCGCAACGCGGTGGACCACGGCATCGAGCCGCCCGCGGAGCGGCGGCGCAGCGGCAAGAAGCCCGAGGGCGAGATCGTGCTCGCCGCGGTGCGCGAGCGCGCGAGCGTCGCGATCAGCGTCACGGACGACGGGCGCGGGATCGACCGCGCGAAGATCCTGGAGCGCGCGCGGCGCGAGGGCGGCGTGGAGGCGCCCGCCGAGGAGCTGTCGGACGACCAGCTGCTGCGGGTGCTCGCGCGGCCCGGGTTCTCCACCGCCGAGGCGGTGACGAGCGTGTCGGGCCGCGGGGTGGGGATCGACGTGGCCGTGACGCGGATCCGCGCACTGGGCGGCTCGATCGACATCCGCTCCGAAGCGGGGAAGGGCACGACGTTCGTGCTGCGGCTCCCCGTGACGCTGGCGATCGTGCGCGCGCTGATCGCCGGCGTGGGGCGGGAGCGGTACGCGTTGCCGCTCACCTACGTGGCGGAGACCGTCGAGTTCGGGGTCCAGGCGACGACCATCGTGGAGGGCCGCGAGGCGATCGTGCTGCGCGACCGCGTGGTCCCGCTGGTGCACCTGCGGCGGCTGCTCGGCGTCCCCGGCGATCCGCCGCCGCGCTCCCCCGTCATCGTGCTCGAGCTGGGGGAGCGGCGGGCCGGCGTGGTGGTGGACGGGATGCTCGGCCAGCAGGAGATCGTCGTGAAGGGGTTCGACGCGCCGCCGGGCACGCTGCCGGTGTTCAGCGGGGCGACGATCATGGGCGACGGGATTCCGGCGTTGATTCTCGACGCCGCCGGGCTCCTGTAGAGGAGGGGGGATGGAGGACGTCCGGGACCTGAAGGAGCTGCAGATCGACGCGCTGCGCGAGGTGGCGAACATCGGCGCCGGCCACGCCGCGACCGCGCTGTCGCAGCTCACCAACCGCCGGATCATGATCAGCGTGCCGCAGATCAACATCGCGCGGCTCGAAGAGGTGCCGGAGCTGCTCGGCAGCCCGCAGGACGTGGTCGCCGCCGTGCTGATGCACATGCTCGGGGACCTGACCGGCCGCACCCTGCTGCTGTTCCCCGAGGCGGTGGGCCGGCGGCTCTGCGACATGCTGCTGCGCCGGCCGGTCGGCACGACGACGGTGTTCGACGCGCTCGAGCAGTCGTGCCTCAAGGAGGCCGGCAACATCCTCTCGGGCGCGTACATGAACGCGCTGTCCGACTTCATGGGGATGCTGCTGCTGCCGTCGGTGCCCAGCCTCGTGGTGGACCTTGCGGCCGCGGTCCTCACGACGACGTACCTGAACTTCGGACACGAGCGCGACTTCGTGTTTTGCGTCGAGACCGAGTTCACCATCGACTCGGCGGAGGGGCTGCGGGGGCACTTCCTGCTGCTCCCCGATCTGGCGTCGCTCAAGGCCATCTTTGACGCCATCCGCCTGACCTGACCCGTGACGGCGCCGGCGCTTTCGGAACGCGACCTCGCCGTTCTCCGATCCTTCGCCCGCCGGATCGATGTGTCCGACGCCGGGGCGCACAACAACCTCGGCGTCCTCTACTATCAGAAGGGGCTGGTCCCCGAAGCGATCGCGGAGTTCACCCGCGCGCTCGAGCTCGACCCCAAGATGCAGGTCGCGCAGCGCAACCTGGAGATCGCCTACCACGACACCGGCTACTACGACCGGCTGGTGGCGCAGCTTCGGGAGCGGCTGCGCAGCGCCCCCGACGAGCGGGACGCGCGCTGGGAGCTGGGGCGCGCCTACGCCATCCTCGGATCGTACGACGAGGCGACGGCGGAGTTCGAGCAGCTGCTTGCGCGCCGGCCGGACGACGTGGCGGCGATCATCCAGCTCGGCCTCGCCGAGAAGAACCGCGGCCGGCCGGAAGCCGCCACCGAGTGGTTCCTGCGCGCTGTCGAGCGCGATCCCGACTCGAGCGTGGTGCACTTCTACCTGGGGGAGATCTACTACAACCGCGGCCTGAACAGCGAGGCGCTCGGCGCCCTCGACCGCGCGGTGCAGCTCAACCCCGACAACGCCAACGCGCACTACCTGATGGCCTTCGTGCTGGGCGACATGGGCCGCCACCAGGACGCCCGGGCCGCCTCGAAGCGCGCCATCCAGCTCAACCCGCCCCTCGCCCGTGCGCAGACCAACCTCTCGCTCGAGCGCTACAACGCCGAGCGCCGCAGCCAGCAGCTGCGCCAGCGCCAGGTGCCCGAGCCGCAGGTGGTCGAAGGGACCGAGCTCGCGCACTACAACCTCGGTCTCGCCTTCCGGCAGAAGGGCTACTACAACGAGGCGCTGCGCGAGTACCGCCTCGCGCTCGAGCGCGGCGAGGACCGCCGCCTCACGCTCCAGGCGATGGCCGAGGTGCACCTCCTGAAGCGCGACCTCACGGCGGCGCTCGAGCTGTACGAGACGCTGCTGCGCGAGGTTCCCGACTCGCCGAAGCTCTGGAACGAGCGCGGCGTGGTGCTGCACCAGTCGGGGCGGACGGACGACGCGCTGGCGTCCTACAAGCAGGCCGCCGAGGTCGATCCGAAGTACACGCTTGCGTGGAACAACCTCGGCGTGGTGCAGGCGCACGCGGGGAACACCGAGGCGGCGATCGAGGCGTTCCGGACCGCGCTGCAGCTGCGGGCGACGTTCAGCGCCGCGCGGCTGAACCTCGCGCTGCTGCTCTACCAGCTGCGGCGCTTCCAGCTCGCGCTCGAGGCGTACCGTCACGTGCTCTCGAACGAACCGAACTCGGCCGCGGCCTGGAACGGCGTCGGGCTCGTGCTCGTGGAGCTGAAGCGCTTCCCGGACGCGCGCAACGCGTTCGTGCGCGCCGTCGAGGTGGACCCCGACCACGCCGGCGCGCACTACAACCTCAGCTTCACGCTCTCGAACCTCGGCGACTTCGACGGCGCGCTCCGCGCCACGAAGCGGGCGCTCGAGCTCGACCCCTACTACGTCTCGCAGAAGTTCGCGCTCACGATCGACCTCCAGTACGAGAAGGCGACGATCGGGATCGCGCCTGAGATCTCGGCCGACGTGGCCGCCGAGACGATCGGCGAGGACTTCAACTTCGACCAGCGGCTGCTCGACAACATCTTCCAGGAGCTCGCACCGCCCGCCGCCGCGCCTGCCGCGGCGGAGCCGGCCGCCGAGGACCCGCTCGCGCTGGCGCGCGACTACGTGAGCAAGGGGCTCATGGACGTGGCCATGGGCGAGGCGGTGCGGGCGGTGCAGCGCGGCGCCAACCGCGCCGACGCCGCGGTCCTGGTCGGCGACATCTTCGCGAAGCGGGGCCTGCACGGCGAGGCGCTCGAGCGCTACCGGGAGGCCCGCGCCCTCGAGCCCCGCCGCGCCGACGCCCTGCTCGGGGAAGTGAAGGCCCTGTTTGCACTCGGCGGCGCGCGGGCGGAAGGGGCGCGCGCGCTGGCGGAAGAGCTCATGACCCTCACCCCCGACGACGTGGACGCGCTCGTGGCGGTGGCGCGGGGCCGGGCCGCCGCGGGCGACGCCGCCGGCGCGCTCACGGTGCTCGAGCAGGCGCAGCGGCGCGCGCCCGGACGCGCCGACCTGCACAAGCTCCAGGGCGACGTGGCGCTGAAGGTCGGCGACAAGCGCGGCGCGCTCGCGGCGTACGGCGCGGCGCTCGAGCTCGACCCGGGCTACGTGCAGGTGTGGCTCGACCTGGGACGCCTGCACGAGGACAGGGAGGAGTGGAACGAAGCGCAGCAGGCGTACGAGCGCGCCCTCGACGCCCTCCCCACCTTCCACGAAGCGGCGCTCGCGCTGGCCGACCTGTTGCGCCGCTCCGGACGCGTGCGCCAGGCGGTGGGGCGGCTCGCCGACATGCTGGAACAGGACCCGTACGACCTCCCGGCGCTGCTGCTCCTGGGGCGGGCCCTGCTCGACGACAAGCGCGACGCCCAGGCGCTGGAGGCGTTCCGGCGGGCGCTCAAGTTCGACCCCGAGCAGATCGAGGCGCTGTTCCAGACGGGCGTGGCGCTCGCGCGGCTGCACCGCTACCCCGAGGCGGTGCAGGCGTGGGAGAAGGTGACGCGCCTCGACCCCGCGGGGCCGTTCGCGCAGCGCGCCCGCATGCACGCGCGCACCGCACTGGACCTGCAGCACATCTTCGCTTCGGACGCAGCCTGACCCATGGCGATCGAAGGGCCGCTCCGCGAGCTCGGCATCCACGACGTGTTCCAGCTCCTCGACCTGAGCCGGAAGACCGGCGTGCTGCGCGTCACCTCGGAGCTGCGCCACAACGCGGGCACCGTCTACTTCGAGGACGGCACGATCATCTTCGCGGAGATCCGCTCGAACCCGCACCCCCTCGGCGCGCTGCTGCTCCGCACCGGCAAAATCGCCGAGGCCGACCTCGAGCGGGCGCGCGACATGCAGCAGCGGCAGGGCGACACGCGCCGGCTCGGCGAGATCCTCGTCTCCCTCGGCGCCCTCACCCCGCGCGAGCTGCAGCGCCAGGTGCGCTTCCAGATCGAGGAAGTGGTCTTCGAGGTGATGGGCTGGCGCGAGGGCTACTTCTCGTTCACCGAGGGCCCCCTCACCGACGTCGCGACGGAAGCCACCGTCCGCATCCCCACCGAAGCGCTGCTGATGGAGGGCGCGCGCCGGATCGACGAGTGGTCCCGTATCGAGAGCCGCATCCCCCACCTGGGCGTCGTCCCCATGCTGGCGCCGCCGCAGGAGGGGGGCGAGGGCGAGCTCGACCTGCTGCCGCCGGAGTGGGAGATGCTCGCGATGATCGACGGCGCGCGCGACGTGCGCGCCATCGCGGCGGAGCTGGGACGCTCGGACTTCGAAGTGGCGAAGACGCTGTTCGGGCTGGAGAGCGCCGGCGTGATCGCGCTCGCCGACCCGGGCACGACGCCGCGCGAGCGGACCACCCTCGCCGGCGACCTGGCGGAGCTCGTGGCGCGGGCCGAGGACGGGCTGGCGCGGCGCGACGTGGAGGGGGCGCGCGCGGCGGCGGAGCAGGCGGCGGCCGCTCATCCCCACGACCCCGCCGTCCACCTGCTGCTCGGCCGCATCGCGCTCGCCGCGGGCCGGGGAGCGGACGCCGTCGAGGAGCTGCGCCGCGCCCTGCGGCTCGATCCCCTGCTCGTCGGCGCGCACCGCATGCTCGGGTACGCCCTCGCCGCGACGGGCCGCTTCGGCGAGGCGGTGGGGCATTGGGAGCAGTGGGAGCGGCTCGCGGCGCGCTCGGAGACGGAGCTGGCGCAGCTCGACGAGGTGCGCCGCGCCAAGGCCGCCGCGCAGACCCTCGCCGGGGCGGGGAGCGTCCATGGCTGACGACATCAAGACGCTCTCCTCCCAGCTCGCGCAGGACCCGGACAGCCTGGTGTTCCTGCGGCTCGGTGAGCTGCTGCGCCAGAAGCGCCAGCTCGACGCCGCGCTCCGCGTGGCCCTGACGGGGCTCGAGCGCCACCCGCACCTCGCGGACGCACACGACCTGTACGCGCGCATCCTCGCCGACAAGCGCGACTACGAGCGCGCCTTCGACGAGTGGGACATGACGCTGCGCATCGCCCCGGATCACGTGGGAGCGCTGAAGGGGCTCGCGTTCCTCTATTTCAAGGTGGGGGACGTGCAGCAGGCCGCCGCCCACCTCGATGCCGCGCAGCGCGCCGCTCCGGACGACCCCGGAATCACCCAGGCGCTCGCCATGGCGCGCGAGGGCGCGACGCCCCGGGCGCCCGAAGCCCCGGCGACCGCGCCGGGCCCCGAGTCCCGAGTCCCGAGTCCCGAGCCCCTCTCGGACGCGCGCGTGTTCGCGGGGCTCGAGGGCGCGCAGGAGGGTCTGCTGCTGCTCGACGCGGCGGGGCGCGTGCTCGGCGGCGCGCTCAAGGACCCCCACGGGCGCGACGTGACCGACGCCGTCGCGGCGTACCTCGCGGGCGTGTCGCAGGAGGCGACGCGCACCGCCAAGCTGCTCGGGCTCGGCGGTTGGAGCGGGCTCGCGGCCGAGGGCCGGCTGGGACACGTGCACCTCACTCCGCCCACGTCCAACGCCCTGTTGCTCGTCGTGCGCGACCGCGCGGTCCCCATGGGGCGGCTCGCCATCGTGGCGCAGCGTGCGGCCGTCGCCGCCCGGCGCTGGCTGGAGCAGCAGCGATGACCTCGGCGCCCGCGGGCTACGGCCGCACGCTGGACCTCGTCACCCGGGTGCGCGGCGTGCGCGGGGCGATGCTCGTCTCCGGCGACGACGGCCTGGTCGTGGCCGAGCACCTGATGGAGGGGATCAAGGGCCCCGCGGTGGCGGCGCTCGCCGCGAGCCTCGCCAACCGGTTGCGGCGCGCCATGGAGGCGGCGGGCGTGGGGGCGAGCGTCTTCTGGCACCTGCAGGCGGAGCAGGGCGCGCTGCTCGTCGTCCCCGCGACGTCGGGGATCCTCGTCGTGGCGGTCGCGGAGCCGGACGTGAACGTCGGCCTGGTGCGCCTGGAGCTGCTCCGGGCCGCGGAGGCGGTCGGATGACGACGCGCGCGGTCGAAGCCTGGACCCTCGAGCCGCTGGTCAAGTTCGTGAAGGAGGCCGGCGCGCGCCTCGTGCTGCTGATGACGTCGGCGGGCCAGGTGCTGGCGCAGCACGGCTTCTCCCGCGCGGTGGACGTGATGTCGGCGGCGGCGCTCGGCGCCGCGATCATGGCGTCCACCGATGAGATCGCCCGGCAACTGCGGCAGCCCCCGTTCGCGGCCCTGAACCACCAGGGAGACCGGCACGGGATCTTCCTCGCGGCCGTCGCGACGGGGCGCGGCCGGCTCGTGGCGCTCGTGGTGTACGATCTCGACGCTTCGTCGCTCGGCTTGGTGCAGTTATTCTTTGAGCAGCTCGCGGCCGACCTGCAGGCCGCGAGCCCCACGGAAGGCGTGCCCAAGCAGGTGCTGGCCGCCGACTTCGAGCGTCAGTTGAGCGAGAGCCTGAACACGCTCTTCGGGAGATAGCCCGTGTCTCTGGTCAACTTCACGACGCGCGAGATCACCTGCAAGATCGTCTACTACGGCCCCGGGCGGTCGGGGAAGACGACCAACCTGCACTACATCTACGGGCGCGTGCCGGACTCCCGCCGCGGGCGCATGGTGTCCCTCGCCACCCAGACCGATCGCACGCTGTTCTTCGACTTCCTGCCGATCGACCTGGGCCAGATCTCGGGCTTCGCGACCCGGTTCCAGCTGTACACGGTGCCGGGCCAGGTCTACTACAACGCCACCCGGCGCCTGGTGCTGCAGGGGGCGGACGGCGTGGTGTTCGTCGCCGACAGCCAGGCGCGCCAGCTCGACGAAAACCTGGAGAGTCTCCAGAACCTGCAGGGGAACCTGCTCGAGCACGGGGTGGACATCCGCACCGTGGCGCTCGTGATGCAATACAACAAACAGGACCTGCCCCGGGAGCTGATTCTCTCCGCGGCCGACCTGGACGACGCGCTCAACTTCCGCGCGGTGCCGAGCTTCGGCGCCGACGCGCTGCACGGGCACGGCGTGTTCGAGACCCTGAAGGGCATCTCGGAGCTCGTCCTGAAGAAGCTCGCGGCGGGGAGCCCCGCGTGACCAGCGCGCTCAACCCCAAGTACTCCTTCGACACGTTCGTCGTGGGCGCGGCGAACCGCCTCGCCGTCACGGCGGGGCGCACCGTCACCGCGAACCCCGGGACCGCCTACAACCCGCTGTTCATCTACAGCGGCTCGGGGTTGGGCAAGACGCACCTGCTCATGGCCATCGGCCACGCGGCCAAGAAGGTGGCCCCGGCGCTCAACATCGAGTATCTGACGCTCGACGAGTACGTCGAGGCGTTTCACGCCGCCATCGCCGCCGGGCAGGGCGACGTGTTCCGCCGCCGCTTCCAGAACGTGGACGTGCTGCTGGTGGACGACGTGCAGTTCCTCACGAACCGCAAGGAGATGCAGTCGGAGCTGTTGCGCCTGACCGAGGCGCTGCAGACGGCGGGTCGCCAGATGGTGCTCACGAGCGACCGCCCGCCGGCCGAGATCGGGGACCTGGACGAGCGCCTCATCTCGCGCCTCTCGGGCGGCTTGGTCGTGGACATCGGCGTGCCGGATTACGAGACGCGCGTGGCGATCCTGCGCCGGAAGGCCGACGAGCGCGGCGCGAAGTTCGAGCCCGGCGTGCTGGAGACGGTGGCGGGAGCGGAGTTCGGCAACGTGCGCGAGCTGATGGGCGCCCTCAACCGGCTGGTGGCGTTCCAGGCGGTGAACGACGCCTCGATCAACGCCGAGACCGCGGGGGGGGGGGGGGGGGGGGGGGGGGGGGGGGGGGGGGGGGGGGGGGGGAGACGAATTCGGCGCGTTCCTCGCCGACGTCACGGTCACGGTCGGCAAGGCCGTCGAGGCGTGGCGCGCGCGCGTGGCGGAGGCGATGCTGCGGTGGGAGGGGGAGGGCTACCGCACGCAGCGCCTCGAGGCGCTGCTCAAGCAGGACGCGCCCGCCGCGGTGGACGAAGCGATCGCCGACTTCGCGCAGGACGTGGAGCGCCTGAAGGAGCTCGAGGCCGAGGTGGCGCAGCTCGATCCCCAGGCGGCGGGGCAGAGCGTGTTCCGCGACCCGGAGCGGCTGGGCGAGGCCGAGGAGGCGGCGGCGAAGGTGCGCGGGGGCGCGGCGCCGCCGCCGGGTCCGTCGGCCGCGTTCCCGCTCGCCGCGTTCGCCGTGGGGCCGTCGAACCAGGTGGCGGTGAGCGCGGTGCAGGCGGTGCTCGAGCACCCCGGCAAGAAGTACAACCCGCTCGTGCTGGTCGGGAAGAGCGGGCACGGCAAGACGCATCTGCTGCACGCGATCGGCCTCGAGCTGGCGCACAAGCGCCGAGCGGTCGTGGCCTGTCTCTCGACGCAGGCGTTCATCGACGAGCTGATCGCGGCGATCGACGGCAACCGGGTGGACTGGTGGCAGGCGCGCTACCGCCGCGCCACCGCGCTCCTGCTCGACGACATCCACCTGATCGCCGGGAAGGAGCGCACCCAGGAGGAGCTGTTCAACCTCTTCAACCTGCTGCAGGACAAGGACCGCCAGCTCGTCTTCACGGCGCCGGCGGCGCCCAACACGCTCCGGGGGATCGAGGAGCGGATCGTCTCGCGGCTCGAGGGCGGGCTCGTAGCCGAGCTCAAGGAGCCGGATCGGGACGTGAAGCGCGCCGTGCTCGAGCGGATGCTCGGGCTGCAGAAAGTCACCCCCGAGCCGGCCCTGATCGACTACCTCGCCGACCGGCCCGCCGATTCCGTGCGGACGCTCATGGGCGCGGTGCAGCGGGTGGTGGGCGCGGCCGCGGCGCAGGACGTGCCGGTGACCGCCGGGCTCGCCCGCGAGGTGCTCGAGGGCAGCGCCCCGCGCGACGCGCGGCGCTCGACGGGCCTGCGCACCAGCGGGATCGTCGTCTCGAGCCTGGGCGGCGTCAAGAGCCGCGAGAAGATGGTGTGGGATTGGACCGACCCGGCGGACCGCGTCATTGAGGAGTTTCGCTGATGGCCATCAAGGGCTCGCTCAAGGAAGCCTCGCTCCCCGACGTGCTGCAGCTGTTGGCGCTCGGGCAGAAGACGGGGTGCCTCTCGATCGCGGATCGCTCCAACTTCGGCTACATCTACTTCGCGAAGGGCCGCATCTGCTACGCGTCGATCGTGAACCGACGCGACCGGCTGGGCGATATCCTCGTGAAACACGGCAAGATCGCCCAGGAGCAGCTCGACGCGGGCGTGCACCGCCAGACGAAGGAGCACGGCAAGAAACTGGGCGAAATCCTCGTGGGGATGGGGGTGATCACCCAGGCGGACCTCGAGCGCTACATGCGCGTGCAGATCGAGGAGTCGGTCTTCTACCTCTTCACCTGGACGCAGGGAACGTTCAACTTCGAGGCCGAGGTCCACCCCGAGCGCCAGGACTTCCTCGTCTCGATCAACCCCGAGTCCCTGCTGCTCGAGGGCGCGCGCCGCGTGGACGAGTGGAGCCTGATCGAGAAGAAGATCCCCACGTTCGACCTCATCTTCGTGGTGGACAAGGACCGGCTCGCGATCAGCGAGGCGAAGCTCACCGACACGCAGGAGCGCCTCCTGCCGCTGCTCGACGGCGCGCGCGACGTGCACCACGTCATCGAGGACTCGGGGCTGGGCGAGTTCGAGATCGGCAAAGCGCTGTACGGCCTGCTCACCGCCGGGTTCCTGCACCGCTCGGGACGCACCGCCTCGGCCGCCGACGCGCAGATAACCGACGCGCGCGTCGAGGAGCACCGCAACCTCGGCATCGCGTTCTACAAGACCGGGATGCTCGACGAGGCGACGCGGGAGTTCCGGCGGGTGGCCGAGCTGCGGGCCAGCGAAGCGAACGCGCACTTCTACATCGGGCTGGTGGCGCTGCGGCAGGCGCGCTGGCGCGAGGCGATGGAGGCCCTGCGGCTCGCGGCGGAAAAGGGCGGCGGGCGCCCGGCGGTGTTCCACAACCTGGGCTTCGCCTACGAGCAGCTCGGCCGGCTCGACGAGGCGGACGCCGCGTACGGCGAGGCGGCGGCGCGCGCCAAGACGGACGCCAAAGTGTACCTGGGCTGGGGAATCGTGGCGCTGAAGCGGGGCGACCACGCCGGCGCCGCGGGACGCCTCGACCGCGCGCGGGAGCTGTTCGGCCAGGTGCCGCCGCCGGCGTGGTTCTGGGCCCGCGCCCTCGCCGCCGCCGGCGCGGGGGACTTCGAGCTCGCCGAGGAAGTCGCGGGGGAGGGAGCGGAGGCGTACCCTTCCCATGCGGCGCTCCAGAACAACTTCGCCGTGCTGCGGGAGCTGGCCGGCGACCTGACGGGGGCCGAAGACCTCGTGCGCGCTGCGCGCAAGAACGAGCCCTCGCTGCCCCAGCTCTCCAAGAACCTCGGCGATCTCGCCTATCGCGGCTCCCGCTACGACGAAGCGTGGGAGGCCTACAGCCGTGCGATCGAGCTCGCGCCCGACCTCGGCGACGACGTCTACTTCAAGCTCGGCAACATCGCCTACAAGCGGAACGAGCGTGAGCTGGCGGCCCAGCTGTGGCGCAAGGCGCTCGAGATCAACCCCAAGCACGAGCTCGTCAAGGCCAATCTGGACACGCTGAGCGCGCTGTCGTGACGTCGGAGCAGGACGAGCGCGCGTTCCGGGCGCTCACGCAGAAGATCACACGGGTGCGCGGGCTCGCCTGCGATGCGTACAAGGACCGCTGCCTCCGGCGGCGCATCGCGGTGCGGATGCGCGCGCGCGGCGTGCACACCTTCGACGAATACGGCCGCGTGCTCGACACGGACGCGCACGAGTACGATCTGCTGCTCGACGCGCTCACCATCAACGTCACGAAGTTCTTCCGCAACGTGGAGACCTGGCGCGCGCTCGAGCCGTGGCTCGCCGCGCGCTGGACCGCCCGCGGCGGCGCCGTGCGCGCCTGGTCCGCCGGGTGCGCGTCGGGCGAAGAGCCCTACACCGTGGCCGTCGCGCTCGCCGAGACCGCCCGCCGGCTCGGCCAGGAGGCGCTGCTGGAGCGCGCCCGCGTGGACGCGACCGACATCGACCGGGTGAGCCTCGAGCGCACCCGGGCGCCCGCGTTCCCCGAGACGGCGTTCAGCGAGATGCCCGCGGAGCTCGCGCGCCGGTACTTCACGCCCGAGCCGCCGCGCCGGCCGCTCCCCGAGCTGCAGCGGCTGGTCCACGTCGCCAAGCACGACCTCACGAGCGAGCCGCCTCCCGACCCGCCGTACGATCTGATCGTGTGCCGCAACGTGGTGATCTACTTCGATCGGCCGATGCAGGAGCGGCTGTTCGCGGGTTTCGCGGACGCGCTCGTCCCGGGGGGCGTCCTGCTGCTCGGCAAGGTGGAGACGCTGTTCGGCCCCGCGCGCGACCGCCTGATCCTCGAGGAGCCGCGCGAGCGCATCTACCGGAGGCCCGAGGGGTGAAGGAGACGATCGTCAAGGTGGCCGAGTGGGCGGCCGAGCGGGGCGACGCGGTCATCGTCACCCTGGGCCTCGGCTCCTGCGTCGCCATCATGCTGCACGACCCCCAGGCGTGCGCCGGAGCCATGGCCCACATCCTGCTGCCCTCCAAGAGGCTCGCCCGCGACACGACCAACCTCGCCAAGTTCCCCGAGACGGCGGTGCCGCTCCTCGTGGACCGGCTGTGCCAGCTCGGGGCGGACCCCCGCCGCCTGGTCGCGAAGCTCGCCGGCGGCGCCAGCATGTTCGCCCAGCTCATGACGCCGGGGACGGTGCAGATGGGCGAGCGCAACATCGTCGCGGCCCGCGACGTCCTGCGGCGCGCGGGGATCCCGGTGGCGCGCGAGGCGGTCGGGGGCGGCTCGGGCCGCTCGGTCCGGTTTCATGTGTCCGACGGCCACGTGGAGATCCGGTCGGTGGGCGCCGATGCCATCGTCATCTGACCGCCGGCCGAGCGTCCTGGTCGTGGACGACAGCGCCCTGATGCGGCGCGTGCTGAGCGACGTGCTGGGGCGTGGAGCGGGAGGGGTGGGGGCCGGCGAGTTTCGCGTCGTGGCGACGGCGCGCGACGGGTTTGACGCCGTGCGGCGGGTGCACCAGCACGATCCCGACGTGGTGACGATGGACCTGGAGATGCCGGAGCTCGACGGCCTCGGCGCGATCGGCTACATCATGTCCGAGGCGCCCCGGCCGATCGTGGTGGTGAGCGCGCACGCGGGCCCGGGCACCGGCGCCGCGATCCGCGCCCTCGAGCTCGGCGCGGTCGAGATCGTCGCCAAGCCGGACGAGGCGAACCGCACCGCGCTGGAGCGGATGGCGCCCGAGCTGCGCGCCGCGGTGCGCCGCGCCCTCGCGGCCGACGTGTCGCGCGTCCCGGTGATGGCGCGCCCCCCGGCGCCGCCGCCCGCGCGCCGCGCCCCCGAGGCGGGACTCCGTCCGCGCGCGCAGTTGGCGGTCGCGGTCGCCGCCTCCACCGGCGGCCCCCGCGCGCTCGCCGAGGTGATCCCCCGCCTCCCCGTCGGCCGGAGTGCCGCGGTGCTCGTCGTCCAGCACATGCCGCCCAACTTCACCCGCTCGCTCGCCGAACGGCTCGATTCCATGAGCGCGGTGCACGTGGTCGAGGCAGACCACGGCGCGCCGGTCGTGGAAGATACGGCGTACGTCGCCCCGGGCGATTATCATATGCGGGTGGTGTCCGCGCCCGACGGGCCCGTGATTGCGCTCGATCAGGAGGCGCCTGTCTGGGGCGTCCGCCCCGCCGCGGATCATCTCTTCCGGTCGGTGGCGCAGGTGTTCGGGTCCCGCAGCGTCGGCGTCGTCCTCACCGGCATGGGTCGGGACGGCGCCGCGGGCGTGCGCGCCATCCGCGCCGCGGGGGGCGGCGGCCTGGCGCAGGATCGCGAGTCCGCCGTGATCGCCGGGATGCCGACCGCGGCCGTGCAGCTCGGCGGAGTGGACGCGGTCTTCCCGCTCGGCCAGATTGCCGACCGCATCGTGGCGGAGCTGGCCGCGCGGGGGGCGGCGTCGAGGAGGAGCGGATGAGCCGTGGCTACCTGCTGGTGCGCGTCGACGGCCGGGCGTACGGCCTGCCGCTCGCGCGCGTCCTCGAGGTGGGCGACCTGAGCGACGTGCTCGACGTGCCGCGCGTCCTTCCCGCGATGCGGGGGCTGACGCCGCTGCGCGGCCGGCTGGTGCCGCTCGTGCACCTGGGCGCGCTCATGGGCGCCCGGCCGGCGCCCGCGGAGCGCGGGCGCACGACGGTGCTGGTGGAGATCGGCGCCGGGGAGGGCGCGCGGCAGGTCGCGTTCGAAGTGGACGACGCAGACGACGTCGTGCGCGAGGCCGCGCTGCCCGTGCCGCAGGGCGAGTCGCTCCCGTGGGCCTCGGCCGTGGCGCGGCGCCGGGGCGCGCTCGTGCCGATCCTGGACCTGGACGCGCTGGGAGACCGCATCGCATGACCGCAGGCGACGACGTCCAACTCGTCACCTTCAAGGTGGCCGGACAGGACTTCGCGTTCAACATCTTTCAGGTGGAGCGCATCCTGCGCTACGAGGCGCCGGCGCCGCTCCCCAAGGCGCCCGACTTCCTGGAAGGCGTGCTACGCTACCTGGGTGCCGCCGTGCCGCTCATCGACCTCCGCAAGCGGCTCGGCGTGCCGGCGCCGCACCGCGAGGAGACGCGCACCGTGGTCCTCGAATGGGACGGCGCCCGGATCGGCGTGGTGGTGGACGCCGTAACGGAGGTGCTGCAGGTGGCCGCGACGGAAATCACGCCGCCGCCGAACATCGTCAAGGGCCTCGCCGCCGAGTACATCACGGGCATCGTCGTGACGGCGGAGGGCGCGCGCACGATCATCGTCCTCAACACGTCGCGGCTCCTGTCCTCCACGGAGAAGATCGCGCTCGAGGCCGTGGTGAAGGAGGCGGCGAAGGTCTGATGGCGGATTCCCCGCTCCCGGCCCTGCGGGCCGAGTACGAGCAGATCGCGCGCCGCCTCGACACCGTGACGGGGGGTGCGGAGCGCGAGGCCCTGAAGCGCGAGATCATCGGCTATTTCAAGCAGGTCGACGCGCTCATCGGCGAGCTGTCGGCGCTCAAGGAGGAGGTCCGCAAGCTGGTGGACCGCTTCAAGCAGGTCGCGGCGTCCACGGCGGAGGCCTCCGCCCCCGAGTTCACCGGGGCGCGCCCCGCGATCCACGCCGATCACATCGGCGCGTCCACGTTCATCGAGAAGGGCTGGAGCCTCATCTCGCTCGGCGACTACGCCGGCGCGATCCAGGCGCTGCAGCGCGCCCTGCAGCTCTCCCCGGGCGAGACGCAGGCGGAATCGCTGCTCGGCTGGGGGCAGATGCTGCACGAGGACTACGACGACGCGCTCGCCACCTTCCAAAAGGTCCTGATGAAGGAGCCGGCGAATTCGCTGGCCCGCATCAACGTCGGGTACATCTGCTTGAAGAAGAAGATTTTCGGCGAGGCGATCGAGCACCTCTCGAAGGCGATCCGCCTCGACAACGACAAGAAGGCCACCCTGTACGCCCACTTCTACCTCGGGCTCGTCTACCTGCAGCGCGAGATGTACGAGGACGCCCAGACCTTCTTCCAGAAAACGCTCAAGCTCGGCCCCAACCTGATCGAGGCCTACTACGAGCTGGGGCGGGCGTTCTGGTTCGCGGGAGACCAAGAGCAGGCGAAGCGCACCTGGGAAGAAGGCTTCAAGGCCAACAAGTTCAATCCCTGGGGCAAGAAGTGTCAGGACACGCTCGGGTTTGTGCTCCAGGGGCAGGAGCCGCCGCGCACCTGACGCTGCTCTGGCTGGTCGCGCAGGCCGCCGTCACCGTCGGCCGAGTGACGGCGGTGGCGTGGCCGCCGCAGGCGGGGCTCGCCGTCGCCCTCGCCGAGGCCGCGGACCGCACGCCGCCGTTCCCGGGCGTCGGGCCCCTCCCCGACCGCCCCATCCGGCTCATCCTCGCCCCGTCGCGGGCGCGCTTCGACTCGCTCACCCGCGGTCGGCTGCCGCGCTGGAGCGACGGCGCCGCGTTTCCGGACCGCGGCACGATCGTCCTGCTGACCGCCGGACCGCCCGACCGGCTGACCGCCGCCTTACGGCACGAGCTCGCGCACCTCGCCCTCCGCTGGCGGGTGCGCCGGTCGCTGCCGTTGTGGTTCGAGGAAGGGTACGCGGCCGTGGCCGCGGGGGAGTGGGACCGACTGGACGCGCTGCAGCTCAACTGGCAGGTGGCGCGTGGGGTGCGCATGGATCTGGACGAGCTCGACCGGGCGCTGCGCGCCGACCAGGCGGACGCCACGACGGCGTACGCGCTCGCCACGACCGCGGTGCTGCTGCTCGATCGCTGGGGCGGGGGGCAGGGGCTCGCGCGCCTCATCGATCGCCTCGCGACCGAGCCGACGTTCGACGCGGCGCTGCGCGCGACGTATCACGTGACCGAAGGCGACTTCGAGGCGCGATGGCAGCGGGACGTGGCGAGCCGGTACGGCTGGCTCGGATGGGCCGGCGCGGCGGGCGTTTTCTGGGCGGCGGCGGGGCTGGCGCTCGGGTGGCTCGTGTGGTTGCGGCGGCGGCGCGATCGGATCCGGCGAGCGCGGTTGGACGACGGCTGGACGGTTGACGACGTTGGCAATGGCGGGTAAACTCTTTGCCCGTATGCCCGACCAGAGTCTCGCCCGCTCTCGCCTCCATTTCGGACCGAAAAATTGGCTGTTCCTGGCGGCGGCTGTCGCGTCGCTCGCCGCGGGGTACTGGCTGCTGCACCAGGGTTCCACGACGGCCGCGCCGCTTTTGCTCGCTCTCGGGTACTGCGTCTTCTTTCCGGTAGGCCTCGCCCTCTAATGACCCGGCGTGCGACGGGCGAATAGCTCAGCGGTTCAGAGCGCCTGCCTTACACGCAGGAAGTCGGGGGTTCGAATCCCTCTTCGCCCACTGGGGTACCAGATCGAAACGTGAGGATCGCGCGCGTGAGAGTCCTGCGACTTGTTGCCGGGATGACGTTCGCCGCCGCCGCGGCGGCGCCGGCGCAGCTCGCCATCCAACAGCCGACGCACCGGCTGCTGCTCCTGCCGCTCATGGTGAAGACGCCCGCCGACTCGACAGTGAGCATCGCTGTGATGGACGTGGCGCGCGAGCGGCTCAGCCAGCTGGCGCGCTACAAGGTGCTGGTCGTTCCCAAGCCCAAGCTGTGCGAGGCGCTGAAGGCGTCGGACTTCGCGTGCGACGTCCTGCTCGACGAGTCGCAGTCGCTGTTGCTCGCGCGGTTCCTCAACGTCAACGCCTACACCACGGGGACCCTGGAGCGGTCGAGCACGGGCTTGAGCGCGCAGATCCGCGTGCGGGACATCGGCTCCTCGGGGCTGGCGGCGCTGTTCTCGGTGTCGAGCGGGAACCCGGCGACGGCGGCGGCGCTGGGCGAAGCGATCGCGCAGCGGCTGAACGGCCTCGTGCGGGCCGCGGAGCAGGCGCGCGAGTGCAATGACCAGCGCCAGCGGAGCCAGTTCAACAAGGCCCTCGACGCGGCGCGCAAGGCGCTCGCGCTCGACCCGAACCTCGCGGCCGCGCACCTGTGCGTGGCGACCGTGTACGAGGCGGAGCGGATGCCGCCCGACAGCCTCATCGCCGCCGCGCTGCGCGCCACCCGAGGCGACTCCCTCAACGCCACAGCGTGGGAGACGATCGCGCGCGCCTACCAGCAGAAGGGCGACACGCTCAAGGCGATCGATGCGTTCATCCACGAGCTCGCCGGCGAGCCGCACAACACGCAGCTGCGGCTCGGCGTCGCCGAGCTGCTGCGCCAGCAGAAGCAGTACCAGCGCGCCGTCGCAATCCTCGACGACGGGCTCGCCCGCAACGCGGGCGACTCCAAGCTGCTCGACCTGAAGTCGCGCATCTGCATCGAGGGTGAGCTGTGGCGCTGCGTGCTGGAAGGGTTCAACCAGAAGGTCGCGGCGGACTCGAGCGTGCTGAACGACTCGCTGTTCCTCAAGACCGCCATCGCGGCGGGCGAGCAATTGTCCGACACCCAGGCGTTGTTGCGCTACGCCGGCGCCGCGACCCGGCGCTACCCCAAGTCGGACTACTTCCTCAAGAAGCTCGGCGCGGCGTACGAGCTCCAGGGCCAGCGCGACTCGGCCGTCGTCTATTACCAGAAGGCGCTCGCGATCGACCCGCGCGACATGACGAGCACGCTGCTCGTCGCCAAGGCGATCGTGGACGGCGTGACCTACGACACGGCGCAGGCGAGCAAGCTGAAAGCGGACACCGCGGCGCTCCATCGGTTGCGCACTGCGTTCGCCGACCGCCTGGACACGGCCCGGGTGTACCTGGATCGCGCCGTCGCGTCCCCCGACTCGAGCGTGCGCCTCAACGCGGCCGTGATCATGCTGACGGCGGGCTCGAAGCTCGCCCAGGCGGGCGCCTACGACCGTGCCTACCCGTGGCTCGACCAGCTGCTGCAGATCGTGGCGCCGCGCACACCGGCGGACACCGTGGGCCCGCGGCAGCAAATCCGCGTGCAGGCCAGCTTCTGGTACGGCGTCTCGTCGGTCGCGTCGCTATCGGGACCGTGGACCGCGATGACCCACTCGAAGAGCTGCGACGACGCGAAGGCGATCAACGACCGCATCGCGCGCACCCGGGACGCCCTGGTGCTCGGCGCACGGGTGTCGCCCCAGTTCGTCAACACGATGCTCCAGAACCTCGGCAAATTCGAAGCCGTGATGCCGCAGGTGAAAAAGCAATTCAAGTGCCGGAATTTCTGAGGCATTGAATTGACTTCGGCGCGGACCTATATTGCGGCGCTCCGTCGCAGGGGGCTGTAGCTCAGCTGGTTAGAGTGCCGGTCTGTCACACCGGAGGTCGCGGGTTCGAGCCCCGTCAGCCCCGCCTGAACCCGCCTCGCGGGACGACGCATCCGGCCCCGTCTGCCACGGCAGGCGGGGCTTTCGTTTTGCCCCGGGGGAGGGGATGGGGAGCGCGCCGACGTCGACGTCGACCTACCATGTGCCGGTTCTCGCCCGCGCGGTGCGGGCCTGGGCGGAAGGGAGCCGCCGCGCCGTGGACGCCACGGTCGGCGGCGGCGGTCACGCCGCCCTGCTGCGCGAGGCGGGCGCCGAGGTGCTCGCCGTCGACCGCGACCCGGAGGCGCTCGCCGCCGCGCGCGCGCGACTCGGTGAGGAGGGGATCCGCTACGCCATCGGCCCGTTCGGCTCGGCCAAGGTGCTCGGCACGATCGAGACGTTCCGCCCCGACCGCATCCTGCTGGACCTGGGCGTCTCGTCCCACCAGCTCGATACGGACGCCCGCGGGTTTACCTTTCGTCCGGCGGCGCCGCTCGACATGCGCATGGCGCCGGGGCGGGGCGTGACCGCCGCCGACGTCCTCAACACCTGGCCCGCGGAGCGCCTCGCGGAGGCGTTCGGGCAGCTCGCCGACGAGCCGCGCGCGCGGCAGCTCGGCCGGGTGATCGTGCGGCGCCGGGGCCGCGCGCCCTTCGCGACGAGCGACGATTTCGTGAACGCGATTCGCGAGGTGCGGGGTGCACGCGCCGGGCCGTCCGACTTCGCGCGCCTGTTCCAGGCGCTCCGGATCGTGGTCAACCAGGAGCTCGAACAGCTCGAGCTCGCGCTGCCGACGCTGCGCGCCGCGCTCGTCCCCGGCGGCCGCATCGCGGTGATCACTTATCACTCGGGCGAGGATCGCATCGTCAAGCACACCTTCCGCGATTGGAGCCGCGCCTGCGTCTGCCCGCCGCGGCAGCCCGTGTGCACGTGCCGCGGGCGCGCGCTGGGGCGCGTGCTCACGAAGCGGGCGCTCCGCCCCGACGCCGTGGAGCTCGGCGCGAATCTCCGCGGCCGCTCGGCGCAGTTCCGCGCCTTCGAGGTGGCCGGTGAGACTTAAAGGCCGCCACTGGATCGCCGGGTGGCTGGTGACATTCCTCGCGGTCACGTGGGTCGTGTACGCCCGCCAGACCGCCGCCATCCGCGCGGCGAGCGAGCTCGGGGAAATCCGGGGGCGGCGCGCGAACCTCGAGGGTCACCGCGCGGCCCTCGAGCGCCGCATCCGCACCGCCGAGAGCCGCGCCGTGCTGGTGCCGCGGGCCCAGGCCGGCCTCGGGCTCCATTTGCCGAGCGACAGCGAGATCATCCTCCTCCCCGCGCCGGGGAGCGGGGCCGGGTCCCACTAGCCATGGCGAGACCCGCCGTCCGGCTCCAGGTCGTCCAGGCGGGCGTGTTCGTGGCGTTCGCGCTTCTCGTCGGGCGGGCGGCGCAGGTGCAGCTCATCCAGGGCCGCCGCTGGGGGGAAGAGGCGCGGGCGCAGCGCACCGAGCGCATCGTGCTCGCGGCGCGCCGGGGCGCGCTGCTCGATCGGCACGGCACGCCGCTCGCGCTCACGCAGGAGACCTACCACGTCGGCATCGCCCCCAACGAGCTGCGCGACCCGGTGAAGGATGGGGCGCTGATCGGTCGCCGGCTCGGGCTCGCGCCGCCCGCCTGGCAGCAGGCGCTCCGCAAGCGCTACGCCTACGTCGCTGGCCCGTTCAGCGCGCTCGAGGTGCAGCCGCTCCGCAGCGTGCGGGGCGTGCACCTCGAGCCGGTGCTGAACCGGTTTTACCCCGCCCCGGAGCTCGCGCGCGCCACGATCGGCCGGGTGGGCGACGACGGCCGCGGCGCCTCCGGGCTCGAGAAGACGCTCGACAGCCTGCTCGCGGGACGCCCCGGCGCGGCGGTGGTGCTGAAGGACCGGGCAGGGCGCGAGTACGAGTCCCCCGCGCGGGTGATCGCCCCGCCCGAGTCGGGGCTCGACGTCGTGCTCACGCTCGACGCCGAGCTGCAGGAGATCGCGCAGCGCGCGCTCGACGACGCGCTGCGTCACATGGATGCGGACGGGGGCGACGTGGTGATGCTCGATCCCGTGACCGGCGAGGTGCTCGCCCTCGCCTCGCGGCAGCGCGACGGGACCGTGCGACCCAGCGCGTTCACCGACACTTTCGAGCCCGGCTCGATCGCCAAGATCTTCGCCGCGGCGGCGCTGCTCGCCCGCCGCCGGGTGGCGCCCGCCGACCGCGTGTCGGGCGAGGACGGCAAGTGGCGCGTCGGCAGTCGCACGATCACCGACGACGACCCCCAGGGATCGCTCACGCTCGCCGACGCGATCCGCGTCTCGAGCAACATCGCGATGGCGAAGTTCGCGGCGCGGCTGGCGCCGGAGGAGCAGTACGCGATGCTGCGCGATTTCGGGTTCGGCGCACCCACCGGGATCGAGTTCCCGGCGGAGGCGACCGGACGGCTGCGGCTGCCGAGCGAGTGGACGCGCCCCTCCGCCGCGAGCCTGGCGATGGGCTACGAGCTGTCGGTGACGCCGATTCAGGTGGCCGCCGCCTACGGGGCGCTCGCCAACGACGGGGTGTTGCTGCAGCCGGCGCTGATCCGCGAGGTGCGGAGCGGCGGCGGCGCCGTGCTCTACCGCCACCGCGTGGAGCCGGTGCGCCGGGTGGTGACCCGCGCGGTGGCGGCCGCCTTGCGGGACCTGCTGCGCGGCGTGGTGGAGCGCGGCACCGGCACCGAGGCCGCGCTCACCAACTTCCCCGTCGCCGCGAAGACGGGCACGGCGCGGCGCGTCGTCGACGGACGCTACGCCCCAGGGCAGTACACCGCCTCGTTCGCCGCGCTCTTCCCCGCCGACCGCCCGCAGCTCGTGCTGGTGGTGAAGATCGACAACCCCCACAAGGGGAGCTACTTCGCGGCCCAGACGGCGGCGCCGGTGACGCGCTCGATGCTGGAGCAGGCGCTCGCCGCGCGCACCGTGGCGCTCGACCGCGCCCGGCTCTCCACCGCCGCCCCGCGCGCCGCCGCGGCGCCGCTCGAGGACGACGGCGGCGTCGTGCCCTATGTCGTTCCCTGGCCCTACCGGCCCGACAGCGCCGCTCTGGGCGCGCGGCGCGCGGTGCCCGACGTCACGGGCCTCGGGTTGCGGGAGGCGGTGCGGGCGCTGCACCGCCGCGGGTTCCGCGTCACGCTCCGGGGGTGGGGGCCGGCGGAGCACACCTGGCCCGCGGGCGGCGACAGCGCCGCGGTGGGCTCGACGGTCACCCTGTTCGCCGAGCGTCCCGCGCCCCGCCCGTGAGCGGCCTCTCCGACATCGTCGCGGCGCTCGAGCGCGCCCAGCTGCTCGTCGAGGCGCCAGACCTCCACTCCAGGCCGCCGATCACCGGGCTCACGGCCGACAGCCGCCGGGTGGAGGCGGGGATGTTGTACTGCGCGGTGCGCGGCTCGGCGCAGGACGGGCACCAGTTCGTCGCCGCGGCGCGCGCCCGCGGCGCGGCGGCGGCGCTGGTCGAGCACGAGGTGCCGGACGACCTGCCGCAAGTCCTCGTGCGCGACGGCCGGCGCGCCGCCGCCGTCGCCGCCGAGACGTGGTACGGCCGGCCCGCGGCCCGGCTCGACCTCGTCGGTGTGACCGGGACGAACGGCAAGACGACCTCGGTCACGCTCGCCCGCCACGTGCTGTCGGCGCTCGAGCCCACCGGCTCGATCGGCACGCTCGGCGCCTTCGATGCGGCCGGCGCGCCCGTGCCGAGCGAGGCGGGCAACCTCACCACGCCCGGCCCGATCGACCTCCAGGCGACGCTCGCCGCGCTCGTCGAGCGGGGCGCGCGCACGGTCGCGATGGAGGTCTCCTCCCACAGCCTCGACCAGGGGCGGGTGGACGGGCTCGTGTTCCGCGCGGCGATCTTCACCAATCTGACGCGCGATCACCTCGATTATCACAAGACGCTCGAGGAGTACTTCCGTGCGAAGGCGAAGCTGCTCCAGTACCTCGCCCCCGACGGGCTCGAGGTCGTGAACGCCGACGACCCGGCGTGGCTCCGGCTGCGGCGCGAGCATCGCCGGATCGGCTTCGGGGAGCGCGCGGGCGAGGTCACCGCGCGCCGCGTGGCGCTCGACGCCTCAGGCGCGCGTTTCGAGCTGGTCACGCCGACGGGCGGCGCGCCCGTGAAGCTGCCGCTGCTCGGCCGCTTCAACGTGGCGAACGCGCTCGGCGTCGCGGCGTGCGCCTGGGGGATGGGCGTCCCCGTGGAGACCGTCGCCGAGCGGCTCACGGAGGCGCCGCAGGTGCCGGGGCGGATGGAGCGCATCGCCGAGCGGCCGTGCGTCGTGCTGCGCGACTACGCCCACACCGCCGATGCGCTGGAGCGCGCGCTCGAGACGCTGCGGCCGCTGACCCGGGGGCGGCTCCTCGTGGTGTTCGGGGCGGGCGGCGACCGCGACCGCGGCAAGCGCGCCCCGATGGGCGAGGTCACGGTCCGCCTCGCCGACGTGGCGATCGCCACGTCCGACAACCCCCGCACCGAGGACCCCGATAAGATCCTCGACGACGTGGAGGCCGGGATGGGGGGGCAGCCCCACCACCGCGAGACCGACCGCCGCCGGGCGATCGCCCTCGCGCTCGAGCTCGCCGGCCCGGCCGACACCATCCTGCTTGCGGGGAAGGGGCACGAGACCTACCAGGTCGTGGGCACGGAGCAGCGGCCGTTCGACGAGCGGGTGATCGTGCGGGAGCTCGGGGCGTCGTGATCGTCTGGGACTCGGAATCCGTTGCTACCGCGCTCGGCGTGTCAGGGCCCCGAGGGTTGCGGTTCAGCGGGGTGAGCACCGACACCCGACACCTGGCACCCGGCACGCTCTTCGTCGCGCTCAGGGGCGACCGGTTCGACGCGCACGACTTCGTCGCGGACGCGAAGGCGCAGGGGGCCGCGGCGGCGGTGGTTCGGCGCGGCACGCCGCCGGTGGACGGACTGCCGTTCTTCGAGGTGGACGACACGCTCGCGGCGCTCGGCCTGCTTGCCCGCGCGCGGCGGCGCCGGCTCCCGCCCGGCAGCCCGGTGGTGGCGGTCACGGGCTCGAGCGGCAAGACAAGCGCCAAGGAGATGATCCGCGCCGTGCTCGCAACGACCTACCGCGCGCACGCCACCAGCGGCAACCTGAACAACCTCGTGGGCGTGCCGCTCACGATCCTCGCGGCCCCGGACGACACCGACGCCCTCGTCGTGGAGGCCGGCGCGAGCGTGCCGGGGGAGATCGCGCGGCTGCGCGGCGTGATCGAGCCGACGATCGCCGTGATCACGAACGTCGGCTACGCGCACGTCGAGGGGTTCGGCTCGCTCGCCGGGGTGATGCGCGAGAAGCTCACGCTGGTGGAGGGCGCCAAGGTGGCGGTGGTGGGCACCGATCCGCCGGGGCTCGCCGCGGAGGCGCGGCGGCTGGCGCCGACGGTCGCCGCGGGGACGGGCCCCGGGGCCGACGTGCGTCCTGACTCGGCCGAGCTGGACGACGCGGGGCACCCGCGCATCGCGTGGCGGGGCCACGCGGTCACGCTGCCAGTCGTCGGGTTTCACCAGATCGAGAACGCGATGCTCGCCCTCGCCGTCGGGCGCGAGGGCGGCGCCGACCCCGCCCGCGCGGTCGCGGCGCTCGCCGGCGTGCGGCTCCCGGGCGGGCGGGGGGCGGTGCTGGCCCTCGGCGGGCTCACCGTCATCGACGACACGTACAACGCGAACCCGACGTCGCTCAAGTGGGCGGTGCGGTTCGCCTCCTGGCTCGCGGGGCGGCGGGGGCGGCCGCTCGCGCTGGTGGTGGGGACGATGTTGGAGCTGGGCCCGGAGAGTGCCAGATTGCATGCGGCCGCCGCGGCGGAGATCGCGGCGCTCCGGCCCGCGCTGGTGGCGGCGGTGGGCGCGTTCGCACCGGCGTTCGAGCCGTATCGGGCGGCGCTGGGAGAGCGGTTGCTGACGGCGCCCGACGCCGAGGCGCTCGGGCCCCGGCTCAAGGCGGCGCTCAAGGGAGACGAAATCGTGCTGCTCAAGGCATCCCGCGGGGTCGCGCTCGAGCGAATCCTGCGGCATCTCAACTGACGGGGTGGGGGGAGGGGGACCCGACGTGCTCTATCACCTGCTGGCGCCGCTCGCAAAACAGCACATCCTGTTCAATCTCTTCAACTACCTCACGTTCCGGGCCGCGGGCGCGACGGTCACGGCGTTGCTGTGCGCCTTCGTGTTCGGCCCCGCCATCATCCGGCGGCTGCGCGAGCGCAACGTGGGCCAGGTGGTCCGGGCCGAAGGGCCGGCGAGTCATCACGCGAAGCGGGGCACGCCCACGATGGGCGGGTTGATCATCATCTTCGCCACCGTCGTGCCCACGCTCCTCTGGGCGCGGCTCGACAGCCGCTACGTCGTCGTGGCCGTCCTGGCGATGCTGTGGACGGGGGCGATCGGGTTCATCGACGATTACCTGAAGATCGTGCGCGGCAAGTCCCAGGGGCTGGTGGCGCGCTGGAAACTCGTCGGGCAGGTCTCGTTCGGCGTGGCGCTGGCCCTCACGCTGATCCAGTGGCCCCTGGCCCCGGACCTGCCGGCCACCTCCACACAGCTGCCCGTGCTCAAGTACATCCTGCTGGTTCTGCCGGCACCCCTGTACGCGCTGTTCGTCACCGTGGTCGTGACCGGGAGCTCGAATGCGGTGAACCTCACCGACGGCTTGGACGGTCTCGCGACCGGGCTCACGGCGATCCTCGCGGGGACGTTTGCGGTGTTCGCCTACGTGTTCGGCCGCATCGATTGGACGCGCTACCTGCTCGTGTACTTCCTGCCCGGCTCCCAGGAGCTGACGATCTTCTGCGGCGCGCTCGCGGGGGCGGCCCTCGGGTTCCTGTGGTTCAACGCGCATCCCGCGCAGGTGTTCATGGGCGATACCGGCGCGCTCGCCATCGGCGGCGCGCTCGGCACGGTGGCGATCATGCTCAAGGCCGAGTTCCTGCTGCTCATCGCGGGCGGCGTGTTCGTGGCGGAGGCGGTCTCGGTGCTCGTGCAGACGGGCGTGTACCGGTGGAACAAGCGGCGGCGCGGGAAGGAGTACGCGGACGCCCACCGGGTGTTCCGCATGGCGCCGCTGCACCACCACTTCGAGAAGCTGGGGTGGGCGGAGCCGCAGGTGGTGATGCGGTTCTACATTCTGGGGGTGCTGTGCGCGGCGATCGCGCTCGCGACGTTGAAAGTGCGATGATTCCCGAGGCGTGGCGGGGGGGGAGCGGGGGGGGGCCGTCGTGGCGGTCATTGGGCTGGGGAAGAGCGGGGTGGCGGCCACCCGGCTCCTCGCGCGCGCGGGCGTGCGCGTGTATGCGAGCGACGCCTCCGACCATCCCTACGGGGGAGACGCCCTGGCGGACCTCCGCACACTCCCCGGGGTGGAGCTGGACGTCGGCCGCCACGACCTGGCGAAAATCCGGGCGGCCGCGGCCGTCATCGTGTCGCCCGGGGTACCGCCCGACGCGCCGCCGCTCGCCGCGGCGCGCGCCGCCGGGGTGCCGATCCTGTCCGAGATCGACCTCGGGTTCCAGGCCCTCGCCGGCTCCGGGACGCGCACGATCGCGGTCACGGGGACGAACGGCAAGACGACAACGACCGCGCTGGTCGCGCACCTGTTGCGGGTGGCGGGGCTGCGGGCGGAGGCGGTCGGCAACATCGGCCGGCCGCTCGCCGACATCGCCGCCGCGGGCGAGCGGTACCCCTGGCTCGCGGTGGAGGTGTCGTCGTTCCAACTGCACGACAGCCCGCACTTCGCCCCCGAGGTCGGGATCGTCACGAACCTCGCCCCCGATCACCTCGACCGGTATCCCACGGTCGAGGCCTATTATGCGGACAAGCGGCTGCTGTTCCGCAACGCCGCGGCCGACCACGTGTGGGTCCTGAACGGGGACGATCCGACGCTGCTCGAGCTCGCGCGCGGGGCGCCGGGCCGGCGCGCGCTGTTCTCGCTCACGCACCCCGCCGACGCGTGGTACGACGCGTCCGAGCGGCGACTCCGACTGGGCGGCCACGACCTGCTGCGGCGCGACGAGCTGCAGCTGCTGGGCGACCACAACGCGGCGAACGCGCTGGCGGCGGCCCTCGCGGTGCACGAGGCGGGCGTGTCTCCCGGCGTGATCGGTGAGGGGCTGCGGTCCTTCCGGGCGCTGCCGCACCGGCTCGAGCCCGTGCGCGAGGTGCACGGCGTGCTCTGGATCAACGACTCCAAGGCGACCAACATCGCGTCCACGGTGGTCGCGGTGGAGGCGATGCGCCGGCCGTTCGTGCTGCTGCTCGGCGGGCGCCACAAGGGCGAGCCGTATACGCGGCTCGCGCCGCTCCTGGGGAAGCAGTGCCGGCTCGTGATCGCGTTCGGCGAGGCAGGCCCCCTCGTGGAGCGGGATCTCGGCGGCCGGGTGCCGCTCGAGCGGGGCACGACGTTCGAAGACGTCGTGGCGCGCGCCCGGCGTGCGGCGCAACCGGGAGACGCGGTGCTGCTCTCACCCGCCTGCTCGAGCTACGACATGTTCAAGAACTACGAGGAGCGCGGGGCGACGTTTCGCAAGCTGGTGGAGCGGATGTGACGAGATCGATTTCACGGCCGGCCCGTCGTTGTTCCCAGGCTGAAGCCTGGGCTCGGCGAAGCACCGTCCTAAAGGACGACGATGTGCTTCAGCACAGTGCTATGCCGAGCCCACCCTTCAGGGTGGGAACGGCGTGAGGGACGCCCGCTGGGAGACGCGCCTGCTGGCGGTGCTCGCCGCGATCCTCGTCGTGTTCGGCCTCGCGGCCGTGTACGGGGCATCGAGCCTCGTGACCGTCTCCGGGGGGCAGGTGGGCTCGAGCTTCGCGCTCCGACAGGCGCTCGGCGCGGCGGTGGGCGGGCTGGTCGCGACCGCGCTGGCGCGCATGGACTACCACCGGTGGCAGCGGGTCGCCTGGCCGTTGCTCGCGGTGTCCGCGCTGCTGCTGGTGCTCCCCCTGCTCCCGTTCACCCACCGCATCACGCCCACCATCAACGGTGCGCGCCGCTGGGTGAACCTGGGATTTGTCACCGTGCAGCCGTCCGAGCTCGCGAAGCTCGCGGTCGTGGTCTGGACCGCGATGCTCGCCGCGAAGAAGGGCGACCGCATCCGCACGTTCCAGTACGGCCTGCTGCCGTTCCTGGTGGTCCTCGGGCCGCTGATCGCGCTGATCTTCTTCGAGCCGAATCTCTCGATGGCGCTGCTGGTGGCGCTGCTCGCCGGCGTCGTGTTGTTCACCGCGGGGGCGCGCATCGGGCACTTCCTCGCGCTCGGGGTGCTCGCGACGCCGCTCCTGTTCGGCGCGGTGGCGAGCGCGCAGTACCGGTTGGCGCGTGTGGTCACGTTCCTGAACCCCGGCAGCGCGCCCGCCGAGGCGACCTGGCAGGTGCATCAGTCGCTCGTCGGGATGGGCGCGGGGCGGCTGTTCGGCGTCGGGCTCGGGCAGGGGCAGCAGAAGCTCGGCTACCTGCCGTACGCGTACTCGGACTTCATCTTCTCGACGATCGGAGAGGAATGGGGCTTCCTCGGGGTGCTCGCGCTGCTGCTGCTGTTCGGCACCTTCGTCTGGGTCGGCTTCCGGATCGCCCGCTCGGCGGGCGACCTCTTCGGACAGCTGCTCGCGGTGGGGCTGACCGCGCTGATCGGCGTCACGGCCGCGCTGCACATCGCCGTGACCCTCGCGCTCCTGCCCGCCACGGGTCTCACGCTGCCGTTCATCTCGTACGGCCGCTCGAGCCTGTTCGTGGCACTCGTGGCCACAGGAGTCTTAGTCAGCGTCGGGAGGGGTCGTAGATGAGCCCATTGCGGATTGCGGATTTGCGATCGCGGATTGGAAAGGCGAGCGATCGAATCCGCAATCCGAAATCCGCAATCCGCAATCGGTCGGGGGCGGTTGGGCGATGAGGATTGTGATTGCGGGCGGCGGCACCGGCGGCCACCTCATGCCCGCTCTCGCGCTGGCCCAGGCGTTGCGGGAGGTGCGCCGCGACATCGAGCCGGTGCTGGTGGGCGCCGCGCGCGGGATCGAGGCGGAGGTGCTGCCGCGCCATCCGTTTC
>WNFU01000637.1_pt1 | contig 48147 bp, 43 predicted proteins | sample 5400121 | NCBI WGS metagenome assembly WNFU01 (sample SAMN13153360, study PRJNA577476) | soil metagenome | isolation source: 100 cm soil or saprolite under grassland replicate 1 | place: USA:California | collected 2016-06-15 | reverse complement strand
CGGCGACGACAGCGTCGAAGCTCTCGGTGAACTTGGAGTCCCGATCGCGGATCAGGAACCGGAGTGGCGGATGCTCGGAGAGGTTCGGAGCTTGCTGGGTCACCACGCTGCGTTCGGATGCCGTGTCGCTGCGGCCAGGTGAACGTGCCGCGTCCGCAGCTCAATGGCGAAGAACACGTAGAGGGTGTGGAGCCAGGCGGTCTCCACGGTGAAGAAGTCAACGGCGATGATCCCCTTGGCCTGGACTCGGAGGAACTCACTCCATGTCGGACCCGACCGCCGTGGGGCAGGTCCCAGGGTCTCGGCATGGTGCTGATTTGTCTTTGATAGCCCGGATATCGGTGTGGTCTGGTGGGTGGAGCAGGCATGATCCAACGATCGGGCGGTTGTCAGCAGGCCAGCCCGGAAGACCTTGCTCGGGCTGGCCTGGCGGCTGGTGCCGCTGGGTGACTCAGCTGTGCGCGGCAGGCGGTCAGGCGGTGCTGATGAGGTCGCGGCGGCGGAACCCGGCCAGCCCGGCGGCCGCCAGCACCGCGGCGGTGGCGAGCAGCCAGGCCAGGGGCGTGGCCGTGAACGCAGCCGCTGGCAGCCTGGGCAGGTGGGCGAACGGGGACAGGTCAAGCGTCCACTGGTCGAGCCGGAGCGGCTCCCCCAACGTCGTGATGGACAACACGACCGCCAGGACCGCCCAGGTGCCGCCGACCACCAGCCGGGGCAGCAGCCCGAACAGGGCCGCCCCGATCCCGGCCATGACCCACACCGCCGGGAGTTGCACCAGCGCGCCGCCCAGCACCCTCGGCAGTTCGCCGCCCAGGTCGCCGGCGCGCAGCCCGTGGGCGAGCCCGGCCACCAGCCCCCCGGTGGCGAGCACAACCGTTGCTCCTGCGGTGGCCACCAGCAGGTGGCTGCCGGCCCACCGGATCCGGGGCAGCGCGGTGGCCAGCACCTGCTCGGCCCGCTGCTCGGTCTCCTCGGAGTGCAGCCGCAGGGTGGCCTGGACGGCGTAGCCGGCGGCGAGCATGCCGAGCCAGGACAGAATCGCGGCCAGGTAGATGTCGGTGATGCTGCCCGACCCGCCGAGGGTGGCCAGCATCTTGGCGGTCTCGGGGTCCTCCTTGGCGGCTTGGACCATGTCTTGGGCGATGGCGCCGAAGGACAGCCCCGCGATGGCCGCCCCGATCGTCCAGCCGAGCAGGGCGCCGCGCTGGAGCCGCCAGGCCAGGGCGAGCGGGCTGCGCAGCCAGGGCGGGGCGGCGGCCGGCCCCAGCCGGGTGGGCAGCGCCCCGGCGCCCACGTCGCGGCGGACCAGCAATGCCGAAGCCGCTACGAGCAGGACCAGCAGCAGCGCCAGCGGCAGCAGCAGGACCCACCAGCGCTCGTCGGCGAACGGCCGGAACCGCTCGGCCCACCCGATGGGCGACAGCCACGACAGCCACGACAGCTGGCTGGAGGTGTCGCCAATGGCGCGGAGCAGGAAGGCCACGCCCAAGACCGCGAAGGCCATCCCGTTGGCGGGTCGTGCGAACTCGGTCAGCTGGACGGTGATCGCCGCGACGCCAGCGAACACCAGGCCGCCCAGGACACAGTCGACCACCAGCGCGACCGACCCGGCGGCCGGGAGGCCCAGGGCGATGAACGCCAGTGCGGTGGCCGCGGTCAGCACGACGTTGACCGCCAGCACGAACAGCAGGCTGGCGGCCAGCCAGGCGTAGCGGCCGATCACCCCGGCGCTGACCAGCTCGGCCCGGCCGGTCTCCTCCTCCTGGCGGGTGTGGCGGGTCACCAGCAACAGGCTCATCAGGCCGAGCAGGAAGACCCATGGGGTGACCAGCTGCCAGGCAGTCGCGCCGCCGTAGGTGTGGGCGTCGTAGGCGGGGCCCTGTAGGGCCACCACCGCCGGGTTGGCGCCGATGCCCTCGGCGGTCCTGGCCAGCCGGTCCAGGTCCGCCTGGGTCGGGTACAGCCCGATGATGCTGGCGGCCTGGCTGTAGGCGTACAGGAACGAGCCAAGGATCCAGACGCTTGCCACGATCCGGTCGCGGCGCAGCGCCAGCCGGAAGAGCCGGCCGGTGCCGGTGAACCCGCTCATCGCCGCGCCCCCTCCCGCGTGGACTGCCCGTCCCCGGCGGGGGTCGCGACCTGGTCGGCCTGGTAGTGGCGCAGGAACAGCTCCTCCAGGGTCGGCGGCTGGCTGACCAGGCTGCGCAGCCCGGCCGCGCTGAGGTGGCGCATCACCTCGTCCAGCCTGGGGGTGTCCACCTGGAGGTGTACCCGAGTGCCATCCAGCTGCAGGTCGTGCACGCCGGCCAGCCCGGTCAGCCCGTCGGGCGGCCTGGCCAGCTCGGCCTGGATCGAGGTGCGGGTCAGGTGCCGCAGCTCGGCCAGCGTGCCCGACTCGACGATGCGGCCGGCGCGGATGATGCTCACCCGCTCGCACAGCGCCTCCACCTCGGCCAGGATGTGGCTGGACAGCAGGACGGTCCGCTGGCTCTTGAGCTCCTCGCGGATGACCTCGCGGAAGGCGGCCTCCATCAGTGGGTCCAGCCCGGCGGTGGGCTCGTCCAGCAGCAGCAGCTCCACGTCGGAGGCCAGCGCAGCGATCAGGGCGACCTTTTGGCGGTTGCCCTTGGAGTAGGTGCGGGCCTTCTTCCTGGGATCGAGGTCGAAGCGCTCCAGCAGCGTATCGCGGCGCTGCTTGTTCAGCCCGCCGCGCAGCCGGCCGAGCAGGTCGATCACCTCACCGCCGGACAGGTTGGGCCAGAGGGTGACGTCGCCGGGGACATAGGCCAGGCGGCGGTGCAGGGCGACGGCGTCGCGCCAGGGGTCGCCGCCCAGCAGGGTGGCGGTGCCGGCGTCGGCGCGTAGCAGGCCGAGCAGGATGCGGATGGTGGTGGTCTTGCCGGCCCCGTTGGGGCCGAGGAAGCCGTGGACCTCGCCGGTGCGGACCGAGAGGTCGAGCCCGTCGAGGGCTCGGGTGGGGCCGAAGGTCTTGACCAGCCCCGCGATGGAGATGGCGGTAGCATCCATAGTGCTTCACAAGTTACACTCACTTCACACAGTTGAGAAGTAAAGAAACCGTCAAAACTTGTGTGCGGTGCACGGCCGCTGGAGAGGATGCGGCGTGGTTGAGGGCTCAGCTACCGGGCGCGACGAGGAGGCGGTCCGCCGCTTCATCGAACGGTTCGCCCTGAACCTGGTGGAGGCGGGCATGGCCCGCATGCCCGCGCGGGTGTTCGCCGGGGTCCTGGTCGCCGAGGACGGCCGCCAGACCGCCGCCGAGCTGACCGAGCTGCTGCAGGTCAGCCCGGCGGCGATCTCCGGCGCGGTGCGCTACCTGACCCAGCTGCGGCTGGTCTCCCGTGAGCGCGAACCCGGGGAACGGATTGACCACTACCGCATCTCCAGCGACACCTGGTATGAGGCGGTCACCCGCCGAGACCAGATGATCGCCCGCTGGGAGCAGGACCTCCAGGAGGGGATCAAGGCCGTCGGGCCGGACACGCCGGCCGGCGTCCACCTGGAGGAGACCCGAGCGTTCTTCGAGTTCCTCCGCGACGAGATCCCCCAAATGATGGCCAAGTGGCGAGCGCGGCGCCTGGCCGACCCTGCCAAGTGACGGTCGCCCTCCGGCGCGAGGGTCGTGCACGATCGGGTCTGGCGTTAGATGGCGAGGGTCAGCTCGTCGAACGCGACCGCCACCCGCCGGCTCACCGGGCCGTCGACGGCCAGCTCGTAATGTCCTCGGCGGAGGTTCTGCACGAAGGCGTGCCCGACGATCACCCTGGCGCTGCGGTCCTGTTGAGCCCGCGCATCGGACCTAGCCACGCCTTCAGTCGGCCGTGGTCGGCCTCGATGGGGGACGCGGCGGCCTGAGCGGCGGGCTGGGTCTGCTGCTGCTGACGGTGCCCGAGGTCCGCCGCCTGCTGGTGGCGCTGGTCTGGACCGTCCCGGTCGAGCCCGGCTTCGTGCTGGCGTGGTCCAGGTGGCGTCGCCGCCAGCAGGCCCGCGCCAGGCGTGCACACTACCAGCGGCGCCAGCAAGCGGCTGAAGCACCAGCCAGGGTCGATCTGGGCAGGAGGCGAGCGTGAGCCGTTCCTACGTGGTGACCGGAGGAGGCCGCGGCATCGGCCGCGCCCTGGTCGAGCGGCTCCTCGCAGACGGCGACAGCGTGGCCGCGGTCGAGCTCGACCCGGCCGCGCTGGCGTGGACCGACCACCATCCCGCCGGTCGGCGCGTGCTCGCCGTGGTCGGCGACGCCGCCGACCAGGCCGTCGCCGAGCGGGCCGCCGACCTCGCGCAGGCCGCAGGCACGCTCGCCGGCTGGGTCAACAACGCTGCGGTGTTCCACGACGCCTGGATCCACACCGCGCCCACCGGTGAGGTGTTGGACCTCATCGCCGCCAACCTCAACCCTGCGGTGGTCGGCTGCGCGACCGTGATCCGCCGGTTCCTGGCGGCGGGCACGGGCGGGGCGATCGTCAACGTCTCCTCCCACCAGGCCCGCCGGGCGGTCCGAGGCGCGCTGCCGTACGCGACGGCCAAGGCGGCCATCGAAGGACTGACCCGCGCGCTGGCGGTCGACTACGGGCCGCGCGGCATCCGGGTCAACGCCGTCGCGCTGGGCTCGATCGCCACCGAGCGCTCCGAGGCGTTCCTCAGCCGCCAGGAGCCCGCAGCGGCCGCGCGGATCGGCGAGGAGCTGCGCCGGCTGCACCCGGTCGGCCGGGTGGGACGCCCCGAGGAGGTCGCCGCGGCCGTTGCCTACCTGCTGGGGGACGATGCCAGCTTCATCAACGGCGCCACCGTGCCCGTCGACGGCGGGCGGTCGGTGCTGGGGCAGGATCCCGAGGCGCGTGATCCCGGGCTGTAGGTGCCGCGCTGCCACCCTGCCGGCCCTCAGCCGCACCGTCTCGCACCAGACCATGAAACGCCTCAAGGGCTGACGCCGATTCGGGCGCCTTGGCCGCGAACAGGATTGGACGCTATCGACTTCGCCTGCTCGTCGGACCCTGGATGGATCTGTCAGCCCTGCGCGCTGCCCAGTGCGATGGATGACCGCCGACGGAGCCGGCGACCCCGCACGTCGGGTGCAAGGACCGCGACGGTCGCGGCCAGGAAGACGAGCTGGATCAGGGTGCGGGGAACCAGCGCGTCCGCCGGGCTGGTCGTGATGCCGTTGAGCGCCGCGTAGACGTTGGCAGGGAACAGCCCGATGAGCAGTGCGGTGAGCCCGCCAGCCGCCCACGGGGCAGTCGGTCGCAGCAGCAACCCCGCAGCGCCGGCCAGCTCCGCCAGGCCGGTGATGGTCACGAGCAGGCCGGGGTTCGGCATGGCCGGCGGGACCATGCTGATGAGCTCGGCGCGCAGGCCGATGAAGTGCGCCATGCCGGTCATCACGAACATGGTCGCCAGGCCGCCCCGCAGGGCGACCGGCCATGGGCGCAGCCGGCGTACCCCGACCGCCCCCGCGATGCGGAGCGCCAGCGTGACGCCGACCAGGGCGATGAGTGGTTCCACCTGGGATCCCTCCGAAGGCTATATTGGATACTGTCACTCTCCAATAATAGAGAGTACCACTATCCAAATCTCTGGGGGGAACCCCGGTGCGAATCTCGGAGCTGAGCCGGGCCAGCGGCGTTCCGGTCGCCACCATCAAGTACTACCTGCGGGAAGGGCTGCTGCACGAGGGCCGGCTGACGTCTGCCACGCAGGCGCAGTACGACCAGTCGCACGTCGCCCGGCTGCGGCTGGTGCGAGCGCTCGTCGGCGCTGGCGGCCTGAGCGTCGCCGCCGCCCGGGAAGTCCTCGACCGGCTCGCGCATCCGCCGGCGTCCATGCATGACCTGCTCGACGAGGTCCAGCGCCTGCTCGGGCCGAAGGTCGACGACCAGGTCGACACCCGGGCTGCAGAGTCGGTCATCGAGCGGATGGGCTGGCGGCTCGAGACCGCCGATCCCGAGCCTGTGCGCCGGCTGGCCGCAGCACTGGCAGCGCTCGACGCGGCCGACTTCACCCTGCCAGTGGACGACGTGCTCGACTACGCGCGGGCGATGCAACGCCTCGCCCAGCAGGAGGTGGCGGGCGTCCCGGCGGGCCCGAGCGACGCGGCCGTCCGCTACACCGTGCTCGGCACCATCCTGGTGGAGCCGCTGCTGCTGGCCCTGCGGCGGCTGGCCCAGATCGACGCCTCAGCCCGCCGCTTCGGGGCGGACTGACGGGGCAGGGGTCCCACGAGCAGGCCAAGTCGGTAGCGTCCAATCCTGTTCGCCTGCTCGTCGGACCCCATGACGGCACTGTTGCATCTGGCCTGGGCTGCATAACCGCCTTCCCTGCCACAGCCACAGCTTCGTTCGCGGAGCGCCCTGGGCGGGCCGCGCTGTTCACTATCATCCAGGGTGAGGAGGTGGCATGACTGGCGACGTGAAGGAGCGGGCCAGGCGGCGGGTCGGGGCGGCGCGGGGTGAGCTGGTCGCGCTCAGCCGGCGCATCCACGGGGCTCCGGAGCTGGCGTTCGAGGAGGAGCAGGCCTGCGCCTGGCTCTGCGAGGCGCTGGACGGGGCCGGCTTCGCGGTCGAGGCGGGGGTGCACGGGCTGCCGACGGCGTTTCGCGCCAGGACCGGGTCGGGGCCGCTGCGGCTGGTGGTGTGCGCCGAGTACGACGCGCTGCCAGGCGTCGGCCACGCCTGCGGGCACAACCTGATCGCGGCCATGGCGGTCGGGGCCGGGCTCGCCCTCGCCGAGGTGGCCGACGACCTCGGCATCGAGGTGATCGTGCTCGGCACCCCGGCCGAGGAGACGGGCGGCGGCAAGGTGATCCTGCTCGAACGCGGCGCGTTCGCCGGCGCGCACGCGGCGATGATGGTCCACCCGGCCCCGTTCGAGCTGGCCGCCATGGCGGTGATCGCCTCCACCGGGTTCGACGTGCGCTACACCGGCAAGGAGGCGCACGCCGCGGCCTACCCGGACCTGGGGATCAACGCGGCCGACGCCCTCGTGGTCGCGCAGACGGCCATCGGCCTGCTGCGCCAGCACCTGCGGCCGAGCGACCGGGTGCACGGGATCGTGACCAAGGGCGGCGACGCGCCCAACATCGTGCCGGCGCGGACCAGCGCGAGGTACATGGTCCGCGCCGCCACCCTGGAGGAGCTGGACGACGTGCGCGCGAGGGTGCTGCGTTGCTTCGAGGCGGGGGCGCTGGCCACCGGGGCCACCATGGAGGTTGTGGCGGACCAGCGGCCCTATGCGGAGATGCGCCACGACCCCGACCTGCTCGCCGCCTACCGCCGCAACGCCGAGGCGCTGGGACGCAGGTTGCTCGACGACGACGGCGGCCGGCGCATGCCCGTCTCGACCGACATGGGCAACATCTCCCGGGCGCTGCCCTCGATCCACCCGTCGATCAGCATCGACTCGCTTCCCGCGGTCAACCACCAAGCCGAGTTCACCGCCCACTGCGTCAGCCCGGCGGCCGAGCAGGCCCTGTTCGACGGCGCGGTCGCGATGGCCTGGACAGCGACCGACGCGGCCAGCGACGAGCGCCTCCGCGCCCGCCTGCTGGCGCCAGAAGGGTAGCCGGGCCAGCCGCCCGTCAGGCGAACAGGCCCTCGGCGGTGCGGGTGAGACGGCGGACGCCGCGGACGTCCTCGTCGTAGAGGGGCACCAGCGCCCGCACCTGCCCGTCGAACTCCTCGCGGATCTGCTGGAGGTACCCCTCCTGCATCTGCATCCGGTTGCGGACGAACTCCGGCGCCGACTGCGGGTCGTCGGTTCGGATCACCCCATTGACCACCACGCCGCCGACGGGGATGCCGAAGTCGTCGAACCAGCCGATGAAGCGCCGGATCACCGCGATTGGCAGCGCCTCCGGGAGGGTCACGAAGAAGAACGAGGTGCGATGAGGGTCGGTGAGCAGCTCCTTGGCCTGGCCGATCCGCCCGCGGAACTGGAGGAGGTACTCCATCAGCGGGTCCTGCTCCTTCCGCTTGGTGAACGACAGCAGCTCCCGCAGCGACTGCGCCTCCTCGCGGGACTTCACCATCTTGTTGACCCACATGCCGTACACCTTCGACATCCCCAACAGCCGGCGGGCGTTGGCGGTCGGTGCGGTGTCGAACACGTACGCCTCGTACTCGTCCTCGAGCATGAGGTCGACCATGTTCTCGAACATGGCCGACTCCTCGAAGGCGGGATTCATCGTGGCCGCCTCGACGAACTCGTCGGCACGCGTCGAGATCTCAGCGAACTTGAGGAACCACTGGATCTTCTCGCGGATCTCCCGCTTCGACCGCTGGATCGCCTCGGTGGTGTCGATCTCGTTGGCCCAGAGGTTCTCCACCCCCGCGACCGGCGTCGCCCTCCCGTAGACGTCCTGGTCGAGCAGGCTGGAGAGGCTGTGGACCGGGTTGGTGGAGGCGAGCAGGGTCCGCTTGCCCTGGGTGGCCAGCCACACGGCCGTGGTGCCGGCCATCACGGTCTTGCCGACCCCGCCCTTGCCGCCGAAGAAGGTGTAGCGGATGCCTGGGTGGCCGGAGAAGAAGTCCCGCATCGACTGGCCCTGGGGCACCACCACGCCCTCGCCGGGCCGGACCGCGCTCTCAGACATCGCCGTACATGATCCGGGCCAGCCTCTCGATCATCTCTAGGCCGGTGACGTCACGCTCCAGCTCCGGGACACGCGCCAGCACGTCCCCGCCCAGGCGCCGGTCGATCTCCCCGAGCTGGCGCCGCTGCTCCTGGATGTGGTTCTTCAGGTACGCCGGCACGCCGTCCTCCCGTTCCAGGTGCTCGGGGATCACGCGGTTGACGATGTAGCCCCCGATGGGCACGTCGAACTTGGCGAACATCTCGGCGGCCTTGCGGGTGTCGATGAGGATCATCTGCTCGGGGATCAGCACGAAGAAGAACGCCGTCTTCTCCCGGTCGGTGAGGATCCGGGAGGCGGCGTTGATCCGCTTGCGGATGTCCTGCAGCTCGCCCAGGATCAGGTCCTCCTGGATCTCCGTGTCGCGGCGGATCCGCGCCGCCACCTCCTCGTACTCCCGCATCTCCTCGCGGAGGTGGGTGATCTTGCCGATCCACTCGTCGTACACCTTGGCCATCGACAGGTAGTACAGCGCGTGGCCGAGGGGGACCAGGTCATAGATGTAGTAGTCGTAGCCACCCTCGACGACGATGTCGACGACCGAGTCGAAGATGGCGCTCTCCTCCATCGCCGGCTCGGCACTGGCGGCCGCGATGTACTCCTCGATCTCGTCGGGCACCTTGTCCAGGGAGTACATGTCGAGGATCTTCTGCCGGATCTCGTCCTGGTAGTCCTTGATGCGGCGGTCGGCGTCGATCTCCTGGGCCCACAGGTTGTCGACGATCTGGACCGGGCCCTTGCCGAAGATGTCCTGCTGGAAGATGTCGGAGAGGCTGGCCTGGGGGTCGACGGAGAACACCAGCACCTTGTTGCCCTGCCGGGCCAGCCACCAGGCGGTGGCGGCCGAGAACGTGGTCTTCCCGAGCCCGCCCTTGCCGCCGAACATGACGTAGCGCCGCTCAGGGTGGCGCGCGAACACCTCGGCGAGAGAGGTGCGCGGCTCAGAAGATGGCGTCGGTGACATCCTTCTCCCGCAGCATCCGTCGCTTCCACGTCGAGATCTGCGGGACCACGTAGGGCGTCAGCCGCAGCGAGTAGTAGGGGGGCAGGATCGGGACGCCGAGCATGTCGCCCATGGTGATCAGGATGAACAGGTGCTCCATGCTGGCCCGGGTGCGCATGGCATGGCGCGTCATGTCGTGCGCGGCCATCCCGTAGGTGATCTCGCGGAGCTTGCTCAGGAAGCTCCTCCCCCGCTTGGGCTCCTGACCCGCCTCGTCGGTCATCCAGCCTCTCCCTTGTTCAAACGCTTCGGTGGGCCGCCGCCGCTTGTACGCCGGCTTCCCTCGTCGCTCCTTCGTCGCTCCTCAGTCCAGCCGGCGCGCGGCGGCGGCCCACCTCGCTGTACTTCGTTACAACCTAGCTACATGCCGTGTAGTTCGTATTCGTGCGATTCGCCGAAGAGCCGCTCCCTCAGTACCCGGCGCTTCCAGGCGGAAACTTCGGGGACCACGTAGGGGAGCAGCCTGAGCGAGTAGTACGGGGGGAGCACCGGGACGCCGAGCATGTCCCCAACGGTGACGGTCATGAACATCGTGCTGAGCGAGGAGCGCATCTCCACGGCGTGCCGGCTGAACTCGTAGCCGGCCATGCCGTGGAAGAACTCGCGGAGACCCTGCAGGAAGCGCCGGGGTCCCGCCGCACGGTCCGGCCGAGCCTTCCGGGCTGTCACAAACCGCTCCATACCGTCCTCCACTTCGCACGATAGCATGCGTGAGTGGCACGTTCGCTGCTCATCCTGGCCGTGCTCGTCGTCCTGCTGTGGTTCGCCCTCGGGACCGGGCGCAACATCCGCAAGGGCAACCTGCTGCTGCGCTGGCTGCAGGGCGGGCTCCCCCTGCTCGGGCGGCGGACCACCTTGCGGTGGCTCGGCAGCTCGGCCGTGCGGCTGGAGATCGTGGACCCGCGCCCGCCCTTCCGCGAGGCGGAGGTCGTCGTGGTCCTGGAGCCCCGGGACGTGGGGCTGCTGTGGGCGTGGGCGCGGGCCCGCCGCCGCCGGGACTTCCTGATCGTGCGGGCCCGCCTGGAGCGGTCGCCCAGGTTCGAGCTGGTGGCGGCGGACCTCCGCGGGTGGACGGGTCGCGACGCCCTCCGGGACGTCGACCCCGAGGCCTGGACCTTCGCGGACTTCGGGGACCCGTCGATCCGCGCCGCCCATGGGCCGGGAGCCGAGCCCGCCACGACCAGGCAGCTGTGGGACCGCCTCGCCGGGGCCAGCGGCGGGGTGTGGCGCCTGTCGATCCGGCGGACGCCGCCCCACCTGGAGGTCCACCTGCTGCCACCGGACACGGCGGCGGTCGGCGCCGAGGGCCTCATCGGCACGGTCGCGGAAGTGGCGCGGGCGGCCACCACCTGAACGGGGGGCCGCCCATGGCGGCCCCCCCGTCACCTCGCGTCCGCCCGCTCAGGCGCTTGGCGCCGGCGTGGCCTCCGCCGCCTCCCGTCCCCGGTACCTGGCCCAGGCGCTCCAGCCGTCCCACGCGATGACCAGGGCCGCCACGAACAGCAGGACGGCCACCGCGATCATCGCCCAGCCGCCGATCACGGAGATGGTGGCAACGCCCTCCTTGGTGGCGACCGTCTTGTACAGGTTCCAGGCCGTCACCAAGGTAGCGGCCATGGTCGTCACGTACATGAACACCATCGGAATGCCCGCGAAGGCGGGGTTGCGGCGGGTCGCCGCCAGCCACACGGTGACGATCAGCAGGCTGAGGGCCGCCATCAGCTGGTTGGAGGCCCCGAACAGCTGCCACAGGTACACCCAGGTCCCCGACAGCACGAAGAACAGCACCACCACCGAGGAGATGATGGTGGCGATGTGCTGGTTCTTGAACCCGACCCAGGCGTTCCCGAGCCACTCGCCGAGGGTCACCCGCATCACGCGGAAAACCAGCTGCACCACCGTCAGCACGATCACCACGAAGACCCCGAAGCCGAGGGCGGTCCCGTAGGTGACGCTCAAGGCGCCGCCGGTGACCACGTTGAGGAGGTTGCCCACCCCGGCGGCGAAGCCGCCGACGCCGGTGAGCCCGGTGATGGCCACGGCCACCAGCGACAGCAGCGCCAGGGTGTTCTCGGAGAACATCCCGCCGCCCCCGACCGGCAGGGCGTCGGTCTCGTACTCGATCTGGCGGGCCGTGCCGACCGAGCCGAACAGGGCGTGCCACCCCGAGATCGCCCCGCAGGCGATGGTGACGAACAGCATCGGCCACAGCGGCTGGAACGCCCCGGTGACCTGCGTGGGCACGAACGAGCTGAAGGCGTCGATCTTGAACTTCGCCACGGCGGGGTCGGTGAGCGGAGCGATCAGCGCGCCGATGGCCGACAGGCCGATCGCGAGCGCGGTGACCCAGAAGCCGATGTAGTTCACCGGCTGGGCGAACCGCCAGATCGGCAGGTTCGCGCCGAGATAGCTGAAGATCAGCAGGAAGACCGCCCACAGGACGTAGCTGGGGAACACCTGGATCGTGCCGGTGGCGGCGTTGTAGGTCCTGCCGTTGACCGGCTTCCCCTTGGCGTCCCTGCTGATGCGGGGGTCGGCCCCCGTCGGGTCCTGAACGCCGTACATGGCGCCGCCGCTGTTGACGTTGCTGTTGATGCTGTTCACCACGCCGCTGATCGGGCCCTCGCTCCAGGTAGGGGGCTTGCCGGAGACGAACGTCACCCCCACCGGGCCGAGCGTCATCGCCAGCAGGGTGACACCGACGACCACCACGGTGGTGAGCATCAGGTTCGCCCTGGCCCGGTAGATCATGTAGCCGGCCAGCAGCCCCATGAGGGCCAGCACCAGGACGCCGAACACGACGTCGGGCCGGGCGTCCAGGATCGCCGCCATGATGCCGACGAACGCCGCCCCCACCAGCAGAAGGTAGAAGAAGATGAACACGAACAGGATCGTCCGCGTCCTCGGCGTGATCAGCCGGTGGGCGATGGCCGACATGGAGTTCCCGTCGTTGCGGACGGCCACCATGATGGCGCTGTAGTCGCTGGCCCAGCCGATGAAGCTGACACCCAGCATCAGCCAGGCGATCGCCGGCAGCCAGCCCCACAGGGCGGCCGCGGTGATCACGCCCACGATCGGCCCGGCCGCGGCGATCGACTTGAAGTGATAGCCGTACAGCACGAACCGGCTGGTCGGGACGAAGTCGGCGCCGTCCATGTACATCCTGGCCGGCGTGGTCTTGTTTCGGTCGGCCTGGATCACGGTCCGGTCGATCCGCTTGGCGTAGAGGTTGTAGGCCGCGGTGATGACCACGGCCCCGACGACGACCACCCAGAACGAATTCATGGGCCCTCCTCCCGAAACGCGCTCTCGAGGCGGTCGCGGAGGGCGGCGTCGACCGGTTCCAGGTCGAGGCCGACGTGCTTCTCGGTGCCCTCGATGATCACCGCCGGATAGCGCCGTAACCGATACCGCAGTGACTTCCAGAACCCCTCGATGGAGGCGGCGTCCACCAGCTTCACGCGAACGGCCTGCCCGTAGCGCTCCAGCAGGTCATGGGCCCAGCCGGCCAGGATCTCGTACTCGAGCTGGAGGTCGGCGGGCAGCGCCTCACGCGCCTGGCTGCGGTGGACGGCCTCCCCAACCCCGATCTCCCGGAAGGTCAGCTCGCAGTGCTGGCAGTGGTAGAAGAACGTGGGGGCGTACGTGACGACCTCGATCCGCACCGGCCTCATAGCCGCACCCTCGAGATTCAACCGTGGTCCGCCGTGCCCGGACTAGCGGAGATTGCGCATAGCATACTCCAACGACCAAATGCGCCGTCATCGGAGAAATTCGCGCCAGCTGGTCGGATCAGCCGTTGTCCACGAACGGATCGGGGCCGGCGGTGGCGCCGGTGAAGGGGCCGAGCGCGGCCTCGAGCTGCTCGTAGCGCGCCTGCCAGCCGGGGCCGTGGGGCCGGACGACGAGCTCGCGCACCTCGTCGGGGCGGGTCTGCAGGACCAGCTCCAGCCAGTTCTCCGGCAGGGCGGCGAGCACCCGGTCGACCCACTCCACGAACACCACCGCGTCGGGCGTGAACACCTCTTCGACGCCGAGGTCCTCGAGCTCGGTGGCGCCGGCCAGGCGGTAGGCGTCCACGTGGTGGGCCGGCAGGTCGCCCTCGTACTCGCGCACCAGCATGAAGGTCGGCGAGATGACCGGCTCGCGCACGCCGAGCGCGGCCAGGGCACCCTGCACCAGGCGGGTCTTGCCGGCGCCCAGGTCGCCGGTCAGCCCGACCAGGTCGCCGGGGACCAGGATGCGGGCAAGGGCCGCCCCGACGGCCTTGGTCGTGGCCTCGTCGGCGGCCAGCAGACGCAGCTCGTGCTCGCCCATGCGCGACCTAGAAGAGCCCGAGCTGCTCGGAGCCTGGCGGCTCGCCAGGCGGGGGCTCGCGCTCGCCGCCTGGCGGACCGGTGGTGGCCTGGGAGGCCGGGCCGTCGGCGTCGCCGGACGCCGCCGGGGACCCGGGCGGGGCCGGGCGGCGCTCCGTCAGCAGCTTGGCCAGCAGGGCGAAGTCCTCCTCCATGCCGTCGAGCGGGCTGGGACCGACCCTGCCGCTGGCGTGCAGCGCCGCCGCCGGGTGGAAGGTCGGCAGCAGCACGCGGCCCTGGAAGGGGTAGGTGCGGCCGCGCAGCCTGGTGATGCCGGTGGTCGTGTCCAGCAGGGTCTTGGCGGCGAAGTTGCCCAGGGTGACGACCACCTTGGGGTCGACGAGGCGGACCTGGGCGTCCAGCCAGTAGCGGCAGGCGGCGATCTCCTCCGGCTGCGGGTCGCGGTTGCGTGGCGGCCGGCTCTTCAGCACGTTGCAGATGTAGACGTCCTCGCGGCGCAGGCCGATACCGGCGAGCAGGCGGTTGAGCAGCTGTCCCGAGGGACCGACGAAGGGCCTGCCCTGCCGGTCCTCGTGGTAGCCGGGGGCCTCGCCGACGAACATCAGCTCGGCGGTGGGGCTGCCCTCGCCGAACACCACCTGGGTGCGGGTCTCGTGCAGCGGGCAGCGGGTGCAGGTGGCCGCCTCGGCGGCGAGCCGTTCCAGCTCGGTGGGCATCAGCAGTGCCCGCAGGCGCCGCCGCAGCAGCCGCCGGCGGATGCTCCATCCCACGCTGGCTGAAGCGAGCCAGCCCCTCCGCGGCGGACCGGCTCCGCGCCCGGACGCACCGCCGCGACCACGCTGAACAGCCGGCGCACCGGCCCCTCGCCGCAGGTCGGGCAGCCCGCCCGGTCGGCCTCGCCGACCCGGACCAGGGCCTCGAACTCGTGCCCGCAGCCGGCACAGCGGTACTCGTAGAGCGGCACGCCCCCTCCCTCCGCAAGCTCGCACGCAGGCGTCCTCGGCAGAAGGCTACCAGGTCGGGACGCGGCAGCCGCGCAGACGTGCCGAGCCGTGGCCGGCGCTCAGCGCGGCGGCGTGACCGGCTGCTGCGCGGTGGCCTGTCCCGGCGTGCCCTCGCCGGCGACGGCGGCCCCCGCGCGGGACCTGAGCCACGCGCCGAGCTGCTCGGCCGTGACCGGCCGGCTGATGTGGTATCCCTGGGCGATGTCGCAGCCGAGCCGCGCCAGCTCGCGCAGGTGCGCCTCGGACTCCACGCCCTCGGCCACCATGACCAGGCCGAGCGCGTGCGCCAGCTCCACGGTGGACTGCACGATCGCCGCGGCGCCGGCGTCCTCGAGCATCGGGATCACGAACGACTTGTCCAGCTTGAGCTCGTCGACGGCCAGCTCCCGCAGGTAGGCGAGCGAGGAGTAGCCGGTGCCGTAGTCGTCCACGGCGATGCGCACGCCCAGGCCGCGCAAGGCGTCGAGCACCTCCTTGCTGCGCACCGGGTCGACCATCAGCGTGCTCTCGGTGATCTCCACCTCGAGCGCGGTCGCCGGCAGGCCGAACGCGGCCAGCAGCCTGGCGACCTCGACCGGCAGGTGGACGTCGAGCAGGTTGGCGACCGACAGGTTGACCGCGACCGAGAGGTCGATGCCCTCCTGGCGCCACGCGGCGACCTGCTCCAGCGCGCTCTGCAGGACGACCGAGGTGAGCGAGCGCATCAGCCTGGTCTGCTCCGCCAGCGGCAGGAAGCTGTCCGGGTACAGCAGGCCCTCGGTGGGGTGCTGCCAGCGGACCAGCGCCTCGATGCCGACCACCTGGCCGCCGGCCGCGTCGATCTTCGGCTGGTAGTGCAGCACGAGCTGGTCGTCGGTGAGCGCGGCGCGCAGGTCCTCGATCGTTTGCAGGCGGCCACGGCCGTAGGAGGCCGGCGCCGCCTCGTAGAGGTGCCAGCCGTTGCGTGCCGACTTCGCCTGGTACATGGCCACGTCGGCGCGCTGCAGCAGCGTGGTGGCCTCGGCGGCGTGGTCGGGGTAGCAGGCGATGCCAATGCTCGCGTCGACGTGGAGGCCGACGCCTTCCAGGGTGAACGGGTCCTCGAGGGTGTCGAGCAGGCGGCTGGCCACCTCGGCGGCCCGGTGGGAGTCCGCGTCCCTGACCAGCACCGCGAACTCGTCGCCGCCCAGGCGCACGAGCACGTCGCGCGGTCCCAGGGCCTCGGCGAGGCGTGGGCCGACCAGGCGCAGGAGCTGGTCGCCGATCTCGTGCCCGAAGGCGTCGTTGATCTCCTTGAAGCGGTCAAGGTCGGCGACCAGCAGCGCCAGCCTCGGGTTCTCGCCGGCGGACCGCAGCGCCGACTGCAGCTCGGTGTAGAGCAGCCGGCGGTTGCCGAGGCCGGTGAGGTCGTCGGTGTGGGCCTGGCGGCGCGAGTCGGCCAGCGAGCGCACCTCGAGGAAGGCCGCGACGGTGCGCACCACGCAGGCGAGCAGGCAGCCGGTGGCGAGCGCGACCGCCAGGGTGGAGACCCGGCTGAAGTGGTCGAGCAGCAGCACGCCGAGCGAGCTGACCGCGAACAGGGAGGGGAAGACCAGGATCGTCCAGCCCTGCAGGCGCAGTGGCTGCTCGGCGCGCGGCGACGACCAGGCGGCCAGGCCGATGATCACCGCCGCGCCGGGCCAGAGCAGCTCGAACCAGGAACCGTACTGGTAGGTGCCCTCGGCGACGCGGAACAGGTAGAGGGTGTCCACGACCGCGAACAGCACGAAGCCGCTGGCGAGCAGCCACCAGGCCCGGCCCGGGTGCCATCCCATCAGCGCCATCACGCCGACGACCAGGACCAGCAGCAGCAGGTCGGCGATCGGGTAGGCGAGGTTGGTGGCGACCGCGGCGGCGGGCGCGCCGCCGGTCGCGTCCATGATCGTCTGGAAGGCGAGCGCCGCTCCGATCGCGGCCGCGCCGAGCCCGCCGACCACCCCGTCCAGCCACAGGCTGGAGTGGAAGCTGAGCACCCGGCGCCGCACCAGCAGCACCAGCGTGCTGTAGGCACAGGGGTAGAAGGCGAGGAACAGCGCGTCCGACACCGACGGGAACGGCACCGGGTCGAGCTTGGCGACCCAGAGCTGATAGGTGATGTTGCCGCCCGCGTAGCAGGCCAGGCCGACGCCCATGCAGAGCCACGCGGCCCGCTCCCGGCGTAGGTCCAGCGCCGCCCGCGTCAGGCACAGCAGGCCCGACGCCAGCACCACTACGATCGACAGCCAGGTGCTCTGCACCGACCAGCCCTCCCCCCCGAACATCAGGAGAAGCGCGAACAGCCCCAGACCGGCGACGGTCAGCCACCGCATCACGGCAACGGCGGGACGGCGGCGTCCGGGAAGGACAGCGGTCATCGGCGAGCTCCAACGTCGTGGCGGGTCATACCTCGTACGTCGGCTGGCCGATGGGGATTCTTAGCGGATTGGCCTTACCGACCCGGACGAACCCGTCCTGGTCGGGCGCTCTGGCCAGTGGATCAGGCCCGGTCGCCTTCCGGTCGCGTGCAGACCACGGCGTAGTCGTTGAGGCTGAACAGGAACGCGCCGCGCTCGTCGAGGCGCCGCAGCCCGGCGAGCCAGCCGTCGAGCTCGGCCGCCCCGGCCGCGCCCGAGCGGCGCAGCGCCTCGGTCAGGTGATGGGCGTACCCGTAGCCCAGCTCCCCCGGCTGGAAGCGGCGGCTGAGGACGACCGCGGCCTGCACCTCCACGACGGCGAAGGCGGAGCGGCCGACCACGTCGGGCAGGCGCCGGCCCATGGTCCCGTCGACCGCGTCCATCCACGCCTGCTGCGTGTCGCTGTAGGCCTGCACCAGCCGCCGTGTCAGGGCGACGTCCTCGGAGGCGAACACCAGCGTGTCGTAGTCGGCATGGCTGAGCACGAGACGGCCGCCGGGGCGCAGGACGCGGTACGCCTCGCGCAGCAGGAGCTGGGGGTCTGGCAGGAACTCGAGCACGCCGTGGCACAGCGCCCGGTCGAAGCTCCCTTCCGTGAACGGGAGCGGCCGGCGCAGGTCGGCCCTGACGAGGACCGCGCGGGTCGCCTGGCGGAGCGTGCTGGCCGCCTCCCGCAGGACCGAGGTGGCCAGGTCCGCACCGACGGCCAGGCCGCCCCGCAGCGCCGGCGCGAGGAACCGCAGCGTGTTCCCGGTGCCGCAGCCGAGGTCGACCACCCGGCTCTCCGCCTCGGCCGCGAGCAGCCCGGCGAGCCAGCGGTGCCGGCTCTCCACCACGGGGTCGACCAGCGTCTGGGCGTCCGGCTCGTCCACCCCACCCTCCCCGGCCGGATCCTCAGGGGCCGGGATACGGCCTGGGTTGGCCGGCTCGACGTGTCTCGGCCGAGACACCGTGCCGTCCTTTCCAGCTCAAGAGACCGGTTGACACCACCTGTCCGGTCGAGAATCCTACGCCGAGCCGCCGAATTCTACGGAGATGCGTCACACGTGACCTATGCCTGAGCCGATCCTTGCCTTCACCCGGGTGAGCAAGCGGTTCGCCGACGGTACGGTCGCGCTCGCCGGTGTCGACCTGCGCGTCGCTCCCGGTGAGTTCGTCAGCGTCGTCGGCCCTTCCGGTTGCGGCAAGAGCACCCTTTTGCGCATCGCCTCCGGCCTGAGCGAGGCGAGCGAAGGCACGGTCACCGTCCGTACCGACAAGCCCGGCTACGTCTTCCAGGACCCGACGCTGCTGCCGTGGCGGACCGTCCAGGCCAACGTCGAGCTCTTCGCCGAGCTGCGGGGCCTGCCGAAGGAGGAGCGCCGGCGCCGGGCCGAGGAGGCGATCGAGCTCGTCGGCCTGAGCGACTTCGCCCGCCACCGGCCGCGCGCGCTCTCCGGGGGCATGCGGATGCGAGCCTCGCTGGCCCGCTCGCTGACCCTCGCGCCGGAGCTGTTCCTGTTCGACGAGCCCTTCGGGGCGCTCGACGAGATCACCCGGGAACGCCTCAACGACGAGCTGCTGCAGCTGTTCCTCGCCCGGCGGTTCGCGGCGCTGTTCGTGACCCACTCGGTGACCGAGGCGGTCTACATGTCCACCCGGGTGGTGGTCATGTCGGGCCGCCCAGGACAGGTGCTGGGCGACTTCGCCGTGCCGTTCGACTACCCCCGCTCGTCCCAGCTCCGCTTCGACGAGCCGTTCGCCCACCTCGCCGGCCAGGTGTCCGCCCGCCTCCGCGGCACCTCCCGCACGACCGGCGGGGGGTCCGGGGGGCTCAAGAGCGAGGCCACAGCCCAGGTGGCGGGCGGCCACGCAGAGCCGAGCGGTAGCCCCCGGTGAATCAAGGGTCCGGGGGGCTCAAGAGCGCGGCCGGAACCCAGGCGGCGGGCGGCCACGCAACGCCTAGCGGTAGCCCCCCGGTCGACAAGGCCGTCCACCGATGAGCCTCCGTACCGGCCGCCCGGGTCCGGCCGACACGACCGCGCTCGGTCCGGCGCCGACCACCTCCCGCCTGGTGCCGTCCGGCCGCGGGCGCTGGCTGTCGACCTGGGGCCCGCCGTTCCTGGTGTTCCTGGCCATGCTCGGGGTCTGGTACGGCGTCAGCTACCTGCTGCTCGACCCGCAGCGCCGTTTCCTGGTCCCGCCACCGCACGCCGTCGTCAAGGTCAGCTTCTTCGACCCGGACAACCTGCGAGAGCTGCTCTCGGCGCTGTGGCTGTCGACCAAGGTCGCCTTCATCGGCTTGGCCGTCGCCATCGTGCTGGGCATGTCCCTCGCGGTCGCGATGAGCCAGGCCCGCTGGATCGAGCGGTCCGCCTATCCCTACGCGGTGATGACCCAGACGGTCCCGATCCTGGCCTGCGTGCCGCTGTTCGGCTTCTGGTTCGGCTTCGGCTTCTTCAGCCGCGTCCTGGTCTGCATCATCATCGCGCTGTTCCCGATCATCGCCAACACGCTGTTCGGGCTGCAGTCGGTGGACCAGGACCACCACGACCTGTTCACCCTGCACGGAGCGGGCCGCTTCACCCGCCTCTGGAAGCTGCAGCTCCCGGCGGCGCTGCCGTCGATCTTCACCGGGCTGCGGATCGCCGCCGGGCTGGCGGTGATCGGCGCGATCGTGGGCGACGAGTTCTTCAAGCAGGGCGACCCGGGCATCGGCATCCTGATCGACCTGTACAGGTCCAGGCTGCAGTCCGAGCAGATGATCGCGGCGATCCTGGTCTCGTCGCTGCTCGGCATCGTCGTCTTCTGGTTCTTCGGGTTCCTCGCCCGGCGGGTCGTTGGCGGCTGGCACGAGTCCGCCGGCGGACTCGGCGGCTCCTAGGCATCGGCACCGTTCGTGAATCTCCCCATCGGACAGGAGGAGGAGCAAGTGCGCAGAATTCGCCTCAGCATGGTGGTTCTGCTCGTGGCCGTCATCGGCCTGGCAGCGTGCTCGAACGGCAAGGAGGACAACAGCCAGAGCCAGCCGCAGGCGCAGCCAGCGGCCAGCGACCGGCTCAACCTCAAGGACGTCTGCCCCGCCACCGTGGTGGTGCAGACCGACTGGGACCCGGAGTCTGAGTACGGCGTCTACTACCACATGCTGGGGCCCAGCCCGAAGATCGACAAGGCCAAGAAGCGCATCACCGGCAGGCTGCTGGCCGAGGGCCAGGACACCGGCGTCCAGCTCGAGATCCGCGCCGGCGGCCCGTCGATCGGCTTCGAGCCGGTGACCTCGCAGATGTACCAGGACCAGAAGATCACGCTCGGCCAGATCTCCACCGACGAGGCGATCCGCACCTCCGACAAGCAGCCGACCCTGGCCGTCGTGGCGCCCATGGAGATCGGCCCGTTCATGATCATGTGGGACCCGAAGGTCCACCCGAACTTCAACATCATCGCCGACATCGGCCAGACCGACACCAAGGTGTTCTACTTCCAGGCCGACACCTACATGGAGTACCTGCTCGGCGCGGGCATCCTGCGCAAGTCCCAGGTCAACGGCGGCTACGACGGCAAGCCCGGCAACTTCGTGGCCTCCCAGGGCAAGATCGCCCAGGCCGGCTTCGCCACCTCCGAGCCGTACATCTACGAGCACGAGGTTCCCCAGTGGAACAAGCCGGTGAAGTACGCGCTGGTCAACGACACCGGCTACCCCATGTACCCACAGGCGCTGTCGATCCGCGCCGGTGACAAGGACAAGCTGGCGCCCTGCCTCAAGAAGCTGGTGCCGATCGTGCAGCGCGCCCAGATCGACTACCTGCAGAACCCCCAGCAGACCAACAAGCTGATCGTCGACCTGGTGAAGCAGTACAAGACCGGCTGGACGTACTCCCCGGGCCTGGCGGACTACGCCATCACCAAGATGAAGTCCGACTTCGTCAACAACGGCCCGGACAAGACGCTGGGCAACTTCGAGACGAGCCGGGTGCAGCGCATGATCGACATCGTCACGCCGATCTTCGTCTCGCAGAAGAAGCCACCCAAGAAGGGCCTCAAGCCGGCGGACATCGCCACCAACGAGTTCGTCGACATGAGCATCGGAGTCTCCTGATGAGCCCGCCGAGGATCGCGGCCTCCCTGCGCGCCGAACGCATCCCGGTCGAGCAGGTCCCGGTCGTCGACTTCAGCGCCTTCCTCGGCGGCGGGCCGGACGAGCGCAAGCGGGTGGCGCTCGAGCTCGCCGGGGCCTTCCGCAACGTCGGCTTCGCGTACCTGGCCGGGCACGGCGTCGGCCAGGAGCTGATCGACCGGACCTTCGCCGAGGCCGCCAGGTTCTTCGCGCTCCCGCACGAGCAGAAGGCGGAGGTCTCCGTCGAGAAGTCTCCCTGCGACCGCGGCTGGTTCGACTACGGCATGGAGAACCTGGACCCCGACAAGCAGGAGGAGGGCGACCTCAAGGAGGGGTACCGGATCGGCAACGACCTGTCGCCGGACCATCCGCTGGTCCGGCGGCGGCTGCCCTTCCACGGGCCCAACCAGTGGCCGACCGGCCCGCCCGGCTTCCGGGAGACGATGGAGGCGTACTTCGCGGCGGTGCACCAGCTGGCGGGGCAGGTGACCCACGCGGTCGCGATGGCGCTCGAGCTCCCGGAGGACTACTTCGACGCCTGGTTCACCACGCCGATGGTGATCATGAGCCCGCTCCACTACCCGCCCCAGGAGGTCCAGGACGGCGGCGAGATCAGCGAGGCGCGCATCGGCGCGGGGGCGCACTCCGACTACGGCTGCCTCGCGCTGCTCGCCCAGGACGACAAGGGCGGCCTGCAGGTCCGCAACGCCGCCGGCCGCTGGATCGACGCCAAGCCGGTCCCGGGGACCTTCGTGGTGAACGTGGGCGACATGCTCGCGCGGTGGACCAACGACCTGTTCCCGCCGACCCTGCACCGGGTGATCAACACCTCCGGGGTGGACAGGCAGTCGATCCCGTTCTTCTACGACCCCAACCACGACGCGCCCGTCGAGGTGATCGAGACCTGCCTGGCCGACGGCGAGCAGCCGCGGTACGCGCCCACCACCTCACTGGCCCACCTGCAGGAGCGCTTCGGCGCGACCCTGCCGTACCTGGACGAGGCGCTGGTCGAGGCGGAGGCGCGCGACCGCTCGTAGCGCGGCGGCGACGCCCGCGCCTGGCCGCCGGCTAGGCGCGGGCGTTGGCCATCGGCCAGACGACCGGGGCCTGGCCGAGCTCGCGCGGGAAGACCACCCGGAACGACCCCTGCAGGAACTGCTCCACCACGCCGTTCGCCCGCGAGTTCTGGTGCGTGGTCGCGTCGAACCGCACGCCGTTCCAGGGCATGATCGTGCTGCGCCCAGGGACGTCCAGGCTGAGCAGGGCGGCGCGCACCCGCTCGGCGTCCAGCGAGTGGGCGCGGTCGATCGCGGTGGCCAGGGTGAGCACCGCGGTGAACGAGCCGGCCGCGACGTCGCTCATGCGCGCGTGGTAGCGCTCCTCGTAGAGGCTCACGATCGCCTTCGCGGCGGGGTCCCTGGTGGCCGCCTCGCGCGACCACGAGGTGCCGCCGAGCAGGCCGGCGCCGCTCTGGGCGAACGCCTGCAGCGCCGGCGGCTGCCGGAAGCCGGCGCCGAGGGTGAAGATCCCCGCGGGCAGGAAGCCGGGCGCGGCGAACGCCCGCACGATCTTCTGGGCGTCGACGGGCGCGTTGGCGACCAGGACGACCGCGTCGGGCCGGGCGGCGCGGACCTGCTGGACGGCTGCGCCAGGGTCCTTGCCCGGCCCCGAAGCGAAGCCGGCGGGACCCTGCGGGACCACCTGGTAGCCACCCTCGCTCGCGAGCGCCGCGGTCGCGGCGGCGAACGCGTTGCTAGGGGCGTCGTCGGCGTAGAGGATGCCGATCCGCTTGGTGGCGCCGCCCGCTGCCGCCCGCTGCCCGAGGGTCGAGAAGACGGCCTCGCCGAGCCCACGGTCGGTCGGCCCCGTGCGGAAGAACCAGTCGAGGCCTCGCTCCGTCAGGTACCCGGCCGAGGCGTCGCCGTTCACGAACGGGATCCCGAGCCGCTCGGTCCGCTGGCTGGCGGCCGCGGTGACGTCGGGGTCGTACGCGCCGACCAGCCCGGCGACGTCCGCCTTGTCCACCAGGTGCACGGCCTCGACGACGGCTGGGTCGGGCTTGTTCCTGGTGTCCGCCGGGATGATCCTGACAGCGCTGCCCTGCAGCCCCGGCACGCCGATCCTGGTCTCCCGGAGCTGGGTGCCGTCCTCGCCGTTGAGCATCGCGGCGGCCAGTTGCGCGCCGTGCACCGCGTCGGTGCCGGCGGCCTTTGCCTCTCCGGAGAGCGGCGCGAGCAGGCCGATCCTGATCTCGCCGAGGCTTGGAGGACTCTCGTGCTGCGACGCCGTGCACGAAGCGGCCACCAGGACGGTGCCGGCGAGCAGAGGGCGGATCCAAGAACGCATAACGGCCATCTCTCCCGTAAGCAGCACGATCTGCCCGACGCGATAGATTGCTTTGACGCGCGAGATGGTGTCAACTTCCCCGGACCAAGTCCACGAGGCTCGCGGTCGTCCTCCGCCCCGCGTTTGGAGGCAACGTCGTGACCCCCGTGGAAGCGACGCGCGACGCACCACCAGGGGACCCCCCAGTAGTGATTGCGGCGCCCGGCCCGCCGAACACAGCTCCGTGGGCCGGTGCCGAGCCAGCACGCCCGAGACCGTGAGGCCCGAGACATCTTGAGGAGTGGCAGGTGGTCCAGACACGGCCGGCCGGCGGCGAACCGCCGGGCTCCGATGGACTCGACTTGGTTGGTCGGCGACGGAGCCCATGGGCTCTGGCCTTGCGGGTGCTCAGCCTGCGCAACTGGAAGGTCCGCTCGAAGCTGATCGCGGTGCTGGTGATCCCCGCGGTCGCCTTCGTGGTGGTGGCTGGCCTCGGAATCAGCGCGACCATCCGCGACGCCCAGGCCTTCGACCGCGGCAGCCGCCTGGCCGAGCTCGGCCGCCAGGCCACCGCGCTCGCCCACGAGCTGCAGTCGGAGCGCGACCGCACCGCCGGCTACATCGACAGCGGCCGCAGGGTCGGCGGCAGCGACCTCACCGCCGACCAGAAGTCCGTCGACCAGGCCGTCTCCGCCTACCTGGCGGCTGAGGCCGACCTCTATGACCGGCTCGGAGCGCGCTTGCGCGGCAGGTTCGACACCGTGCGGGCGCAGGTCACCGAGTTGCCCGGGCTCCGGGCGGCCATCTCCTCCGGGTCGCTGACCCGGCAGGCCCTGTTCGACGAGTACTCCCAGACGGTCGACGCCCTCCTGGACGTGGACGGCGAGATCGCCCAGCCCGGTGGTGACGAGAACCTGGGCCAGAGCGTCCGGGCGTTCAACGACCTCTCGCGGGCCAAGGAGATCACCGCGCAGATCCGCGGCACCCTCTACGCCATCTCCTTCCGGGGCAGCTTCGCCTTCGGCGAGTCCCAGCGGTTCGCGGACCTGCTCGCCCAGCAGCAGACCGCGCTCGACCAGTTCCAGCGGGACGCCAACGAGCAGCAGCGCACCCTGTTCGCCAACCTCGTCAGGGGACAGCCGGTCCTCACCGCGTTCCGCACCCAGGAGGCGGCGCAGGCCCGGCAGGCGAGCATCAGCCTCGGCATCGACCCGGGCCAGTGGTTCGCGGCCACCACCACCGAGATCGAGCTGATGCGCGCGGTCGAGTCGGAGCTGCTCGACAACGTCATCACGCAGAGCCGCGACCTCAGCGCTGCGGCCCAGCGCCGCTCCACCGGGAGCCTGGTGCTCATCGTCGTGATCCTCGGCGTCGCGCTGCTCGCCCTGCTGGTGGTCGCGCGATCGATGGCCAGGCCGCTGCAGCGTCTGCGCTCGCGCGCGCTGGACATCGCCGACCACCGCCTGCCCCAGGCGGTGGAGCGCCTGAGCACCTCGGAGCGCGGCGACCTCGACATCCGGGTCGAGCCGATCGGCATCCAGTCCCGGGACGAGATCGGCCAGGTCGCCCAGGCCGTCGACGTCATCCAGGAGGTCGCCGTCCGGCTCGCCACCGAGCAGGCCGCGCTGCGCCAGTCGATCGGCGACATGTTCACCAACCTGGCGCTGCGCTCCCAGACCCTGATCGACCGCCAGCTGGAGCTGATCGAGGACCTGGAGCGCAACGAGGAGTCCCCGGAGCTGCTCGAGCAGCTCTTCCGCCTGGACCACCTCGCCACCCGCATGCGGCGCAACGCCGAGGACCTGATCGTGCTCTCGGGCGCCGAGACGAGCCGGCACTGGTCCCAGTCGATGACCCTGGTCGACGTGGTCCGGGCCGCCGTCGCCGAGGTCGAGGAGTACCAGCGCGTGGAGCTGCTGCCGCTGGCCGACGTCGAGATCTCCGCCAGCGCCTCGATCGACGTCATCCACCTGGTGGCGGAGCTGGTGGAGAACGCCACCGTGTTCTCGCCGCCCACCACCAAGGTCCAGATCGCCGGCCAGGCGGTGCCCCACGGCTACGTCATCGAGATCGAGGACCGGGGCCTCGGCATGAGCGAGGAGGAGCTGCTGATCGCCAACGAGCGGCTGGCCAACCCACCGGAGATCGACTTCGCGCTGTCGCGCGTCCTCGGCCTCTACGTGGTCGGGCGGCTCGCGCAGCGGCACGGCATCAGGGTGCAGCTGCGCCACTCGTGGTACGGCGGGGTGACGGCGCTCACCCTGCTACCGCACTCCGTGCTCGTCTGGCCCGACGAGCTGCACGCGATGCCCGACCGGATGGCCAGCGCCCAGGCCGAGCTGCCGCCACCGCCCGAGCGGCAGGCTGGTCGGCAGCGCCTGCCGGAGCCGGCCGTCGAGGCGGTCGGCCATCTGCCGATCTTCGAGGCGGCCCGGTCCGACTGGTTCATCGAGGAGGCCAACGGCGGCTGGGCCGGCGAGAGCAGGCTGGAGGAGCCAGGGGGGCGGCCGGCTCGACACCCCGTGCGCCCGGCCGACGTGCAGCTGCCGGCCGATCCGCCGCGCCCGGCCGACCTGCCGCTCCCGCCCTCCATGGCCGTCCCCGAGCGGCTCCCGCCCTCCATGGCCGCCCCCGAGCCGTGGCCGGCCACCGCGGTCCCGGAGCCGCGCCCGGCGGACCCGACCGACCCCGAGCAGGCGGCCGCCACCCCGGCGGTCGACGGGCTGGCGCCGCCGCTCCGCCCGCCAGGCCTGCAGCGGTCGTACGCGACGACCGACGCCGGCCTGCCACTGCGAGGCAGCACGGAGCCGGCACCGGCGCCGCGTCCCGAGGTCCAGGGCAGCCAGTCGGTGCCCGTCACCGGAGCCGGGCTGCCCCGGCGCGTCCCGCGGGCCAACCTCGCTCCCGGGATCACCGGCCCGCAGCCGGAGCCGTCCGACACCAAGGGCGGCCGTTCTCCTGACGAGGTCCGCAGCATCCTGTCCAATTACCGCACCGGGCTGGAACGGGGTCGCCTGGCGGCCGGGGACGTCGACCCCGGCGACCAGCCTGACGAGACGCCCTGACCTTCGGGGCCGTGGCCGCATCGGGAGGAGCGACCATGCCACAGCTCAGCGCCGAAGCTCGGAACCTGAACTGGTTCGTGAGCAATTTCGCGAAGAGCACGCCGGGTGTCGCGCACGCGGTGGTGGTCTCGTCGGACGGCCTGCTGATCGCCGCGTCCGCGCGCCTCGACCGGGAACGCGCCGACCAGCTCGCGGTGATCGCCTCCGGTCTCACCAGCCTCGCCGCCGGCGCCGCCAGGCACTTCGGCGGCGGGTCGGCCAAGGAGACCGTGGTCGACATGGAGGGCGGCTTCCTGTTCGTCATGAGCATCGGCGACGGCTCCTGCCTGGCCGTGCTCGCCACCAGCTCGTGTGAGGTCAGCGTCGTCGCCTACGCCATGGCCGTCCTGGTCGCCCGCGCCAGCAACCTGTTGACCCCAACCCTCCGCGCCGAGCTGCAGGCCGCCCTGCAGCCATGAGCCCACCCCGCCCAGCACGCTGAGTACCGGCATGGTGACCTCGGACGAGCAGCCCGTACACGGCCGCCGAAGGGTCAGGCCGTACACGATGACGGGTGGGCGCACCCAGCCCACCCGCAGCGACCTCGAGATCGAGGCGCTGGTCTCCACCACCTCGCACGGCGAGCGGGCTCCCAACCTCACCGTCGAGCAGCGCGCCATCGTCGGCCTCTGCCGGGACGTCCTCTCGGTCGCCGAGATCTCCGCCCGCCTGGACCTGCCGCTCGGCGTCACCCGGATCCTCGTCGGGGACATGGCCGACGACGGCTTCATCGCCGTCTACCGCCCGGCCCAGAGCGGCGAGCGCCCGGACCTCGCCCTGCTGGAACGGGTCCTGTACGGCCTGCGGACGATCTGACGCGCCCCGGCTCAGCCGGAGGCGGCGGGGATGCCGGCGACGGTGGCGGCCGCCCTGACGCCGGCGCGGACGGCGCGGGCCAGGGCCTCCTCGGCGAGGTAGGCGACCATGTCGGGGAGCGCCTCGACCCGGGGGACGGCGAGCGCGAAGACCGTGTCGCCGTCGTAGCTGGTGTGCACCGGGCGGATGGCGCGGGCCATGCCGTCGTGGGCCTGCACCGCGACGCGGTGCACCTCGCCCTTGTCGAGCACGGCGTTGGTGGCCACCACGGCGAGGGTGGTGCTGCCGCCAGGGGGCGGCGGCCCGCCGGGCTCGGATGGGATCGGCGCGGCGACGCCGGCCGCCTCGCGCTCCGCCCAGGCCCGCAGGGCGGCGTCCACCCCGCCCGGCAGGCGCACGCCCGCGATCACCTCGCCGCTCGCGTCGACCACGTCGCCGCCGGCGTTGGCCACGGCGAGCGCGCCGACGGTGAGCTCGCCCATGGCGACGACGGCGTGGCCCAGACCGCCCTTCATCATGTACTCCGGGCCGGCCGTCTTGCCCACGGTGGCGCCCATGCCGGCGCCGACGTTGCCCATGCGCGCCTCGGCCGGCGAGGCGGCCTCGCAGGCGGCCTCGCCCTCGGCGGGGCCGGGGCGGGCCTCCCAGTTCCCCACCGGCAGGTCGAACAGGACCGCCGCGGGCACGATCGGGATCGGCTTGCCGAAGCGGTCGTAGCCGATGCCGTTGGCCTCGCACCAGGCGACCACGCCCTGGGCGGCGGCCAGCCCGAAGGCGCTGCCGCCGGTCAGCAGCACGGCCGAGACGCTCTGCAGGTGGGCCTGGGGGTGGAGCAGGTCGGTCTCCCTGGTGCCCGGACCGCCGCCGCGTACGCTGACCGAGGCGACGTTGCCGGGCGGGGGGATCACCACGGTGCAGCCGGTCAGCCCGACCGGGTCGGTCCAGTGACCGACGGCCAGGTCGTCCAGGCCGAGGCTCACCGCCCGGCGTCCGCCGAGGGCCCCGGCACGCCACGGATGGCGCCGCGGCCGCGCAGCCGGCGGACGCCGCCGCGCCGCCGCCGCGCCGGGGCGAGGGCCTCGCGGGCCAGCACCGTCAGCTCCGCGTCGAGCACCTCGTGCTCCTCGAGGAAGGCAAGGTGGCCGGCGTCCTCCAGGACGAGCAGGCGGGCACCGGGGATCTTCTCGGCCATGTGGCGCGCGCTGGCCGGAGGGGTGAGGCGGTCGGCGTCGCCGACCGCGACCAGCGTCGGCAGGTCGAGCTGCTCCAGCACGTGGGAGAGGTCGAAGTCGATCAGGCTCGGGAATACCTTGGCCCAGACCTCGATGTCGGTGCTGGCCAGCATGCGGTCGATGAAGGCGACCTGCCCCGGCGAGGGGTTGGAGCCGAAGCCGAACAGGCGCGTGCCGAGGTAGCCGAGGTCGCTGCCGCGCCGCCGCAGCTGCGCGGCGCGCACCGGGTCCTGGCCGAAGAACTTGAAGGCGAACTTGATCGCTGAGCGCTGCACGGTGAGCGCGCCGCGCGCGGTGACCGCCGCGCTCATCCCCTTGAGGGCGTCGGCGTAGGTCGAGTCGACCAGCGCCAGCCCGGCGACCTGGCCGCCCATGCGCTCGGGCTGGAGCTCGGCGAGCTTCAGGGCGGCCATGCCGCCCATCGAGTGCGCGACCAGCACCACCCGCTCCTCGCCGGTCCAGTCGAGCACCGCGGCCAGGTCGCCGGCGAGGGCGTCGAGCGAGTAGTCGTGGTCGTCCGGGCGGCCGGAGCGGCCGTGGCCGCGCTGGTCGAAGAAGACGCAGCGGAACTCGGCGGGCAGGTCGCGGCGCTGGTAATGCCAGGCGTCCTGGGTGAGCGAGAAGCCGTGGGCGAACACCAGGCAGGGCCCCGAGCCGAGCTCCTCGACGTGCAGCTGCACCCCGTCGTGGCTGGTGACCGTCGCCGGCGTGCCGCGCAGGGCGCCGAAGGGCTCGCCCGCCTCGGAGTCGGGCCGGCGCCGGTCGCGCCTGACCAGGGCCCGCTCCGCCGCGATGCCGGCGCCGACGCCGACCACCAGGCCGAGACCGCCGAGGAGCAGCCCGACGCCCTTGGCGGTGAGCGGCGGCGCGGCCTTCGGCTCCTCGCCGGCGAGCTTGGCGAGGGCGGCCGGCGCCGAGGGCGCCGGGATGCGGCCCCTGCGGCCGGCGGCGGCCTCCTTGGGCCTCCCCGCGCGCGTCTCGCGGGCCGGCCTCCCCGAGCGGCTCTTCCTGGTCGCCATCGTCCCAGGTCTCCCTCTCCCCCGTCGTCGGGCCGGTTCACCCTGACCCGGCGCCGGCCGGGGTGGCGGCGCGGTCCGGGTGCAGGTGGACCCGTGGCAACCTGGCGGACAGCCCGCAGGTCACCTCGTAGTCGATCGTACCGAGGGTGGCGCTCCACTCGCCCACGCCCGGCTCCCCCCGGGCCGGGTCGCCCAGCAGGGTGGCCACCTCGCCCACCCACACGTCCGCCTCGCCGACGTCGACCATGACCTGGTCCATGGTGACCGTGCCGACCTGGGGGACGTCCCGGCCGGCGAGGATCACCCGGATGCGGCCGGAGAGGGCACGGCGCACGCCGTCGGCGTACCCGACCGGCAGGGTGGCCACACGCGTGCGAGCGGGCGCGGCCCAGCGGTGGCCGTAGGAGACGCGCTCGCCGGCCTCGACGGTGCGCAGCGCCGAGACGGCGGCGCGCAGGGCGAGCGCGGGCCGCAGGCGGCTGGCGACCGCGGCCGCCAGCTCCGGGCTCGGCGCCAGGCCGTACAGCTCGATGCCGGCCCGGACGAGGTCGAAGCGCGCGTCGTCGCGCAGGGTGGCGCCGGCGCTGTTGGCCAGGTGGCGCCAGCGGGGCGCGAGCCCGGCGGCCGCCGCGGTCGCCAGCGCCTCCCGGTACCGCGCCAGCTGGGCGTCGGTGGTCGCCTTCTTGGACGCCTCGTCGGCCACGGCGAAGTGGCTCCACAGCCCGTCCACCTCCAGGCCCGGCTCGGCCAGGGCGGCCTGCACCAGCCCCGCCAGCTCGGCGGGCGCGCAGCCCTGGCGGTGCATGCCGGTGTCGACCTTGAGGTGGGCGGCGACCTTGGCGCCGGCCCGCCTGCCCGCCGCGCCGAACGCCTGCACCCCGGTCGGCGTGCAGACGGTCACGGCGATGCTCTGCTCGGCGCAGGCGTCGGCGGCGGCGGGGTGCGGCTCGGACAGGACCAGCACCGGCGCGGAGATGCCGGCGGCGCGCAGCTCCAGCGCCTCCTCGACCAGGGCGACGCCGAGCCAGGAGGCGCCGGCGCGCAGGACGGTGCGTGCCACCGGCACGGCGCCGTGCCCGTAGGCGTCCGCCTTGACGACCGCGAGCATCCGCGCCGGGGCGACCTCGGCGAGCAGCGTGCGGACGTTGTGGGCGACGGCGCCGTGGTCGACCTCGACCCAGGCGGGCCGCAGCCCCGGCCAGGGGGTCCGGGTCACCATCCTTCCCCCGCGCCGGAGAGCAGCTCGCTGAAGGCGGCGGGAAGGTGCGCGGCCACGTCGCCGGCGGCCACCGAGACCGGACCGAGGTCGCGGGTCGCCAGGGCGCCGGCCCGCCCGTGGACCCAGGCGCCGAGGCGGGCGGCGTCGAAGGTGGAACGTCCCTGGGCGAGCAGCGCGCCGGTCAGGCCGGTGAGCACGTCGCCGGTGCCGCCCGAGGCGAGCGCCGGCACGCCGGTCGGGTTGACCACCAGGCGGCCGTCCGGCTCGGCGACCACGGTGTGGTTGCCCTTGAGCAGCACGGTCGCGCCCCAGGCGGCGGCGCGCTCGGCGGCACGGTGCAGGCGGGTGCCCTCGGCGCCCGGGGCCAGCCGGGCGAACTCGCCCTCGTGCGGGGTGAGCAGGGTGGCGCCCTCCCGGCCGGCCAGCGGCCCTCTGTTGACCGGGGGGCTACCGCTCCGCTCCTCGAGCCCCCCGGACCCCCTGTCGACCGGGGGGCTACCGCTCCGCTCCTCGAGCCTCCCGGTGCCGAGGGCGAACAGGCCGTCAGCGTCGACCACCGCCGGCCCCCGGTAGGCGGCGAGCAGCGCGCGCACCGCTTCGCCGGTGGCCATCGACCGGCCCAGGCCGGGCCCGAGCGCCAGGGCGGCGGCCTCGTCCAGCCAGCGCGCGCAGGCGCCGACCGCGTCCGGGGTGATGCCGCCGTCCGCCTCGGGCAGGGCGACGGTGAGGGCCTCCGGGACCGCCGCGCCCACCCGCGCGGCCACCGAGGCCGGCACGGCCAGCACCAGGAGCCCCACGCCGGCGCGGCGGGCGGCCAGGCCCATCAGGGTCGGCGCGCCGGCCATGCCGCTGGAGCCGCCGACCGCGAGCAGCACGCCGCGGGAGCGCTTGTGCAGCTCGCCGAGGGGCACGGGCACCAGCCCGGCCAGGTCGGCGGCCTCGCTCACGCCCCAGCGGCCGGCCGCCAGTGGCAGGCCGATGTCGGCCACCACCAGGCGGCCGACCCGCTCGCTGCCCGGCGGCGTCAGGTGCCCGGGCTTGGCGGCCTGGAAGGTCACGGTGACGTCGGCCGTGACCGCCTCACCCGCCACAGCGCCGCTGGCGCCGTCGACTCCCGACGGGATGTCGACCGCGACCACCGGCGCCCTGGCGGCGCCGACGGCGGCGATCGCCGCTGCCGCGGCGCCGCGCGGCGCACCGGACGCGCCGGTGCCGAGCAACCCGTCGATGGCGAGGTCGGCCCCGGCGAGCAGGCGCCCGGCGAGCTCGGGGCTGAACAGGCGCACCCTCCCGCCCGCCGCCTGGACCAGGGCGACGCAGCGGCGCTCCTCCTCCCCCAGCTCCTCGGGGGCATGGGTGGTCAGCGCCTCGGCACCGGCGCCGCGGCGGGCGAGGCGGGCGAGGGCCTCGAGCGCGTCGCCGCCGTTGTGCCCCTTGCCGGCCAGCGCGACCACCCGCCGCCCGGCCGCACCGCCGGCCAGCTCCCGCCCGGCGGCGGCCACCGCCGCCCCCGCCCGCGCCATCAGCGCGGCCACCGGGATGCCGGCCTGCGCCGCCGCCCGGTCGGCCGCCTGGACCACCGCCACCTCCGCGACCGGCTTCACGGCCGATCCTTTGTTGACCGGGGGGCTACCGCTTCGCTACTTGAGCCCCCCGGACCCCCCAACTGCTCCCGAGACCGGGGGGCTACCGTTCCGCTACCAGAGCCCCCCGGACCCCCCCGCTCGCGGCGGCGGCGCACCCAGGGGGGCGGGCCGGAGGGGCGGCGCGGCTCGCCCTCGGCCACCACCGCCGCGACGGCGGTGTCCCTGGTGTCGGAGAGCGACAGGTGCCACTGCCTCACTCCCAGCTCACTGGCCCACTCGGCCAGCTCGCCGGTGAGCGCGATCGACGGCGCGCCCGACGGGTGGTTGACCACCTCAAGGTCGGTGTAGCGGAAGCCCGAGAAGCCCACCCCGAGCGCCTTGGAGACGGCCTCCTTGGCCGCCCAGCGCTTGGCCAGGTAGGCGGCGGCGCCGACGCCCCGGCGCGCCGAGGCGGCCCGCTCGGCCGGGGTGAAGACGCGCTCGGCGAAGCGGGGGTGCCGTTCCAGCGCGCGGGCGATGCGGGCGACCTCGACGGCGTCGACCCCGATGCCGACGATCATCGAACGCCGAACCGACCCCTGACCTCGGGCCGGGTGAGCAGGAAGAGGATCAGCGCGTCGAACAGCAGCGCCAGCAGGCTGAAGGCGGACAGGTGGATGAGGGTCAGCAGCCCCGTCCCGCCGATGGCCGCGTACCAGCCCCAGCGCTCGCCCTTGAGCAGGCCGACGCCGCCGGCGACCAGCGCGGCGACCAGCAAGAACAGGAACAGGCCCAGGCCGGTGGTGCTGCCGGAGCCGAGCACCAGGCTCTGCAGCAGCGGGAAGCCGACGAAGGCGGCGTCGAAGAACAGCAGGATGGCGACGATGCTGACCGACTGCTCGGGATCGATCTCGAAGGAGGCCATGGCAGCGCAATCGTAGAGCACCAGCCGGCAACCTTCAGCCCCGCACCCGCCTACGGGGCCCGGTGGAAGAAGGCTTGGTAGGTCGCCGGGCTGGACGGCGCGACGATGGGATGGGACTGGGCGCCACCGTCCGACCAGTGGTCGAAGTCCCAGAACTTGCCCCTGACCCGCTGCCCCGACGGCGCGCTGACGGTGTTCTGCGACCCCACGATCACGGTCCTGGTGAACGTGGTCGTCACGCTGTTGCCGTTGAACGTCAGCTGCGCCTTGCTCGGGTCGGAGGTGAAGGTCAGCGTCACCGTTCTCGGGTCGAGACGGACCGTGGTGGAGCCGGTCAGGTCGCCCGAGTCGGTCGCAGTCAGCCGGAGCAGCAGGTAGGACGGGTACTCGTGGTCGGGCGCGTTGAACGAGCCGCTGGCCACGCCATCGAACATCTGGATCGTGTGGCTGTGGCAGTTGGACGGGCAGTGCTCTTGCGTCAGGGTCCAGGTCAGCGCGGAGGCGGGCAGGGCGCCGTCCTGGGCGTCGGAGGCCGAGCCGGAGAAGCTGATCAGGTCGTCGACCTTCCAGGTCGTGCCGGCCGTCGGGGTGGCGATCACCGGGACCGGCGGGGTGTTGTTGGCGGTGATGGTCACCGACGCCGGCGCGCTGGTGGCCCCGTTGCGGTCGGTCACCACCAGCCTGGCGGTGTAGCTGCCCGGCTCGGTGTAGGTGTAGTTCGCGGTGGAGCCGCTGGCGTCGCCGTAGGCGCCGTCGCCGTTGAGGTCCCACGACCAGGCGGTGATGGCGTCGCCGGGGTCCGGGTCGCTGGAGGCGCGGCCGTCGAAGCTGACTGTGAGCGGCGCCGCGCCGCTGGTCGGGGTCGCCTGGATCACGGCGGTCGGCGGGGTGTTGGCGCCCTGGTAGCTGATGCGCCGGATGGTCCCGCCGGTGAGGTCGACGTAGAAGAGGTCGCCGCCGGGCCCGGTCTTCAGGTCGACCGGGTTGGCCGCCGCGGCCGCGAACGTCTCCCGCACGGCGGGGTCGGGCAGGCCGTCGGTGCCCTTGCGCATCACCCAGATGCAGTCGCGCGAGTAGTCGGCGAAGAACAGCGCGCCGTCGTAGGTGGCCGGGTAGTTCCCGCCGCTGCCGGCGAAGGCCATGCCGGAGATCGAGGAGCTGCCGGTCGGGCAGGACTCGCCGGGCACGACCTTGGCGCCGTGGTCGTAGGCGTAGTACGGGGCGGTGACGGCGCCCGCCTGGGCGTAGAGGTTCTCGCAGAGGTTGAGGTTGGCGCCGTCGTAGCCGCCCTGGCGCCCGGCGCCCTCGTAGCAGGGCCAGCCGAAGTTGACCGCCCCGCCGGTCGGGTTGGCGACCCGGTCGATCTCCTCCCAGGTGTTCCAGCCGACGTCGCCGAGCCAGACCTCGCTGGTGCCGGGCCTGACGGTGAAGCGGAACGGGTTGCGCAGCCCGGAGGCGACGATGCGGCGGGCGTTGGTGTCCGGACCGGTGATCGGGTTGTCGGGCAACGGCGCCCCGGTGGCCGGGTCGATCCGCAGGACCGTGCCGGACAGCCCGGTCGGGTCGCCGGAGCTGCGCAGGTCCTGGCTGCGCAGGGCGCCGCCCTCGGCGGTCGGCGGGGTGAGGGCGGCGCCGACGCCGCCGGGCGGGTCGCCGCACGGGTTGAGCGGGCTGCCGTCCTGGCCCCAGTCGGTGAAGTTGAAGCTGGCGCCGTCGCCGCCGCTGACGTACAGCTTGCCGTCGGCGCCGAAGGCCAGGGAGCCGATCGAGTGGCTCGGGTACTGCTGGCACCAGTCCTCGACCAGCACCTGCTCCGGCCCGGTCATGACGTTGCCGCTGGCCTGCAGGCGCGAGACCCGCCCACTGATCACGCAGCCGTCGGCGGTCGCCCCCGGCGGGGTCGGGCAGCCGTCGGAGGTGCCGCCGACCGTGCCCCACTTCGGCGCGGTGCCGCCGATGTCGGCGTCGTGGGCGTACAGGACGTAGACGTACGGGTTGCTCGGGAAGCTCGGGTCGAGGGCCATGCCGAGCAGCCCGCGGTCCCAGAAGTTGTGGACCTTCGTGCGCAGGTCGGCGAAGACCGTCGGGGTGGTGTCGCTGAGGTTGTCGAACACCTTGACCAGGCCGCTCTTCTCCCCCACGAAGACGCGGCCGTCGCCGGCGAACTGCAGCACCGTCGGCTCGGTGAGCCCGGTGAAGACGATCGTCTCCTGGAACCCCGTCGGCAGGGTCGCCGCCCGGGCCGCCGTGACCGGCGCCAGCGGCGTCGCCCCAAGCAGCAACGCACAGGCAGCGATGAATGTGAGCCCAGCAAGCCAGCGTCCGCGATGCACCTAACCGCCCCCCCGCCAGGCGATGACCAGGTTCAGCATGCGGAGGCATGTATCGGCCGGCAATACAGCGTTCTACCGAGACGCGCTGGTCGGCGCTGCTGCGGGGCTACTCGACGGTGACGCTTTTCGCCAGGTTCCGCGGCTTGTCGATGGGGCAGCCGCGGATCTCGGCCACGTAGTAGCTGAGCAGCTGCAGCGGCACCAGGGTGACCAGCGGCGAGAGCAGGCTGGCGGTGGCCGGCACGCGCAGCACCTCCTGCGCGTGGACGGTCACGTCGGCGTCGCCGTCCTCGGCGATGCAGATCACCGCCGCGCCCCGCGAGGCGACCTCCTGCATGTTGGTCACCGTCTTGGCGTGGACGTGGCTGGACGGGTGCACCACCACCACGGGGGTGCCGTCCTCGATCAGGGCGATCGGGCCGTGCTTGAGCTCCCCGGCGGGGTAGCCCTCGGCGTGGATGTAGCTGATCTCCTTGAGCTTGAGCGCGCCTTCCAGGGCCATCGGGTAGCCGACGTGGCGGCCGAGGAACAGGAAGCTGTCGGCCTTGGCGTACTTCTCCGCCACGGCCCGGACCTCGCCGGCCCGCTCCAGGCAGGTCTCGATCTTGCCGGGGATCTCCTGCAGCTCGCTCACGACGGCGGCGATCTCGTCGGGGAACTTGGTGCCGCGGACCTGGGCCAGGTAGAGGGCGACCAGGTACATGGCCAGGATCTGGGCGGCGAACGTCTTGGTGGCCGCGACGCAGACCTCCGGGCCGGCGCGGGTGTAGAGCACCGCGTCGGACTCGCGCGGGATCGACGAGCCGACCGTGTTGCTGACCGTCAGCACCCGGGCGCGCTGGCGGCGGGCGTAGCGGACCGCCGCCAGGGTGTCGGCCGTCTCGCCCGACTGGGAGATCGCGATCACCAGGGTGTTGCGGTCCAGCACCGGGTCGCGGTAGCGGAACTCGCTGGCCATCTCGATCTCGACCGGCAGCCGCGTCCAGTGCTCGATGGCGTACTTGGCCACCAGGCCGGCGTGGTAGGCGGTGCCGCAGGCGACCACGAACACCTTGTCCACCTCGCGCAGCTCGTCCTCGCTCATGCGCAGCTCGTCCAGGACGAGGCGGCCGTCGAGGTCGGTGCGGCCTTCGAGGGTCTGCTTGATGGCCAGGGGCTGCTCGTAGATCTCCTTGAGCATGAAGTGGGCGTAGCCGCCCTTCTCGGCCGCGCCGAGGTCCCAGTCGACCCAGTGGCTGTAGGGGGTCACCGGGTTGCCGTCCAGGTCGGTGACCTCGAAGCCGTCGGGGGTGAGCACCGCCACCTGGTCGTCCTCGAGGATGACGCCGTCCTTGGTGCGGTCCAGGAACGCGGCGAAGTCGCTGGCGACGAAGTTCTCGCCCTGGCCGCGCCCGGCGACCAGCGGCAGGTCGCGCTTGCCGGCGACCACCGTTTGCGGGTCCCCGGCGTGCACCACCGCGATCGCGAACGAGCCCTCCAGCTCCTGCAGCGCGCTGCGCACGGCCTCGGGGAACTCCTGGCCGGCGGCCAGGGCAGCCTCCACCAGGTGGGCGACGCACTCGGTATCGGTCTGGGAGGTGAGCACGTGGCCCTCGGCCTCCAGCCGGACGCGCAGGGCGAGGAAGTTCTCGATGATGCCGTTGTGGATCACGGCCACCTCGCCGCTGCAGTCGACGTGCGGGTGGGCGTTGACGTCGACGGGCGCGCCGTGGGTGGCCCAGCGGGTGTGGCCGATGCCGGTCACCCCCGGCAGGGCCTGCTCGCTGCCGAGCTCCTTCTCGAGCACCTCGAGCCGGCCGGCCTTGCGCACCACGTTGACGTGGCCGTCCTCCACGACGGCGGCCCCGGCCGAGTCGTAGCCGCGGTACTCGAGCCGGCGCAACCCGGCCAGGAGGATGGGCAGGGCCTGCTGCGGCCCGACATAGCCGACGATCCCACACATGCGATGGCGCTCCTACCGCTTGGCTTCCAGGCCTTCCAGCCCCCGGACCCCCCAAGGGCGCCGCGGCCGACAATGCTAGCAGCCGCCGTTCCGCCGGCCCTCATCCCATCGGGGGGCTATCGCTCCGCTACTTGAGCCCCCGAACCCCCAGCCTGCTTCCGGGTGACCCGTCTACGCGCGGACCAGGGAGGCTGCGGCGCGGAGCTGGGCGCTCGCGCCGACCTCGCGCCAGAAGGCGAGGGCGCGGTCGAGCTGGGCCTCGGCCTCGGCGGGATGGCGGGTCTCGAGCAGCCGGCGGGCCGCGCGCTGGCGGGCGACGGCCTCGTCCGGACGCGAGCCGATGGCCGCGTAGATGCCGGCCGCGCGCAGCGGGTCGTCGGCGACCATGGCCTTCGCCGCGGCCAGCCAGGGCGACGGCACCACGCCGTCGAGCACCTCCGGCTCGTAGCCGAGCTCGCGCAGGACCACGCCGAAGTCGGCTCCGAGCGCCGGCTCCAGCAGGCCGCCGAGGCCGCCGAGCAGCTCCTCGGCGACGGTGCGGGCCTCCGCCGCGCGGCCGTCGGCGAGCAGGGCGGCGGCCTGGAAGGCCTGGGCCGGGCGCACGTTCTGCGCATCGGTGGTCTCCCGGGCCAGCCGCAGCGCGGCGGCCGCGTCCGCCAGGGCGGCAGCGATCTCGCCGCGGGCGAGGCGGATGCGGCCGCGCCACAGCCGGCACCAGCTCTGCAGGTAGTGGCCCTCGCCGCCCTCCGCCTCGGCGATGAACTCGTCGGCCACGCCGCTTGCCTCGTCCCAGCTCCCCGTCCAGTACGCCTCCGCCACCCGCTCGGCCTCCAGCCAGCGGAACTCGTGCAGGGCGCCGAAGCGCTCGGCCACCCGCCACGCGGCCGCCTGGGCGTGGAAGCAGCGCGCCAGGTCGCCGTGGGCGGCGAAGGCGTAGGCCAGGTTGACCCGCCAGCGGATGGCGTAGGGCGAGCCGTGGACGTCGCACAGGGCCACCGCCCGCTCCAGGTCGGCGGTGCCGTTCTCGTCGCCGCCCTCGATCCGGGCCAGGCCGATGATGCCGAGCGCGCCGGCCTCCAGGTCGCGCTGGCCGAGCTCCTCGGCCATGGCCAGCGCCTCCTTGCCGGCCGCCAGCGCCTCGGCCCGCCTGGTACCGCCGACCAGCAGCATGCCGGCGGCCTCGTTGAGCACCTTCAGCTTGGAACGCGACGGCGGCGCGTCGGCGACCAGGTCGAGCGCGCGCTCCACGTGGGCGAGGCGCTCCTCGCCGCGCCCGCGCAGCCAGACGAAGCGGCCGAGGAACATCTCGGCCTCGGCCGCCCGGCCCCGCTCGCCGGCCGCCAGCAGCGCGTCGCGCGCCTCGGTGAGCAGCTTCTCCCCACCGCCCTCGCTGAGGTAGGCGGCGCGGCCGGCGCGCAGCAGCAGCTCGGGGCGCTGCGAATCGTGCGGCGGCCAGAGCTCGAGCGCCTGGCTGTACCAGCGCGCGGCGGTGCCGTACACCCCCAGCGCCGCCGCGCGGTCGCCGGCGTCGCGCAGGGCCAGGCGCGCCTGCACCGGCAGGTCGGCGTCGTCGTGCCCGCTGGCCTGGCCGAATGCGAGCGCCCGCTGGTAATGGTGGGCGAGCAGCTCGGCGCGGTTCTCGGCGCGGTCGCGGCGGTGGGCGGCGGCGAGGGACTCGATCCAGCTCGCGGCCCTGCGGTGCCGCTCGGCCCGGCGGACGCGCGGGATCTGCTCGTAGGCGACGTCGCGCACGAGCACGTGACGGAAGCCGTACTGGCGCTCGCCGGCCACCGACGAGCGCTTGACCTGGTGCACGAACTCCTTGCGCTCCAGGCGCTCCAGGCAGTCCTCCAGCCAGGCCTCGTCGTGGCCGCCGATGGCGGCCAGGGCGCCGACCCAGCCGACCCGGCCGAGCACGGCGGCGTCCTGCAGCACCGCCTTCTCGTCCGGCGCCAGCGCGTCCAGGCGCGCCGCGATGATCGCGTGGACGCTCTCGGGCATGGCGCCGGGCAGACCGGCTTCGCGCCCGCTGCCGAGCGCGTCGCGGCGGTCCTGGCCAGAGCCGTGGTCGCGGAGCATGTGCACGTACTCCTCGGCGAACAGCGGGTTGCCGCCGACCAGGGCGAGCAGCTCCGGCCCGACGGTGGCGGGCAGCCGGTAGCGGGCCAGCAGCCGCTCCAGCAGGTTGCTGGTGTCGATGTCGGACAGCGGTCCGAGCGGGACGGTGCTGGCCGGCGCCCGCAGCGGCCAGCGCTCCTCCAGCTCCGGCCTGGCGGTGGCGAGCACCAACAGCGGCAGCGGGCCGGGCTGGCCAGCCGCGTCCTGACCGGTCAGCTTGTCCAGGAAGTCGAGCAGGGCGTAGTCGGCCCAGTGGAGGTCCTCGACCACCAGGACCAGCGCGCGGCGCCTGGCGGCGAGCCCGTAGAGGAAGCGGCGCCAGGCGGCGAGGGCCTCCTCGCGCCCGCCGGGCATCAGCGCCACCTCGCCGGCGCCGACCAGCAGGCGCAGGTGCTCGGTGACCCAGGCGGCCCCGGCCGGGTCGCGGGCCATGGCGAAGCGGGCCGCGGCCGCGAGCTTGCGCTCGGCCCGCTCGGCGGTGTCAGTCTCGAGGATGCCGGCCTCGGCCTTGACGATCTCGGAGAGCGCCCAGAAGGTGACGCCGTCGCCGTAGGGCAAGGAGCGGCCGTGGCGCCAGGCGACCGGCCCGAGGTCGCCGGCGACCGCCTGGCGCAGCTCGGCGACCAGCCGGCTCTTGCCCATCCCCGCGTCGCCGAGCAGGGTCACCAGCTGGGGCCGGCCGCTGGTGCGGACGCGGATGAAGTGCTCGAGCAGCAGTGCCAGCTCGTGCTCGCGGCCGACCAGCGGCAGCTCCGCCGCCTGGCCGAGCTCGGTCGGCGCGATGTTCAGCGGGGCGATCGCCGGCCAGACCGCCACCGGCTCGTCGCGGCTCTCGAGCGCGAGCAGGCTGGCGCCGCCGTAGGCGATGGCGCGGCGGGTGAGCCGCTCGGTGGCGTCGGAGACGAGGATCGCGCCGGGCGGGGCCGCCTGCTGGATGCGGGCGCACGTGGTGACCAGGTCGCCGGTGACCCGGCCGGGGCCCGCCGGCTGCGGGGGCTCGGGCGCGGTGACCGGCCCCCGGCGCGCGGGGCCGGTGCGGACCAGCGCCTTGCCGGTGGTGATGGCGACGCGCAGGCGCACCTCGGGCACGCCCCATCCGGGGCGGCGCGCGCCAGGACCGGCCCGCGCCCGCTCGCCCAGCAGCGCGTCACGGATGGCCAGTGCCGCCCGCACCGCCCGTTCGGGGTCGTCCTCGCGGGTCCGCGGCACCCCGAACACGGCGATGGTGGTGCCGCCGACCACCTGCTCGACCGTGCCGCCGTAGCTCTCGATCTCGGCGCGCGCCCGCTCGAGGTGGCCGGCCAGCATGCGGCCGACGTCCTCGGGGTCACGCTCGCCGAACTGGGGGACGGTCTCGTCGACGTCCGCGAAGAGCACGGTGACGACCTTGCGCTCGGCGCCGTCCGGCGGTTGCCTGGTTCCCTTCGTCATCGCGCCTGCCGAGAGGGATCGCCGCGGGATGGCGCGCCAGGAGGGCGAGGCGGCGACCGAACCGCTCGCAACCAGGCGCCGTACTCGCTGAAGTGTACGAGCTGGCCGGCGGCGGGCAAAGGCGCTTGGCGCGGCACGGACCCCTACGGGCACGGCCAGAGACCCCTGGTTACATTCGGGGGGGAGCCCGGGACAGCTCCCCCCCGAGCCCCCCCATCGGGTCCTTTGGCGGGATCCCTGTTCGGGCCCCGGGTGGCTGCGGCGGGATCCTGTCGGGGGTCCAGTTGCTGCGTCGGGATCCACGGAGCCAAGAGGGCCCCGCTCCCCGTTCGCCGCTACTGGTCGGGGCGGTCGGGCCGGCGGTTGCCGCCGTCAGGGTCGGTGGGGAACATGTCGCCGAGCTTGCGCGAGACGCGCCGCTGCATCAGCACGATCAGCGCGGCGCCGACGACCGCCAGGAGCACGTAGGGCAGGGTGATGCGGCGCGCGCCGGACCCCTGCGGTGGCAGCGTGGTCGAGGTGGTGCTGGCCTGGGCCAGAGCGGCGCTCGCCGTGAGCAGCAGCAGGGCCTTGGCGCCGACGGCCATGGCGGCCAGCCTGGCCGGCGCCCGTCGCCAGCGGTTCCGCATGAGGTTCCTCCTAGATGCGACCCAGCTCGTCGCCGACGATCGTGGCCAGGCGCTCGGCCACGTCCCGGGCGACGGCCTCGGTCGGTGCCTCGACCATGACACGGACCAGCGGCTCGGTGCCCGACGCGCGCACCAGCACCCGGCCGCGGTCGCCGAGCGCGGCCTCCTCGGCCGCGACGGCGGCGCCGATCGCCGCCGAGGACACCAGGGCGTCGCGGTCGGCCACGCGCACGTTGACCAGCACCTGCGGCAGGCGGCGCATGACCGTGGCCAGCTCGGAGAGCGGCCGGCCGGTGCGCGCCATGATCGCCAGCAGGCGCAGCGCGGTGAGCACGCCGTCCCCGGTGGTCGCCCGGTCCAGGAAGATGATGTGGCCGGACTGCTCGCCGCCGAGGACGTGGCCGCCCGTCCGCATGGCCTCGAGCACGTAGCGGTCGCCGACGGCGGTCTGCACCACCGCCACGTCGTGGGCGGCCATCGCCTGCCGGAAGCCGAGGTTGGTCATGACGGTGGTGACCACCGTGCCGGTCGGCAGGGCGCCGCGCTCGCGCTCGTCGAGCGCGGCCACCGCCAGGATCACGTCGCCGTCGACCAGCTCGCCGTGCTCGTCCACGGCGATCAGCCGGTCGGCGTCGCCGTCGTGGGCCAGGCCCACGACGGCGCCGCTGCGGCGCACCGCCGCCTGCACGTGCTCCGGGTGGGTGGAGCCGACCCCGGCGTTGATGTTCTCCCCGTCCGGCTCGGCCGCCAGTGCGGTGACCCGGGCGCCGGCGCGGCGGTACGCCTCCGGGGCGACCGTGGCGGCCGCGCCGTTGGCGCAGTCGACCACCAGCTCCAGGCCGCCGAGGTCGGGGACGCCCTCGAGCAGGTGGGCGAGGTAGGCCTCGACGGCGTCGCCGGCTTCCCGCACCCGGCCGACCGCGCCCGCCACCGGCCGCGGCGCCTCCTGGTCGGCCGAGCCGATCGCGGCCTCGATGCGCTCCTCGAGCGCGTCGGGCAGCTTGAAGCCTTCCGGGCCGAAGAACTTGATGCCGTTGTCGGGCATGGGGTTGTGCGAGGCCGAGATGACCGCGCCGGCGGCGGCGCCGTAGTGGCGCGTGAGGAAGGCGACCGCCGGGGTGGGCACGACGCCGACGAGCAGCGCGTCCCCGCCCGCGCTGCAGATCCCGGCGACCAGCGCGCTCTCGAGCAGGTGACCGGAGGCGCGCGGGTCGCGGCCCACCACCACGATCGGCCGGCCGGCGTGCGCCCGCTCGGCGGCCCACAGCGCCCCGACCGCGGCGCGGCCGAGCGCGAGCGCCAGCTCCGGGGTGAGGTCGCCGTTGGCCCGTCCGCGCACCCCATCGGTCCCGAAAAGCTTCCCCAAGAGCGTGCTCCCAACGTCGTCGATCGCGGTCAGCGTTGTGAGACGGCATTGTGCCACGACCTTGCTGACTGCTTCGCGCAGTTTGCCCGAGGTGCGGCTCGCGGCCCAACCTGATATCGATCGCATGGACCGCACATCACGCCCGCCACCGTCGGGCCAGCGCGAAACGGAAGCCCCATGGGACAACGTACCTGCCCGCACTGCGGCACCACCAACGCGCAGGATGCGAGGACCTGCTCATGGTGCGGCCGGTCGCTCGACGAGGACGCCACCCAGCCACTCGCCGGCCCCGTCCCGCCGCAGTCCGGTGGCGAGCAACCCTCCGCCGAGGGCTGGCGGCGCGGTGACACCGTGCCGGCGCAGCCGTCGGCTGGCTCCTGGGACCAGGCACCCACCCAGCCACAGCCCCAGAGCGGCGCCTGGGAGCCCCCCAGCCCGGCGCAGCCGTCGCCTGGCTCCTGGGACCCGACACCTACCCAGCGGCAGCCGCAGAGCGGCGCCTGGGAGCCCCCCAGCCCGGCGCAGCCCTGGGACCAGGCACCGACGCAGCAGCAGCCCCAGGGAGCCTCCTGGGAGGCGCCAAGCCCGGCGCAGCCGTCGGCTGGCTCCTGGGACCCGGCACCGACCAGCCAGCAGCCGCAGGGCGGCTGGGAGGCCGCCGAGCAGCAGCCCGCCGAGGGCGCCTGGCAACCCGGCGCGGGGCAGGCCTCGGGCGGCGCCTGGGAGCCGGGTGGGGCGCAACAGCCGCCTCCGCCGCCGGGTGGCGGCTGGCAGCAGCCCGCCGATGCGTCGCCGGGGTGGGGGCAGCAGCCGGCCTGGGGTGCCCAGGGGGCGGGCGGGCAGGCGCAGTGGGGCACGATGGGGCAGGCGCCCCCGCGCCGGGGCAAGCCGGTGCTCTGGATCGTCCTGGGCGTCGTGGTGGTGCTGGCCCTGATCGGGGTCGCGGTCGCCGTCACCAACATCGGCGGCACGGTGCGCAAGGTGGCCCGCTCCAACGAGCCGCTGCAGGCTCCGGCGAGCATCGGCGGGCTCGCCCGCATCGACAGCGGCGGGATCCGCTCGACGCTCGACCAGCAGTCCAACCAGCTGCGTGAGAAGGGCGCCAAGAACTTCGTGGTGGCCGCCTACGGCACCCAGACCCAGCCGCAGTTCGTCCTGGTCGCCGTGCGCGAGGCCAACGACAAGACGCGGCAGGACATCACCACCGGCTTCGACCAGGCGCTGGTGCAGCAGTCCGGCGGCGCCGCCCGCCAGGACCAGACCTACAAGCAGGGCGGCGTCGAGTACCGCTGCACCTCGTCCCAGTTCGGTGCGACCGTTGCCATCTGCCGCTTCAACGACGGCGACGTGGTCGGCTTCGGCTTCAGCGGGACCCAGAACACCCAGCGGGTGAGCCAGTTCACCGCCGAGGCCCGCGACAAGATGAAGTGAAGTAGGAGGTGGCCCGCCGGCGCATAGGGCGGCGGCGGGCCACCGACGTTTCTATAACCCGCTCAGCGCTTGGAGTACTGGGGCGCCTTGCGGGCCTTCTTGAGGCCGTACTTCTTGCGCTCGACCTCGCGCGCGTCGCGCGTCAGGAAGCCGCGCTTCTTCAGCTCGCCGCGCAGCTCCTCGTCGAGGTCGATGAGGGCCCGGGCGATGCCGTGGCGAAGCGCTCCCGCCTGGCCGGAGATTCCGCCGCCGACCAGGCTGGCGATCACGTCGTAGCGCTCGAGGGTGTTGGTGACCCGCAGCGGCTCGGTGATCAGCCGGCGGTGGGTCGGGTTGGGGAAGTAGTCGTCGAGCGGGCGGCCGTTGAGCTTGAACGTGCCGGTCCCCTCGACCAGGCGCACCCGGCAGATGGCCTCCTTGCGGCGGCCGGTGCCTCGGGCGAGCTGAGTGGGAGCAGCCAACTGAGCGGTCCTCCTGTCACGCCTGCTTGGCGCCTGATTCCGGGCCGAGCTCCAGCGGCACGGGCTGCTGGGCGGAGTGCGGATGGGTCGGGCCGTCGTAGACCTTCAGCTTGGAGGCCATCTGCCGGCCGAGACGGTTGTGCGGCAGCATCCCCTTGATCGCCTTCTCGACGGCGCGGGAGGGGCGCTGGGCGAGCAGCGCGCTGTACGGCGTGGCCTTCAGGCCCCCCGGGTAGCCGGAGTGCCGGTAGGCCATCTTCTGCTCGCGCTTCTTCCCGGTGAGGTGGATCTTGGCCGCGTTCACGACGATCACGTGGTCGCCGGTGTCGACGTGGGGCGCGAAGATCGGCTTGTGCTTGCCGCGCAGGATGCGCGCGACCTGGGCGGCGAGGCGGCCGAGGGTCTGGCCGTCGGCGTCGACGACGTACCAGGTGCGCTTGATGTCCTGCGGGCGCGGCGAGAACGTCCGCTGACTGGCGACGGGCATGCGAGCAAACTCCATGACGGGCGAGGGCGTTGGGCAGTCACGTGCACGCGCATGCGGCACGGTCTGCCCGTGCAGACGGTCAAGGCTAGCGGTCTTCGCCGCGTACGGCAACTGAACAGCGTCAGGGCGTCCCGACGGGCAGGGCGAGCGAGCGCGGGTAGGTGACCGCCTCGAGCACCAGGCCGTGAGGCGGGGCGACCTGGCCGGCGGCGGCGCGGTCACGGCCGGCGAGCACGGCGGCGGTGCCGGCCGGGTCGCGGCGGCCGTCGCCGACGGCGAGCAGGTAGCCGACGATGCTGCGCACCATCTGCCAGCAGAACGCGTCGGCCACCACCCGCACCTCGACCAGGCCGCGGACCCGGCGCACGCCGAGCGAGCGCAGGTGGCGGGTGGTGCTGGCGCCGGCGCGCGCGCGGCAGAAGGCGGCGAAGTCGTGCTCGCCGACCAGGCAGGCGGCCGCCTGGCGCATCCGCGCCAGGTCGAGCGGGCGCTGCCAGGCGAGTACGAAGCCCCTGGTCAGCGGGTCGGGGTCGCCGGAGTCGTCGATGCGGTAGCGGTAGGTGCGGCGCCGCGCCGAGAAGCGGGCGTCGAAGCCGTCCGGCGCCCAGTCCGCGGCCCGCACCACCACGGCCGGGCCGAGGGTGGCGTTGACGGCGCGGCGCACCCGCGCCGGGTCGAGGCGGCCGGGCACGTCGGCGTGGACGACCTGGCCGCGGGCGTGGACGCCGGCGTCGGTGCGGCCGGCTCCGACGGTCTCGACCGGCTCGCGGGCGAGCCGTGCCAGGACCGCTTCCAGCTCTCCCTGGACGGTGCGCCGGTCGGGCTGGCGCGCGAAGCCGGTGAAGGCGCCGCCGTCGTAGGCGACCAGCAGCCGCAGCCGGCGCAGCGGCGGCTCAGCGCTTCCCGCCGCCGTCCTGCCCGTCCTCGTCCTGCTCGTCGCCCTCGGCGCTGGCCTGCTCCGGCTCGCCGGCGTCGTCCTCGCCGGCCTCCTCCTCGGCCGCTTCGGCGCGGGCCTGCTCCTCGGCCTCCTCGGCCTCCTCGGCCTCCTCCGCGTCCTCGTCCTCGCCGGCGGCGGGCAGGCCCGCCTCGATCTCGGCGTCGGTCGGCACGTCCGGACGCTCCTCGTCCGCTTCCCCGACGGCCTCGCCGGCCAGGGCGGCGTCGACCTCTTCGGTCTCCTCGCCGCGGCGGCGGCGGGCGGCGGCGCGGCGCTGGGCGCGGTTGGCGCCCTCGGGCGCGGCCTCGCCGGCGCGGGCCCGGCGGCGGCCGAAGCGGCGGCGGCCGCCGCCCTCGCCCGTTCCCGCCTCCTTGACCTCGCCGGCATCGAGGTCGACCAGCTCGATCAGGGCCATCGGCGCGGAGTCGCCCGGCCGCGGGCCGAGCTTGAGGATGCGCGTGTAGCCGCCGTGACGGTCGGCGTACCTGGGCGCGATCTCCGCGAACAGCTTGTGGACGACCTCCTTGTCCCGCACCACGGTGAGGACCTGGCGCCTCGAGGCCACGTCGCCGCGCTTGGCGAAGGTGATGAGCCGCTCTGCCTGAGGCCGCAGGCGCTTGGCCTTGGCCTGGGTGGTGCGGATGCGACCCTCGGTGAACAGCGACCGGGCCAGGTTGGCGATGAGCATGCGCTCGTGGCTCGGTCCCCCGCCCAGGCGAGGCCCCTTGGTCGGGGTCGGCATGGTCCTAGCTCCTTTTGGGTCTATTCCTCGCGCAGCGACAGGCCCAGCTCGTGCAGCTTCTCGCGGACCTCGTCGATCGACTTGGCACCGAAGTTGCGGATGTCGAGCAGGTCGGCCTCGGACTTGGTGACCAGCTCGCCCACCGTGGTGATGCCCTCGCGCTTGAGGCAGTTGTAGGAGCGCACCGAGAGGTCCAGCTCCTCGATCGGGGTGTCGAGGTTGGCTCCGAGCGGCCCGACCTGCTCGGCGGGGCCGAGCTGCAGGCCCTCGCCGCCACCGGTGAGGTCGGCGAACAGGCTGACCAGCTCCCGCAGGGTGCCGCCGGCGGAGGCCAGGGCGTCCTCGGGGCTCAGCGAGCCGTCGGTCTCGACGTCGAGGATGAGCCGGTCGTAGTTGGTCATCTCACCCGAGCGGGTCGCCTCGACCGTGTAGCTGACCCGGCGCACCGGCGAGAAGATCGAGTCGACCGGGATGCGGCCGATCTCGTCGCTCGCCGACTTGTTGCGCTCGGCCGGCCGGTAGCCGCGGCCCTTCTCCACCCGCAGCTCCATCTCCAGCTTGGCCTTGCCGTTGAGCGTGGCGATGTGCAGCTCGGGG
>WNFU01000654.1_pt1 | contig 48308 bp, 48 predicted proteins | sample 5400121 | NCBI WGS metagenome assembly WNFU01 (sample SAMN13153360, study PRJNA577476) | soil metagenome | isolation source: 100 cm soil or saprolite under grassland replicate 1 | place: USA:California | collected 2016-06-15 | reverse complement strand
GCCCGTCCTCGACCGGCTCACCCCCACCCAGCGGATCATCCTCGCCCACCTCGACATCCCCCTCCCCTGGCCCGAGAAGAGCACCTGATCCACCAACCCACACAGGCAGACACCACGCAGTGCGGAAAACGCGCCTAGCGGGCTCCGGCCAGGGTGAGTTGGCGCTTCGCGCGAACGGCGTCAGCGGGCGGGGCCCATGTACAGCCTCGGGTCGAGCAGGCACAGGTCGGCGCGGCCGGCGGCCAGCACGGTGCTCACCTCGTCGGCGGTGGTGAGGTTGCAGGCCGCGATGGTCGGCACGCCGGCCTCGTTGCGCACGCGGTCGCTCGCCGGCACCAGGTAGAGCCGCCCGTAGTCCGGCCGGTCCCACGGCACCGTCCAGCCGGCGGCGACCTCGATCAGGTCGCAGCCGTGCTGGACCAGCGCGCGGGCGACCGCGACCGCGTCATCCAGGTCGAGGCCGCGCGGCGCCCAATCGGTTGCCTGCAGCGTGACGGCGACGGGCCGGTCGTCGGGCCAGGCCTCGCGCACGGCGTCGAGCACCTCGAGGGGCAGGCGCAGCCGCCCCTCGAGCGAGCCGCCGTAGCCGTCCTCGCGGCGGTTGCTGAGTGGCGACAGGAAGCTGCCGAGCAGGTAGCCATGCGCCACGTCGAGGGCGACGAGGTCGAAGCCGGCGGCGGCCGCGCGCGCCGTGGCCGAGCGGAAGGCCTCGCGGACCGCGTCCATGTCAGCGCGGGTCATCTCGCGCGGCACCGCGCTGCGCGGGCTGTAGGGGAGCGCTGAAGGTCCGAGCAGCGGCCATCCTCCCTGCTTCAGCGGCCGGTCGACGCCGCTGCCGCGGGGCCGGGTCGCGCCGCGCCGGCCGGCGTGGGCCAGGCGCACGCCGACCGCGGCGCCGTCCGGCCGGCGGGCGCGCTCGACCACCCGGCGCCAGGCCTCGGCGTGCCGGTCGCGGTACAGGCCCGGGGTCCCTGAGGTGACGCGGCCCTCGGGCGAGACCGCTACGGCCTCGGTCAGGACCAGGCCCGCGCCGGCGGCGGTCGCGCGCGCCAGCGCCCGCTCCTGCGCCTGGCCGGGAAGGCCGTCCTCGGCGAGGTCCTCGGGCACGGGTGAGAGCACCACGCGGTTGGGCAGCCGCAGCGAGCGCAGGGTGAGCGGCGCGAACAGCGGCGGCGGGGCGAGCAGCGGCGCCGCGGCCCTCTCGGCCCTCTCGGCCCCGCCGGCCGTGCGCGCGAACCAGCGGTCCACCGCCGCCACGAAGCGCGGGTCGCGCCGCTCCAGCTCCAGGTGGGTGATGCGCCCGCTGCGGGTGAGCAGGTTGAAGGCGAACTGGATCGGCTCGAAGCGGGTGTAGCGCGAGACGTTCTCGAAGTAGCCGGCGCTCTCGCGCGCCACCTCCTGGAACCGCTCCACCACCGGCTGGCGCTCCAGCTCGTACCGGGTGAGGGCGGCGTCGAAGTCGGCCGGAAAGCGCAGGAACGCGCTCGCCAGCGAGATCGCGTCCTCCATGGCGAGCTTGGTGCCGGAGCCGATGGTGAAGTGCGCTGTGTGGGCGGCGTCGCCGAGCAGCACGACGTTGCCGTGGTGCCAGCTGCGGTTGCGCAGCGTCACGAAGCTGAACCAGATGGACCGGTTCGACAGGAGCTTGTGGCCGCCCAGCTCGGGCCGGAACAGCTCCTCGCAGTAGTGCAGGCTCTCTTCCTCGGTCATCCGGTCCAGCCCGGCGCGGCGCCAGGTGGTCTCGTGGGTCTCCACGATGAAGGTGCTGGTGTGTGCGTCGAACGGGTAGGCGTGGACCTGGAACAGGCCGTGCTCGGTGTCACGGAAGATGAAGGTGAAGGCGTCGACGGCGAGGTCGGCGCCGAACCAGGCGTACTTGGTGGTATGCGGGTCGTAGCTGGGCTCGAAGCGGTCCTGGAGGAGCCTGCGGGCAAGGGAGTTGACGCCGTCGGCCGCGACCACCAGGTCGTCATCGTGGAATGGCCGCAGGTCGGCGACCTCGCGCTCGAGCTCCAGCCGCACGCCCAGCTCGCGGCAGCGGCGCTGCAGGATGTCCAGCAGCGCTTTGCGGGCGATGCCGGAGAAGGCGTGGCCGCGTGAGCGGATGGTCTGGCCACCGTAGAGCACATCGATGGCATTCCACTTGGCGAAGGCGTCGGTGATCTCCACGTAGGTCTCGTAGTCGGCGTCGCGCAGCGCGCCGAGTGTCTCCTCGGAGAACACCACGCCCCAGCCGAAGGTGGCGCCGGGCGGGTTGCGCTCGATCACGCGGACCTGGTGGCGCGGGTCCGCCTTCTTCATCAGCAGGGCGAAGTACAGGCCGGCGGGCCCGCCGCCGAGGATCCCGATCCTCACCGCGATCCTTCCCGGATCACGCCAGCACGTCGGCCAGGCGCTCGAGCTGCGCCAGGTCCGCGACGGTCGGCAACAGCACCAGGTGGTCGCATCCCGCCTCCTCGTAGCCGCGCACCAGGTCGGTGACCATCTGCGGCGAGGTCAGGTTGCCGGCCGCGATGCGCTCGGCGAACGGGCCCGTGAAGGCATAGTAGTCCCGCAGGTAGGCGGCGCCCCGGTCGATCTCGGGCCGGCCGCCGAGCGCGAAGTACGCCTGGCCCCACAGGCGCGGCCGGCCGGGGCGGCCGGCGTCGGTCCATGCGGCCCACGCCTTGGAGGCGGCGCTGGCAAAGGCTCTTGGCGGGCCGCCGCCGTGGACGTAGCCGTGGGCGTACCTGGCCGCGCGCGCGAACGCGCGCCCGCCAGAGCCGCCCACCAGCAGCTCCGGCCCGTCCGGCTGGGACGGGCGCGGGCCGATGCGGCCGTCCTCCCAGGCCTCGCGCAGGTAGGCGAGCTGCTCGTCGAAGCGCTTGCCGCGGTCGGCATGGTCGACGCCGGTCACCTCGTAGTCCTCGTGCCGGGCGCCGATGGCGAGGCCGAGCGTGAGGCGGCCGCCTGACAGCGCGTCCAGCGAGGCTGCCTCCTTGGCCAGCAGCGTCGGGCCACGCAGGGGAGCGATGATCACCATGGTGACCAGGCGCAGCCGGCTGGTGACGGCGGCCGCGGCGGCCAGCGACACAAAGGGGTCGTAGTTGTCGTAGGCGACCCGGTCGAGGACGCCCAGGCTGGCGAACGGTCCTCCCTCGGCCCATCTGGCCCATTCCAGGATCACCTCGCCAGCAGTCCCAGGCACCGCCGCCGGCAGCCCCACCCCCACCTGCATCGCAAGCCTCCTCGCTCAGTCCCCGGCGCCTGCGCGGCAAGGTCCAAGGTCCCACCCGCGCGGTGGGGTCATGGTCATCGGGCGCTGCCAGTCGCGGAGTCGCCGGTGGTCGGCCTGGGCTCGGCGCTGGGACCTGGCCGGGCGGCGGCGATCAACGTCCAGAGGCAGTAGAGGGCGCCGGCGACCACGAACGCCACCAGCAGTCCGAGGCTCGACCCCTCGAAGGCGCCCGTGGCCCACCAGCCCAGCCAGGTGAAGCCCGTGGTCGTCGAGGTGATCAGACCCAGCCCGACGACCACCCCGATCAGCCACGAGACCACGCCGGCCGGGTTCACCGCCCGCGCCGTGCCGCCGGGCACTCCCCCGTACAGGGCGCGCTCGTCGTAGCCGTCGCGCCGCAGCATGGCCAGATCCACCAGGAACACCGCCGCCCACGCCGCCAGGGGCACGCCGAGCACCAGCAGGAACCCCTGGAAGGTCCCGAGGAAATCCTCGGCGATGAATAGCATGTAGATGGCGCCGAGGATCATGAGCACGCCGTCGATCACCACCGACTGATAGCGCGGCAGCCTGATCCCGAGCGTCAGCAGGCTCAGCCCCGAGGAGTAGATGTCGAGCAGCGCGCCCGCGACCAGCCCGCCGGCGGCGACCAGCATGTAGGGCACGAGGAACCAGGTCGGCAGCGGCTCGGCCAGGTCGCCGAGCGGGTTGGCCGAGCTCGACAGGTCGGTGCCCTTGCTGGCGAGCAGCACGCCGAAGGAGATGAGCAGCACCGGCGCGATGCTGGAGCCGAAGACCGTCCAGCCGACCACCGCGCGCGAGCTCGAGCTCGCGGGCAGGTAGCGGCTGTAGTCGGCGGCGGTGTTGGCCCAGCTGATGCCGAGGCCGGCCATGACGATCGAGGTGGCCGGCAGGAACCCGGTGAGCCAGCTCCCGCTTGGCAGGTCCATCAGCGCGGACCAGTCGACCTGCGACGCCTCCAGCCCGATGAACACCACCGTGAGCACGGCGAAGGCCCAGGTGAACCAGGTCTGGATGGTCACGATGGTGGCGTGCCCGAGCAGCCCGACCAGGATGATCACGGCGGCGATGATCAGGAACGCGATCACCTTGGTGGTCGTGCCGGTGGCCACGCCGATGCGGTCGAGCATGCTGTCGGTCGCCAGCGTGGCCAGCGCGACCAGCACGGTCTCCCAGCCGACCAGCGACAGGTAGCTGATGAGCGTCGGCAGCGCGTTGCCGATGATGCCGAACGGGGCCCGCGACAGCGCCAACGTGGGCGCGCCGCTGCGCTTGCCCGCCAGGCTGACAAAGCCTACCAAAAGGAACGACACCACGGTGCCGACAACACCGGCCAGGATCGACTGCCACAGGCTCAGTCCGAAGGACACGATGATGACGCCGTAGACCACCGCCAGGATGCTGATGTTGGCCCCGCACCACACCCAGAACAGCTCCGAGGGCGTCCCGTGCCGCTCGCTCCGCGGGACGACGTTGATCCCGTTGGTCTCGATGCTCCACGCTCGGTCGCTCGCCGGCTGCTCGCGCGTCTCGCCGGCCGCTTGCACCTCCATGGCACCCTCCTCGCCCCATGTCTGCCAACACGATGCACCTGACCGCCGCGCCGATCCACATCTCAGCGGTCATCTGTGGACAAGGCCTGACCGAGCCGGCCGGGTCGCCCGAGGAGTGCCTTTCTGCCCCCTCCACCGTTCTCGGATGAAGCGCTTCGGCAGCCGGGTATGGGCGAAGTTAGTGGTTGACGAGTTGCGCGCTCTATGCGACCGTCGAATTGCCGAGAGTGCCGCTCGGCGGAGGGAGCCGACCGCGCACAACGGCCGCCCGGGGGATCGTCACCGCTCCGGCCATCTGGCCAGCGGGGACGTCGCCCCGGAAACGGGAAGCGCTGTTCGCTCGAGCGTCGCCCGATCTCTGCCCATGGAACCATAGCCGTCCTTTCCGACCCCTCCTAACCGACCGGATCGACGACTGACACCTCGCTCTCTGCGATGCCAGCCCGGACCCAGCCGACCAGCCGGAGGTGAAGTCATGGACGAGTGCGACTGGACGAGGTGCGCGGCGCCGGCGAGGCTGGACGTCCTCCTCGGCCAGAGCTTTGTCGGCGCCGAGCACATCGGCTCCTTCTGCGTCCCGCACGCCAGCCTGTGCAGTATCGATGCGCAGGACCGGGTGGGCGTGCCGGCCTGGTACGACTGGCACCGCCCGAGCCTGCAGCCGGAGCTGGCCGGCGCGGTGGGGGAGACCGCCGCCCGGGTGATCCCCCTGTTCCGCAACGGCAACGGGCACCGTGGCCAGCTCCCGAGCGCGCAGACCTGGGCCGGGACCGACGTGGCCGATCCCTGAGCCGCGGCCCGATCCCGGGCCTCGCCCCAACCGCTCGCGCGCTGTTCACGTCACGCTCATCGCGGGACCAGGACGGGCAACGCCGATAGCCCGCCTCACCAGACACGTTCTTGCTTCGCGGCTACGGAAGCGCGACGAACTGCGAGAGGAACGCGCGCGCCTGAGGTGTGTCGAGCCGGTACGTCACGTTCGTCGCGAAACAGAAAACGTCGCCCGTGATCGTAATGCTCACCTGCGTCTTCGTCTCGCCGGCGCCCGCCCCCAAGAACTGCGGTCCGCCAGAGTCGCCGCTGCAGGTGCCGCCGTCTCCGGTCGCCTGGTTCTGCGAGATCCGGAGGTACGTCGGGTTGAGCGCGTCGAACTCGCCGGCCGAATACCACCGCTCCATCGGGAACGGATTCGTGATCCCGCCCGGGCCGGGCTGCGGCTCTTGGACGCCGTACCCGACCGAGGTGAACAGCGTCCCGTTGAGCGTCCCCGCCTCCTTCATCTCGTCGAGGAGGGCCGCCGGAGGCAGCTGCACCGGCTCGACGTCCGTCACCGCCTTGTCGAGGGTGATGACGGCGATATCCTCGCTATCGGACTGCGTCTGGTTATACAGGGGATTCGTGTGCATCGTCCCATGCCGTGCAGTGTGACGCGGTCAGGAAGACGGTCGTCGAGATGAGCGAGCCGCTGCACAGAATGCGGTACTGGCCGTCGCTGCGGAGACGAATCACCGCGCCGACATTCGGATGGCGGTTGCCGTCTGGCTGCCCGTAGGTGATCGCCGCTGCGGGCAAGGCCCCGACAACCCCCACCAGGACGAAGGCGACAAGACGGAGGCGACCAAGCTTCTTTTCACTCGTACAGCCCCCTCGGGTCGTTTTGGGAAGTCGATCCTAGCTTGCGGCCGTAGAGGCGTCCATGCGCTCCATCGGCCGGGTTGGCCCACGTTCGGTTAGTCCCTCGCGTCTGGCCTTCCCCTGGCGGCGCGTGCGGTGGTGCGCGCCCGGCGGAGGGGCTCGGGGGTGCGGTGGCGGCGCACCGCCGCCAGCACGATCTCGACGGCCGTGTCCGGGTCGGTGCGCCACGCCGCGTGGACCGCGACCGGCTTGGCGCCCGGCCGGGAGCGCAGCCAATAGCCGACCAGCTCGCGGCCGTGCCGCAGCGCCGCGGCGGCGCCGCGCGAGTCATCGGGCCATGCTCCCTGGGCCGCCAGCACACGGTTGGTCACCCCCACGGTGGGCAGGTCGAGCACGGCGCCCAGGTGCAGCGCCAGACCCGCCCGCCGCGGGTGGTCGCGTCCGGTGGCGTTGACCAGCAGCACCTCGGGCAGCGGCTCGAGCGCCCGCACGGCCGCCTCCAGCAGGAGGCCCTCCCGCAGCGCGAGCAGGGTGGCCAGGTACGGCCCACCGGCGCCGCCGAACGCCGTGGCGGTGGTCAGCAGCTTCCGGCCGCGGTTCAGCGCCGCGGCGGCCGTGCCGGGATCGCCGGCGGCGCCCGGACCGGTGATGCCGCGGGCGAAGCAGACGAAGCAACCGCCCACCAGCGAGTGGGCCGATGGCGGCGACCAGGCGGGCGGGCTCGCCGCCGCCAGCTCCCGCTGGACGCGCACGAGCTCCTCCGCGGTGGTCGGCCAGGTCGTCATGGCTGACACGAGGGTAGGCCTGCGCGGCGGCGGTCGGCGCGGCGCTCAGGCCGCCCGGCGGCGGCTGATCAGGCGGTTTGGCTGGACGAGCACGAGGGCCATGTCGTCGTCGAGCTGCCCGCCGACGTGGTCGAGGACGCGCTTCACCAGGTGGTCGAGGGCTTCGCCCAGCGAGCGGGCGGCCAGGGCCGACGCCGCCTCCGCGTCCAGGTCGAAGAAGTGCCCGTCGGCGGCCCTGGCCTCGACCAGGCCGTCGGTGTACAGCAGCAGGCGGTCGTTGGGCGCCACTGTCACGCGCTGGCCCACCGGGCTGGGCGCCAGACCGACAGGTGCCGGCCGATGCTGCGGTCCAGCTCCGCGGCGACCTCCACCAGATCGTGGTGGCTGAAGGCCGCCTCCCTGAAGCTGGCGAGCACCAGCGAGGCGAGCCGCACGGCGTCGACGCCCTTGCCCTTGACGTCGCCGACCACCACCCGCAGCCCGTAGGGAGACTCCGCCACGTCGTAGAAGTCGCCGCCGATCAGCGCCTCCTGTGTTGCCGACAGGTAGCGGGCGGCGAACAGCACCCCGCCGATGCGCGGCGGGATCGGCCGCAGGATGGCCCGCTGCGCGACCTCGGCAACCCGCGTCATCCGCACCAGCTCCCGCTCCCGCTGGGTGCGTCTGACCGCGACGAGCGCGCACAGGCCCCCGCTGATGGCGATCACCAGGCAGCGCACCAGATGGTCGGTGGTGCCGAAGATGCCGTCGGGCAGGCCGAGGACCACGGCCCATGCCAGCGAGTACGCGCCCACCGCCGCGGTCTGCCAGCCGCCCAGGTTCACCGCGGCCAGCAGTGGGCCGACGATCAGCAGGTTGATCAGGACCGTGGTCCCGTGGGCCAGGATGTCGGCGAGCGCCACGACGGAGCTGGCGAGCAGCGACAGGAGGAACCAGCGCGAGCTGGCCGCGGGCATGCGCGGTGATCGCACAGTGAAGGGCCTCGAGACCGAGGATTGGCGTCCGGAGGCTTTAATTATCGACTGCTTGCCTCGCTCTCACCAGAGCGGTCCTAAGTACCGCGTACCCCATCGAACCGCTCGACGGCGGTGGTGACCTCCCCCAGGAAACCGGCGTCCACCGTGACGCCGAGGCCAGGGCCGCCCGGCACGCGCAGGGCGCCGTTGCGCAGCACGAACGGCTCGGTCACCAGGTCGCGCCGCCAGTAGCGGTCGGACGCCGAGGTGTCCCCCGGGAGGCTGAAGCCAGGCAGCGCCGCCAGCGCGACGTTGGCCGCCCGGCCGATCCCTGTCTCCAGCATCCCGCCGCACCACACCGGGACGCCGTGGGCGGCGCACACGTCGTGGACGCGGCGGGCCTCGAGGTAGCCGCCGACCCGCCCGGCCTTGATGTTGACGATGGCGCAGGCACCCAGCGAGATCGCGTCGGCCGCGGCCTTCGCCGAGGTGATCGACTCGTCCAGGCAGAGCGGCGTGCGGATTCTCCCCGCCAGCTCCGCGTGGCCGCGCACGTCGTCGGCCGGCAGCGGCTGCTCGATCAGCAGCAGCTCGAACGGGTCCAGCCGCGCGAGCCGCGCGGCGTCTCCCAGGGTGTAGGCGGCGTTGGCGTCCACTTGCAGCGGCACGTCGCCGAAGCGCTCGCGCACCGCCCGCACCGGCTCCACGTCCCAGCCAGGCTCGATCTTCAGCTTGATGCGGGCATACCCCTGCTCGAGGTAGCCCGCCACCGCGTCGAGCAGCCGCGGGACCGAGTCGGCGATCCCGACAGACACCCCGGACGGCACCTCTTCCCGCACCGCTCCGAGGTGGTCGGCGAGGGCGATGCCGTGGGCACGCAGCTCCGCGTCCAGCACCGCCATCTCCAGCGCCGCCTTGGCCATGGGATGACCCTTCACGGCGGCCAGGGCCGGGCCGACCCGGTGCGCAGCCAGGTCAGGCACCGCCAGCAGGCGCGGCAGCAGGTGCTCGCGGATCACGTGGTGCGCGCCGTCGCTGTACTCGGGCGAGTAGAGCGGCTCGGCTCCGGCCACGCACTCGCCCCAGCCCTCGGCCTCGTCGCTGGTCACCTTGACCAGCAGGATGTCGCGGGAGTGCTCGGTCCCGAACGAGGTGCGGAAGGGCGTCACCAAGGGCAGGCGGATGCGGCGCAGCTCCACGTCGCGCAGCTTCATGCTGGCTCCTCTCCTGGGGGTCCGGGGGACTCGAGCACATACCAGCCCGAGCGGGTCATGCCGGTGGCGACGAGCCCGCGGCGCATGGCGGCGCCCATGGCGGCGCGCAGCGCCCGCCGCCACCGCAGCCCGAGCGCGGGGTCGCTGGCGCGCAGCGCGACGATGTCAGGCGGCACCCAGGCGAGCAGCGCGCCCGCCGCGGGCTCCTCGAGGTCCGTGGGGTCCGCCGCCACTGGCCGCCCGTCCGGGCCCTCTGACAGCGCGACTCTGGCGCCTGCCGCCCGCAGTGCCTCCAGGCTCGCCTCGGCGGCGTTCCCGCTGGCGGCGGCGCCGGCCCGCCCGCTCTCCAGCCGCCAGGAGACCAGGCAGCGGTCGGTCTCGTCGCCGGCGTTGATGGCGTCGGCCATCGGCCCGTAGAAGTGCGGCAGGTATTCGATGCCCTCGGCGCCCAGCTTGACAAGGTTGAACCAGGCGTTGCGGCGCACCAGCGGGTCGAAGGTCCAGTTGATCCGCGGGATGCCGCGCGCAAGCGCCCAGGCGCGCTGATGCTGCTTGAGCGCGAACCCGACGTTGCGCCCCTGCACGGCATCCGACACGCCGGTGATGTGCGAGTGCAGGGCCAGCCCGTCCCTGCCGGGATGGAGGAAGGCGACCGCGGCGCCCACGATCTGTCCGTCGAGGCGCGCGCCGGCGACGTAGTTGCCGCTGTGGGCAAACGCTCGCAGGAGCTGGGGCGTGCAGGGCGCGTCCTGCACGGAGGTCTTCCACACCTCGATGAACAGCTTGGCCACCTGGTGGTGCTCGGCGATGTCGTGAAGGTCGGCGACCTCGACGCCGGCGCGGCAGGCCGCCTCGCCCGCCGTCTGCGTCGCCTCCGCGGCCGCCCCCGACGGCGCGGGCATCCCGCTCACGCCGTCAGCCGCTCGAGCCCATCCCACAGCAGCGTGCTCACGTGGCTCACCAGCGTGGCGCGCGGCACTTCGGGGTGCACGAGCCACCAGGTGCTGGCGGCTTGCATGATCCCGCCGATGGCATGTCCCCAGGGTCCCGCCGCCTCGGTGTCCCGCCCCGTCTCGTCCAGCCGCTGCCTGACCACGTCGGCGATGACGTCGCCAACGTGGTGGCCGAAGGTCCCGGCCGGGCGGGTGGCGTGCTGTGGGTGCAGCAGGAACTGGTGGACCTGAGGGTCGTCCTGCACGAAGGCCAGGTAGGCGTCCACCGTCGCGACCAGCCGGGCGTGCACGTCGCTGGCGACGACCGCGTTCTGGAAGCGGTTGGTCAGGTCGGCGCAGTAGCGCTCGGCCACCGCCTGGTAGAGCCCGGCGCGGTCGCCGAAGTAGCGGTACACGATCGGCTTGGTGATGCCGGCCTGGGCCGCGATCTCGTCCATCGACGCCGTCGGGCCCTCACGACGGATCACCTCGACCGCCGCCTCGAGCAGCTCGAGGCGGCGTGACATGCGCCCATACAGCGTGGCCGGCGCAGCGTGTCCGCCGCTGTTGCTCACCATCTCACATCGAATTCTAACGGTTCGGGTCATCCGATGGCCCGGCCCTCCCGGGTTCATATCGTACCCTGCGAGCACCCGGCGCCTCTCACGGTGCCGGCGGCGAGCGTCAACGTGGAGGAGTGCCATGACCGAGAGCGCATCATCCCCGCACCCGGGCGACCGCCTGCGAGATGCCGCGGCACTGGTGACCGGCGGCGCCTCCGGGCTCGGAGAGGCCACCGTCCGCGCCCTGGTGGAACGTGGCGCCAGGGTGGCGATCGTCGACCGCGACAGTGAGCGCTCCAAGGCGCTGGCCGAGGCGCTCGGCGAAGCGACGCGAGCCTACGTGGCCGACGTCGCCGACGAGGACGAGGTCGGGCGGGCCGTGGACGCCGCCCGGTCCGAGCTGGGCGAGCTGCGCGCCGCCGTCCTGTGCGCCGGCATCGGCTGGGCGCAGCGGACCGTCGGCCGCGACGGACCCGCCGACCTGAGCGCCTTCGAGACGGTGGTCCGGGTCAACCTGATCGGAACCTACAACACGCTGCGCCTGGTGGCCGCATCGATGGGCGGCAACGAGCCGGACGCGGGCGGCGAGCGCGGGGTCGTGATCATGACCGCGTCGGTGGCCGCCTTCGACGGCCAGATCGGCCAGACAGCCTACTCGGCCTCCAAGGGCGGGGTGGCGGCGATGACCCTGCCGGCCGCGCGCGACCTCGCGGCGATCGGCGTGCGGGTGTGCGCGATCGCGCCGGGGGTCTTCGACACCCCGATGCTGGGCAACCTGCCCGAGGCCGCCCGCCGGAGCCTCGAGGCGGCCGTTCCGTTCCCGGCCCGCCTGGGCACCCCGGCCGAGTACGCGCTGCTCGCCTGCCAGATCGCCGAGCACCCTTACCTGAACGGCGAGGTGATCCGCCTCGACGGCGCTCTGCGCATGGCGCCGAGATAGCCGAGCCCAGATCGGGTGAGCGTAAGAAGCGGCGGCGAGGGGTCGACACGTCTGGGGCCGAAGCCGCGCCAGACGCGGACCGCGAGCCTCCGACGCTCCCCCAAACGCCGAGTGTGGCTCTCCTCGCCGCCGCAAGGCCGGCACCTCCCCCACCAGGCACCGGCCGTCGTATGCCTATGTCAAAGGTGGCGCACCCGATCCGTTGGGATCGAGCCGGGAACCGAGATGCTCGTGTCTGCGTGGGTTATCAGCATATCGGCAACGCAGTCGCCACGATAGCCGTGAAATGGTCCAAGTCAGCTCCCGGGTCCCGTCATCCACCAGATCCGGGCTCCCTTGACCCGGGTTCCCACCGACACGCCGGTTCACCCCAAGTTTCCGAGTCCGCAGGGAGTGAGGTGCCATGGAGCCAACCCGGATGGTGCATCCCGCTGAGGCAACCCTCCGGCTCTGTCAGGCGCACTTCCGTCCGACCGCACGACAGTCGCGCTACGCCATCCGCTTCGTCCCTCGCGCCCCGGGTCGAACTGGTCGGCCACAAATCGCGAACGAGCGCGTCGCCTCCAGAGCGAAGGTCGCATGACCCCCGCCGGCGAAGCCGTGCTCCCTCCCGACCTGAAGCGATGCACCCCTTGCCCGGCTCGACGGGAGAGGCGCGGCCGGGGTGAGCGTTCGCCTCAGGTCGCGGGAACCGATCGCCGTATCAGAGGCCGATCCCGCAGGTGAGCGCCTAGCTCGGCGAGCACCTGCCCCAGTCGGCGGATCCGGGGCGCCCTTCTGAAGCAATGAAGTTGCCTATCATGGAGAATGGCCTGGACAGCAACAGCGGGGTGTGTAACTTACAAGGATGTAGTCCGGGGTCGCCAGAGAGGGAGGCGCCATGGAACCTCTGCGTCTGTCCGAAATACTCCGCGGCCTTGAGGGTAAGTGGGTGGCCCTCAAAGACGGTAAGGTCATAGCCGCAGCCGACACCCCCGACGCACTCTTCAAGCGACTGCGATCCAAGCAGATTCGCGACACCAGTGTTCTTCGGGTTCCGACAGAGCAGGAGCACAAAGCTGAACTCGTTGGACTAGGGTAGCCCTTGCCGCAACCAGCTAACCGCCGCCCTTTCCCGTGGGTTTTCCCCTACGCGGAGGATCCGACAAGCGGTCGAACGCATCCGACGGGGCGGTACGTCTATCGGCCAGTGGTGAACATAACTCTCGTAGGCCCTGATGGACCTGAGGGACCGAGGAGGCTACCTTCCTCGCCTTGGTGGACTCGGGCGCCGAGCGGGTGCTTGCGGCGCCTGGTGTCGCCAGACAGATCAGCGTCGCGCCGAACCGAGATCGTGGCGAGCCGCTCAAGATCGGCGGCGAAGTCCGGATGGTGCATCCTGCTGAGGTAACCTTGCGGCTCGCTCCAGGACCCGGCCTGCGTGGTGTGGAATGGCGGGCGGAGGTCGGCTTCTTCAGCCAGTGGACATCGGCTCCGTGGCAAGTCTTGCTCGGCCAGGTGGGCTTCTTCGATCAGTTCACGGTGACCTTTAGCCGACGCGCTCTCCAGTTGGCCGTCGAGGACGTGGAGACCTTCGACCAGCGTCACGGTACGTAGTGACGTGAATGTGCCGTCAGGCTAACGGCAGGTCGGCATCTACGAATGGTCAGCCATAGCGAACGTTCATTCTGGTGGCTCAACGACGTCGACCGCGGTCGCCAGTACGGCCCCGGCGACGCCTGGGGCTGTATCGGGCGATGGTTCTCAGGGCGACGGCACACCGACGAGGTCCTGCTCGGCTGGGTGTCCGCCGTTTGCGTGGCGCTGCTGCCTGTGGCCACCGGTGCGGCCATCCTGCGCTACCGCAGCGGGGGACTACGTGGCGTCGCCGAGGACCGGTGGTCCGTCCGCCGGCTGGTGGGGCCGCGCTTCGTCCTCGGCCAGCCTGGCGGCTCGGGTCTCCAGGTAGCGCCGCTCGGGCAGGCTGGTGGTGCGGCGCGCCGCCAACTGGTAGCAGGCGCGGGCGGCGGCGCGGTCACCCCCCATCTCCAGCAGATGCGCGCGGACCGCGGCGAGGCGGTGGTGCCTGGCCAGCCGGTCGTCGGCGTCCAGGGTCGCGAGCAGGTCGAGTCCAGCCCGCGGGCCTCGGACCATCGCGACCGCGACGGCGCGGTTGAGCGTGACCATGGGATTGGGCGAGAGGCGCTCCAGCAGCTGGTACAGGGCGAGGATCTGCGCCCAGTCGGTGTCCTCGGCGCGTTGGGCCTCGGCGTGGACCGCGGCGATCGCCGCCTGTAGCTGATAGGGACCGAGCGGCCGCCGCGCCAGCGCCTCGGCGATGAGCGCCACGCCCTCCCGGATGGCTTCCCGGTTCCACCGTTCCCGGTCCTGCTCGGCGAGCGGCACGAGGTTGCCGTCCGGGCGGGTCCGCGCCGGGCGTCGCGCGTCCGTGAGCAGCATGAGCGCGAGCAGTCCGGCGACCTCGCCGTCGTCGGGCAGCAACTGGTGGACCGCGTGGGTGAGCCGGACCGCCTCGCCGGTGAGGTCACCACGGAGCAGGTCAGGACCTGCCGTGGCGGTGTAGCCCTCGTTGAAGATCAGGTAGAGCACGTGCAGGACCACGCGCAGCCGGTCGGCACGCTCGGGCTCGGGGGGCAGGGCGAACGGGATGCCGGTGGCCTTGATGCGCTGCTTGGCGCGGCTGATGCGCTGGGCCATGGTGGCCTCGGGAACCAGGAACGCCCGGGCGATCTGGGCGGTGGTCAGGCCGCCCACGGCGCGCAGGGTGAGAGCGACCTGCGAGGCTGGCGACAGCGCGGGATGGCAGCACAGGAACAGCAGCGTCAGCGTGTCGTCCCGGTCCGGCGTGGACTCGTCGTCGGCGGCCGATGCCACAAGCTCGCCCCCGGGGACCAGGGCCGCGACGGTGGCCTCCCTGGTCCGGCGCGCCTGGTCGGCGCGCCACTCGTCGATCAGCCTGCGTGAGGCGACGGTGATCAGCCAGCCCCGTGGGTTGGCGGGGATGCCGTTCTCCGGCCACTGACGGGCGGCGGCCAGCAGCGCCTCCTGGACCGCGTCCTCGCACGCGTCGAAGAGCCCGTAGCGGCGGACGAGCACGCCGAGGACCTGCGGCGCCAGCTCGCGCAGCAGGTCCTCGGCTCGGGTGTCCGTGCTCACATCTCCATCCCGGCCTCGTCCATGACGGGCCGCACCTCCATCGCGAAGTACCGCGCGTCCGGCCAGCGCGCGGCGATCTCGACCGCTCGCTCCGGGCGCTCGCACTCCACGATGAGGTAGCCCGCCAGCTGCTCCTTGGCCTCCGCGAAGGGCCCATCCGTGATCGCCGGGACGCCATCGCGCACCCGGACGGTCCTGGTGTTGGACGGATCGGCCAGCGCCTCCCCGCCGACCAGCTCTCCGGACTCGCTCAGCTCATTCATGAGGGCGTCGACCTCACCGAATATCGCCGCGCGCTCCTCTTCCGGCCAGGCCTGGTACGTCGCGGGGTTGTTGTAGATCAGCAGCATGTACTTCACGGCTTCACTCCTCGCCGTTGCGGGCGCCGTATGGCGCTCAAAGCGGATGAGCCACCCAGATGAGCTCCTCGGCGGCGCTGTCGGGTGGACGGCCGTCGAAGCCACCGAAGAGCTGGTCGACGGTGAAACCGGCCGCCTCGAGCAGGTACAGGACCTCATTGGGGTGCCGGAAATACACGTCGAGCAGCCGGTGGCGGCGCTCGAGCACCAACCCGCTGTCGTTGAGCACCTCGGTCACGCGGCGCCGGTGGGCCACCTGGGCGACCGTGTCGAAGCTGGTGTGCTCCCACAGGACAACCCGCTGGCCGGTGTCGGGATGGCGTACCTCGCCGGCGAGGCCGTGATGGTCCTGGCGCGCGGCGATGAGCTCCGGGTCGGGCACGAACACGTTGGCGGCGAAGCGGCCGCCCGGGGCAAGGTGCGCCCGCACGGTGGCAAGGGCCGCCAGCCAGTCGTCGTCGCGCGGGAGGTGGAACAGCGAGCGGAACGGGATGATGACCAGCGGGAAGCGCCGCTCGAGGCGGACCGTTCGCATGTCGCCCCGGTGCAGCTCGACGCGGGCGCCGAGACCGGCCGCGGCCGCCGCTGTCGCGGCCCGGGCGAGCATCGACGGCGAGACGTCCACGCCGACCGCCGAGCCCGCCGCGGCGGCGCACGGCAACAGCACGCGGCCGATGCCGCAGCCGAGCTCGAGCACCGGGCCGCCGGCGTCCGCCGCGAGCGCGGTGTAGAACGGCACGTCCTGCTCGCTCACGGTCGCCGTGGTGACGTCATAGAGGTCCGCTTCCCAGGCGTAGGGATCCTCCAGCGCCGAATCGTCCAGCCCAGAGCCGCCGGCCCGGGGACCGGCGGCATCGGGGTGGCTGGCGTTGGAGGCGTCGGGGCGGTCGTTCACGCCCGAACGCTACAGCTCCGCTATCGATTGCGCAGCCGAGGATCACGGTGCTCGGCGGCGTCTTGGGCCAGTGACCCGTCTGGTCTCAGGTGATGGTGACGGTGCCGGTCATCGCTGACGGATGGTACTTGCAGAAGAATTTGTAGCTGCCGGCGGCCGGAGCCGTGAAGCTGACGGTCGCGTCATCGCCGCCCTCGATGTCCTTTGCGGCGGTCGCCTCCTTGAAGGTGAAATTGTGCTCGACACCGTCCTTGTTGGTGACCTCGACGGTGACCTTGGCGCCCGAGATGAACTGCATACTGGTCGTGCTCCAGGCGGTGTTCTCCGCGGTGAGCTTGACCTCGTTGTCGCCGGCGGCGCTGGTCGCGCCGGCGGCGGTGGTCGCGCTGGCGCTGCCGCCACCGCTGCTCTCCGAGTTGCTGGAGCAGCCGGCCCCCACCAGGCCGGCAACGCCGAGCACCACGCCGACCACGGTGATCCAGCCTCGTCGTCACATGTTCCCCCCTTTCGGGCCGCGGCGCGGCCGTTCAGGAGTGGAACCTGACTTGCCTTGCTGTGATTCCCTCGGGGCCTCGGCTTCACCGTCCACCTGCTCGGCAACTTCCACCCCTTCGCCGTGCAGATGGGCGCGGTGCACTGCATCAAGAAGTACCTCGCCAGGTGAGCGCGCGGCCCGCGCGTCAGCCGGCCCTGCTGAACCGCGTGGTCTTTTCCGGGTTCATGACGAGGTAGATCGTCTGGACGCTATCGCCGGCGGCGTCGGTGTCCACCACGACGACGCCGGCCGGCGATCCCGCCGCGATCACCACGGCGGCGGGCCCGCCGTTGACGTCCAGCAGATCGACGTCCACCTCGCCGGCGGACCCGGCCACGGCGGCCAGGAAGCGGGCGACCTTGTCCGCGCCGTGGATCGGCCTGCGCGGCGCGTCGGCCCGGCCACCGCCGTCCGCCCACAGCGTCACGTCCGGCGCCAGCACCCGCAGCAGGTCGTCGAGATCGCCTCCCAGGGCGGCGGCCAGGAACCGCTCAGTCACCTGCTGGCGCACGCCGCGGTCGAGCCGGAAGCGGGGTCGGCGCGCCTGGACGTGCTCGCGGGCGCGGTGGGCGAGCTGGCGCACGGCCTGCTCGGAGCGGCCCAACGCCTCGGCGACCTCGCCATGGGAGAAGCCGAACGCCTCGCGCAGCACGAACACGGCTCGCTCCAGCGGCGACAGGGTCTCGAGCACCACCAGCATCGCCATCGACACCGACTCGGCGCGCTCGACGTCCTCGGCGACGTCCGGGCTGGTGAGCAGCGGCTCGGGCAGCCAGGGACCGACGTACTGCTCGCGGCGAATCTTGGCCGTGCGCAGCCGGTCGAGCGCCAGCCGGGTCGCCACCCTGACGAGCCAGGCCTTCGGGTTGGCGATCTCCTCGCGGTCGGCCCTGTCCCAGCGCAGCCAGGTCTCCTGCACGACGTCCTCGGCCTCGGCGGTGCTGCCCAGCAGCTGGTAGGCCATCGCCGCCAGCAGGGGCCGATGCGTCTCGAAGGTCTCCGTCGCGGCCGTGTCCTGGTCCACCTGTGACACTCCATCCCTCGCGCGGGCACTGCCACCATGACGCCGCCCGCGGGCGATATGTGACATCCCGATATGACACCCCGGCGCCATGGCGTGTCACGAACCGCTCGCGGTACCCGTCTTGGAGGCGGACCTGGCGCCGGCACCGGCGCACAGGCCGCCCGACACGAAGGAACCAGACCATGAGCAGAACCAGCGGCATGCGGCCGCCACCGGGGCGGAGCCGCGCCGGCAATGGCTACCTGGTGGCGCTGACCGCCCTGACGGGCGCCGCCACGATGACGGCGGGGGTGTGGGCGGTGCTGGCGCCACGCTCGTTCGCCGACGTCGTCGACTTCCCCTACAACGAGCACTTCGTGCACGACGCGGGCGCCTTCCAGGTCGGCATCGGCGCCACGCTGCTGCTCGCCCTGGCCTGGCGGGACGGGCTCGCGCTGGCGCTGGCCGGCTTCCTGGTCAGCAATACCGTCCACGCCGTCAATCACGCCGCCGACCTGGATCTCGGCGGGAATGGCCTGCAGCTGTGGACGCTGGTCGCGTGGTCGGTGCTGGTCGCCGCCGCGCTGGTCGTGCGGCTGCGCCAGCTCGGCTGGGTCGTCGGTGAGGTGACGACCGCCGCGACCCCGGCGCTCGAGCCGTTCGTCCGCCAGAAGACGGCCCTGCTGACCACCTACCGTCGCGACGGCACCCCGGTCGGCACGCCGCTGAGCGTCGCCGTGGATGGCGACCGCGCCTTCATCCGCAGCTACGAGAACGCGGGCAAGACCAAGCGGCTGCGCAACAACCCCGCGGTCGAGATCGCCCCGTCGACCGCGGGCGGCAAGCCCACCGGCCCGGCGCTGCGCGCCCGCGCGAGGCGGCTCAGCGGCGCCGAGTCCAGGCGCGCGGCCAGCCTCCTCGAGCGCAAGCAGCCGCTCCTCCAGGGGGTGCTCGTGCCGTTCAGCCACCGCGCGTTCCGCTCCAGGTTCGGCAGGACGGTGCAATTCGAGCTGGTGGCGCTGGAGGAGAGTGGCACCCCCATCCCACGCGGCGAGGTCACGCTCGCGGCGGGCCGCCCGGCGGGGGCAGGACCAGGCGGTACCCCAGACCCGGCTCCGTGAGGATCAGGTGCGGAGCGGCCGGGTCGTCCAGCTTCTTGCGCAGGTTGGCGATGTAGACCCGCAGGTACTGCGACTCCTCCTCGTAGCCGGCACCCCACACCTGCTCCAGCAGGAAGCGGTGGCTGCACAGCCGTCCAGCGTTGGTCGCGAGCACCTCCAGCAGCTGGTACTCGATGCGCGTCAGCCGCAGCGCCTGCCCGCCCCTTGTCACCTGCCGGGCGTCGAGGTCGATGCGCACATCGCCGGCGTCGATCACCGGCGAGCGGTTGTCGCGGGCGTGCTGGCCGTGACGGATCGCCACCTGGACCCGGGCCATCAGCTCCACCATGCTGAACGGCTTGGTCACGTAATCGTCAGCGCCCAGCTCGAACGCCTTGACCTTGTCGTGCTCGCCGTCGGCCGCGGTGAGCACGACCACCGGGACCGGGGTCCAGCCCCGCAGCCGCCGCAGGACCTCCAGCCCGTGCAGATCCGGCAGGCCCAGGTCGAGCACGATGCAGTCGGGCTGCTCCAGCTCCACCGCCGTCAGCGCGACCATGCCGCTGCTGGCCGTCTGCGCCTGATAGCCGCGGGCGCGCAGGTTGGCGGCCACCGCCCGGACGATCGGCGGCTCGTCGTCGACGACCAGCACCAGCCCGCTCACGATCCCACCGCGCCCACCGCGCCCACCCTGGGAAGGCAGACCACGAAGGCGGCGCCTCCGCCCGGGGCGGTCTCGGCCCAGATCCGGCCGCCCATCGCCTCCACCAGCCCACGGCAGATCGCCAGCCCAAGGCCGGTCCCGCCGCCCCGGCGGCCGTCGCTGTCGAGGCGGTAGAACTGGCTGAAGATCTGCTCCTGCTTGTCCTCCGGGACGCCCGGCCCGTGATCGACCACGCGTAGCTCCACGCTGGCGCCGACCGGCCGCGCGGCGACCCGGACGAGCCCGTCGCCCCCGTAGCGGCGGGCGTTTTCCAGCAGGTTCGTCAGCACCTGCTCCAGGCGCACCGGGTCGACCAGCACCAGCGGCAGCGACTCCGGCACGTCCACGGCGATGATCTGCTCGGTGGTGGTCCGGCGTGCCTGCTGGACCGCCGGGCCCACCACGTCCGGGAGCCAGACCTCGACCAGGTGAGGATCGACCGCGCCAGCCTCGATGCGTGACATGTCCAGCAGGTTGCCGACCAGCCGGGCGAGGCGGTTGGCCTCCTGCTCGATGGTCAGCAGGAACTGCTGGCGCTCGGTCTCGTCGAGGGGCACGTTCGCGTCGAGCAGGCTGGACGCCGAGGCCAGGATCGAGGCCAGCGGCGTGCGCAGGTCGTGGGAGACCGAGTTCAGCAGCGCCCGGCGAAGCTGGTCGGTCGCCTCCAGCGCCCGCGCCTTGGCGCGCGCCTGCTCACTGCGGGCCTGCTCGACCGCGAGCGCCGCCTGGCTGGCGAAGCTCGCCAGCATGTGGCGCTGCGCGACCCCCAGCTCCTGCCCCGACGCACCGCCCGTGACCACGCCCAGCACCCCGACCTGCCGTTCGGGCGACTGGAGCGGGACAGTGTGCAGCTCGCCCGCGCCGGCGGCGGCGACCTCCGCCGGCTGTGGCTGTGACGCGGCTTCCGGCTCACGGTCAGCGGTCGCCATCACGCGCCGCTCGAGATCGTCGGGCAACTCGCCGTCCTCGGCGACCAGCCGGGCATTGCCGTCCTCGTCGAGCAGCACGATCGCGCAGCCGGCGAGACCGAGCTGGCGCCGCAGCGTCCGGGCCGCGCCGCTGAGGGTGGTCTCCAGGCCGCCGTGCGCCACCAGGCTGGCCGACAGCTCGTAGAGCGCATGGGTCTCCTGCTCCCGTTGCTCGGCGCGGACCCGGCGCTGCTCGCTGGTCCCGACCAGGGCGCTGACCACCAGCGCGACCAGCAGGTAGACCGCCAGCGACAGCAGCTCCTGCTCCTTGGTCACCAGCAGCGTGTAGTACGGCGTGACGAACAGCAGATCGAAGGCGACGAAACCGAGCAGCGACGCGACCACGCCAGGCCCCAGCCCGCCGGTGGCCGCCGCCGCGACCACCACGACCAGGAAGATCAGGGCGACGTCGGCGGCGCCGAGCCGCCCGCGGAACGGGAACATCGCGCCCGCGACGACCACAGTGCCCGCCACGGCCACGCCATAGCCGAGTCCCACGCGCGGACCCCGGACCTCGAGCCGTCGCGATCGTGCCACGTTCACGGCCGGAGCATAGGCCGCCGCATCATCGCGCTCCAAAGCAGCCGCTTGTCGACGTTCTTTGCAGATTCTTTGTACCAGTCCCGGCCGGCTTTGCGGCCGCTTTGTAGTCCGCTGGCAGCCTCGACCTCGATGATCGAGCCAGGTGAGGCAACGCGGACCACGACGCAGTTCGTGTTGCGCCCGCAGTTTCCGGACATCTTCGTCACCGACCAGGACGGTCGCGACCTGTACTGGGTGCGCTCCGCGGTCGCCGACCGCCTCGGCCTGTGGTCGCTGCGGGATCTCACGGGCCAGGAGCTGCTCAGCGTCCGGCAGGAGAAGTCGTGGCCGCTGCCGAGCTACGGCGTCCACCGGGACGGGGAGCGCGTCGCGACCGTGCACGAGGCTGGGGCATCGGCCTCGGCACGATGGCGCGACGCCATCCGAACCATCGTCGCGGGAACGCCGGCCAGGCTCCACTACACCGTGGTCACCTCCGCCGCGGAGCGCCTCGATGTCGCCGCCGACCCCAAGGCGGTCGAGTACGACTTCACGCGCACGGACCGCGCCGTCGCCGTCGTCGGGCTGCAGTGGCTGAGCTGGGCGGCCACCTTCGGGCTCTGCGTGAGCGTCGCCGACGGCGAGGACGCGCTCCTGCTCCTCGCGCTCGCCGCCATGATCGAGAGCGCCTGGGGCCGGCTCTGAGGCCTGTGCCTTCCTGATACCAGGCTCCACCCGCACCCCTGTGGAGACCGGCCGGTGAACGGCGGAGCGGCGCGGTAGAGTCGTGCACGCACCCGTCATGCGGCGTGGCGGTGACGCACGATCAGGAGGACACCGGTGTCAGCTCCCAGCGGACCCGATCTGGAAGTGGTCCCGCGGCTCCCTCGCGGGGCGCGGCCCTTTCAGTCACCCGGGTATCGTCTCAAGCGGCTGCTGCTCGGCGGGCCGCTGCGCACCGCCCAGCTCGACCACGAGCGCATCCCCAAGCGGATCGCGCTGGCCGTATTTTCCTCCGACCCGATCTCCTCGACCGCGTACGCCACCGAGGAGATGCTGCTGGTCCTGGTGCTGGGCGGCGCGGCGGGGCTCGCCCTGGCGCCGCCGATCGCCGGCGGGATCGCCCTGCTGCTGTTCATCCTGGTCGTCTCCTACCGGCAGGTCATCCGCGCCTACCCGCAGGGGGGCGGCGCCTACATGGTCAGCCGCGACAACCTCGGGTCCTTCTTCGCCTCGCTGTGCGGCGCCGCGCTGCTGATCGACTACGTGCTCACCGTGGCGGTCAGCGTGTCCGCGGGGACGGCGGCGCTCGCCTCCGCCATCGAGCCGATCGGCAGCTGGCGGGTGGAATTGTCGGTCGGGTTCATCCTCCTGCTGATGTGGGGCAACCTGCGCGGCATCCGCGAGGCTGGCAGGATCTTCGCGATCCCGACCTATGTCTACATCCTCAGCCTCGGCGGCGTCGTGGTCTACGGCGTCTGGCGCATCCTCTTCGGCGACATCGGCCCGATCCAGTACTCCGCCACCGAGGCCACCCGGCTCGCGGGCCCGACGGCGGGCGCCGTCGCCATGGTCTCGCTGTTCCTGATCATGCATGCGTTCGCCGCCGGCACCACCGCGCTGACGGGGGTCGAGGCGATCGCCGACGGCGTGCCGGCCTTCAAGAAGCCCGAGGCCCGCAACGCGCAGCGGACGCTGCTGGTGATGGCGGCGATCATGGCGTTTCTGTTCCTCGGCATCACCATCCTCGCCCGCCAGCTCGACGCGCTGCCCTACGAGAACGGCAATCCCACCCTGGTGGCGCAGATCGCCCGGCACGTGCTCGGCCCGGGCCTCGGTGAGGCCCTGTTCGTTTTCGTGCAGGTCGCCACCCTGTTCATCCTGGTGCTGGCCGCCAACACCGCCTTCAACGGGTTCCCGGTGCTGGCGTCGTTCGCCGCGGAGGACGCGCTGGTGCCCCGCCAGCTCCGCAAGCGGGGCCACCGCCTGGTGTACTCCAACGGCGTGCTGGTGCTCTCTGGCGCGGCGATCTTCCTGGTGGTGGCGTTCAGCGCCAACGTGCACCGGCTCATCCCGCTGTACGCGATCGGCGTGGTCACCTCGTTCACGCTGGCCCAGGCGGGCATGACGCGCCGGCACCTGCGGCTGCGTGAGGAGGGCTGGCGACAGGGCCTGCTCATCAACGGCGTCGGCGCGCTGGTGACCTTCATCGTGCTGTGCGTGATCATCATCACCAAGTTCAACCACGGCGCCTGGATGGTGGTGGTCGCGGTGCCGGTGATCCTGCTGCTGCTCGACCGCACCCGCCGCACCTACCGCGCCGAGCTGGCGGAGCTCAAGGTCGAGGCAAGCCGCCAGCGGCTGGCACCTCCCAAGCCCCGGCACGAGGTGCTGGTGCTGCTCGAGGACCTGGACCGGGCGGCGATCGGCGCGTTGCAGTACGCGCGCCAGCTCAACCCCCTGCACATCACCGCGGTCCACGTGGCGCTCGACCCCGACCACGCCCGCAACCTGGCGGCGCTGTGGGCGCGCATGAACCTGCCGGTGACGCTCGAGGTCGTCGACTGCCCCGACCGCAACCTGCTGGCGTGCGCGCACCAGTCGGTCACGGAGTTCGTCCGCCCCGACACCGAGGTCACCGTGCTGGTCCCCAAGCGCGGCTACGCCAAGTTCTGGCACCGCGTGCTGCACGACCGCTCCTCAGCCGGGCTGTTCAAGGTGCTGGGCAACCTCGACGGGGTGAACGTCGTGATCGTGCCGTTCCGCCTGGGCCGCCGGCCGATCCTGCGAGCCGTCGCCGAGCAGCCCGCCCCAGCCCGCCGCGAATAGCCCGGCGGGTCGCCGTCGCGGCGCATCCTCACGTCCCGATGCGCTCGCGGCCGGGCATGCTCCCGGGGAAGGGTCGTGTGACCGCGCCGTCGGAGGCCGAGGCCACGGTGGCCGCGTACTTGGCGAACACCCCGCCCTCGTAGCGCGGCGGCGGCGGCGTCCAGCCGTCCAGGCGGCGCTTGACCTCTTCGTCCGCGAGCTCGACGTCCAGCCGCCGCCGGGCGGCGTCCACCACGATCACGTCGCCGTCACGCAGCGCGGCCAGCGGCCCGCCGCGGGCGGCCTCCGGCGCGACGTGCCCCACCATCAGCCCGTGGGTGGCGCCGCTGAAGCGCCCGTCGGTCACCAGCGCGACCGACGAGCCCAGCCCCCGACCCACCAGCGCCCCGGTCACGTCCAGCATCTCGCGCATGCCCGGCCCGCCGGCAGGGCCCTCGTAGCGAATCACCACCACCTCGCCCGGCTGCACCTGGCCGTCCAGGACGGCCTCCAGTGCCTGCTCCTCGCCGTCGAACACCCGCGCGGGGCCGCGCACCGGGTCCTCGCCCCCCTCGCCGCCGAGCTTGAGCACACAGCCGTCCGGCGCCAGGCTGCCATGCAGGATCGCCAGGGCCGCGCCGCGCTTGAAGGGCTGGTCCAGCGGCGAGAGGACCTTGCCGTCGGGCGGTGTGGCGACCGCCCCCGCGACCTCGCCGACGCTGCGGCCGTCGACCGTGCGGGCATCCAGGTGCAGCAGGCCGCCGCGCGCCAGCTCCGCGGCGAGCGCGGCCGTGCCACCGACTCGGTGCAGGTCGGTGGCCACGTAGGCGCCGCCGGGCTTGAGGCTGGCGATGATGGGGGTGCGCTGCGCGACCGCCTCGAAATCCTCGATGCTGAACTCCACGCCGGCCTCACGGGCGATCGCGAGCAGGTGCAGCACGCTGTTGGTCGAGCCGCCGGTGCCGCAGACCGCGGTGACGGCGTTCTCCAGCGCCTCGCGCGTCAGCAGCTCCGCCGGCGTGCGGCCGGCCAGGACCGCCTCGACCGCGATCTGCCCGACGCGCTCGGCGGTCGCGCCCTTGGCCGGGTCCACGGCGGGAACGTCGCCGGCGCCGAAGGGGCTGACCCCGAGGAAGTCCAGCGCGGTGGCCATGGTGTTGGCGGTGAACTGCCCGGCGCAGGCGCCCGCCCCGGGGCAGACGGAGCGCTCCAGCTCCGCAAGGCCGGCGTCGTCGAGCCGCCCCGCCGCACGCTGGCCAAGCGCCTCCCACACGTCCTGGATGGTCACGTCCCGACCGCGCCAGTGGCCCGGCAGCATGGCGCCGTTGTAGAGCACGACCGCGGGCAGGTTCAGGCGGCTCAGCGCCATCACCGCCGCCGGGATGGTCTTGTCGCAGCCGACCAGGACGACCAGGCCGTCGAACTCGTGCGCCCGCGCCACCAGCTCGATCGAGTCGCAGATCACTTCGCGGCTGACCAGCGAGGCCCGCATGCCCGGGGTCCCCATGGTGATGTTGTCGGACACCGCGATGGTATTGAACTCCAGTGGTGTGCCACCGGCCGCGCTGATCCCGGCGGCTACCCGCTGCGCCAGGTCGCGCTGGTTGAGGTTGCACGGCATCGTGGCCGTCCACGTGCTGGCGATGCCGATCATCGGCCGGGCGATGTCGTCGTCGCCCAGGCCCATGGCCCGAAGGTGCGCCCGCGCGGGGGCGCGGCCCGGGTCGCCGCCGAGGCCGCGGCTGCGATGCGGATAGGGGGTTTCAGGGGTGCTCACGTTCGACCTCCTTGGAGATCGCCACTTGTGGCCACAAGCAAGCCACACTTTCGCGCGCTCGTCAGCTACTCGTCGGCGGTCCGCGGCGCATCGTCCGCGGGCTGGTCGTCGAAGCGCAGGGTGGTGAAGCGGCGCGGCGCGGTCAGGACCGCGGCGATGCCGACGACCGCCACCACGGCCAGGGCGTGGAACACGCGGTGGCCGGCGAGGTCCAGCCCCTGGCGCACATAGCCGGCCACCGCGTCGTTCGCGCGCGTGGCCGTCCCGCCGAGCACCTCGCCGGTGGCATTGACCGACGGCAGCCGCCCGCGAATCGAGGCCGGCGCCTGCCTGAACCAGGTCGCGAGGGTCGAGTTGGCGACGCTGCCGAACACCGCCGCGCCGATCGCGCTGCCGAGCATGCGGGTGAACAGGGCGGTGCCCGTGACCACTCCGCGCTGCTCCCAGCCCACCACCGATTGCACCCCGACCAGCAGCGAGACCGCCGGCAGCCCGATCCCGCAGCCCATGAGCAGGCTCGCCAACGCGAGCGCCCACAGCGGGGCGCTGCCTGGCAGCAGGCCAAGCAGCAGCGCGGCCACGATGGTCAGCGACGTGCCCCACAGCGCGGTGTCGCGAAAGCCGATCCGCAGGTACAGGCGTCCCGCAAACGCCGCGATGCCCGCCCAGCCGACCGTCATCGCCGCCAGGATGAAGCCGGCAAGCAGGGGCGTGGTGCCGAGCACCCCCTGCGCGTAGGTCGGCAGGAACGTGATCATCCCGATCATCAGCAGGCCGATCACCGCGTTGGTGAGGGCGGCGCCGAGCGGGGCGCGGCGCGTGAGCACCCAGCCGGGCACGGTCGGCTCCGGTGCGCGCCGCTCCTGCCAGACAAAGCCGCCCAGGGCGAGCAGCGCGGCCGCGAACACGCCGATGCTCGCCGCCGAGGTCCAGGCCCAGTGCACGCCACCCTCCAGCAGGCCGAGGACCAGCAGGCCGACGCCGAGGAACATCAGCGCCGATCCCGTCACGTCGATGTGATGGGGGCGGCGCACGACCTGCTCGCGCAGCCGGGTCGCGACCATGAACAGGGCGACCACCCCGATCGGCAGGTTCACGTAGAAGATCCAGCGCCAGCTCAGGTACTCGGCGAACAGGCCGCCCGCGGCGGGGCCCACCACCGCGGATACTCCCCACACACTGGACAGCCAGCCCTGGATGCGGGCGCGCTCGACCACCGTGTAGAGGTCGCCGACCACGGTCATGGCGATCGGCAGGATGGCGCCGGCGCCAAGGCCCTGCACGCCGCGGAAGGCGATCAATGCCACCATGTTCCAGGAGATCCCGCAGAGGACCGACCCGGCCAGGAAGATCACCACCCCGATGAGCAGGATGGGCTTGCGGCCGTACAGGTCGGCGAGCTTGCTGTAGATCGGCACCGAGGCCGCCTGGGCGAGCAGGTAGACCGAGAACAGCCAGGGGAACAGCGAGAACCCGCCGAGGTCGTTGACGATCGGCGGCACTACGGTGGCGACGATCGCGGCGTCCATGGCTGCGAGAGCGATCACCAGCATGAGGCCGGCGAGGACCTGGCCGCGCCCCGACCGCGCCGCCGTCCCATCGATCCGCTCCCTCAGCGATGCCATCTGACCTCTTTCTGCATCTCTGCGCCCTCCCGGTTACCGGACCGCCGAGTACACGGCCGCGGCCAGGCCGATGAGCACCACCGCGAGCCGCAGCGACCGGTCCGACAGGCGGCGCGCCACCAGCGCACCGAACATGCCGCCAAGGGCGGTGCTGGCGGCGAGGACCAGCGCCGCGCTCCACGCCACCGGGCCGAGGAATATGAACGCGATCGCCGCGATCCCGTTGACCACCATCGTCAGCGACGTCTTCAGCGCGGTGGTGCGGTGCAGCGAGTCGCGCAGGAACAGCCCCAGCACACCGATGAAGAGCACCCCCATCGCGGCGCCGAAGTAGCCACCGTAGACGGAAATGGCCAGCACCGCGAGCAGCAGCGGCCAGCGACGCAACAGCGAGATCGCCGGCTGGTCCCCGGCGCCCGCCCGGTCGCCGCCGTCACCTCCAGCCCCGACTCCGGCCCGGCTGCCGACGCCTGCCGTGGTCCTGGTCCGGTCGCCCTGGGCCCGGTCGCCCTGCGCCCCGTCCGGGCGCGGCATGGCCCTGTCCAGCCACGGCTGCACCAGCACAAGCAGCGAGGCGGCGCCGATCAGGACGGGGACCGACGCCTCGAAGGTGGAATCGGGCAGGACCAGCAGCAGCCAGGCCCCCAGCAGGCTGCCGGCGGTGCAGACCGCCGCGAGCAGTACCCAGCGGCCGGCCTGCCCCCGCAGCTCACGGCGATAGCCGATGGCGCCGCCCACCGAGCTGGGGAAGACCCCGACCGTGTTGGTGACGTTGGCGATCAGCGGCGGGTAGCCGAGCGCCAGCAGGGCCGGAAACGACAGCAGCGAGCCGCCCCCGGCGACGCTGTTGAGCACACCCGTGATCACCCCGATCCCGGTCAGCAGCAACAGGCGGACCGGGTTCACGCGTGCATCGCCGCCCTGCCCTCCTCCAGGCACGGGCAGGCGGCGGTTGCCTGGAAACCGTTTGTCCACTGAACAACCATCGCGGCCAGGGTAACAGCGGCCAGCGGGCGCGTGGCCGTCCGGCCCGCCCAGCCCCGCGGCTGACGCCCTCGGCCAGGGTCCACCGCCGGCCAGCCTCTGACCGCGGTGACCGCGGACTATGCCGCGCCAGCCGGGTTCGTGCCGAGTCAGCCGGTCCTGACCGAGTCGGCCGGGAGGCCTTGCCAGGATGTCAGAATCAAGGGATTGTAGATTCTCGAAGGCTATGTTTAGTTAGATCCGAACGAGACGTTCAGCCAACCAGGAGGGGGCAATGTCGAAGCTGCTTCGCAGCGATCGCAAGCGGCGCATACCTCGCACGGTAACGATGGCCCTGGCCGTGCTCGCGGTCTCTGGGTTCGTCGCCAGCCAGTCCGGTGCCAGTGCGCTCGGCACCCAGGCACCCGCCGATCATGCAGACACGAACCACGTCGCAACCAGCACCGGCGTCCAGCCCGTTGCCATCGAGCCGACCGCGGGTCCCATCATCGCCGTCGCCTCGCTGCCGGCACCCAGCAACTCCTTCGACATCCGTTTGACCGTCACCAACTCGTCCGGCGTGTCCAGCCTGGGCGCGCGGGACATCCAGGCAGTCCAGGTCGACTGCTTCGGCGCGCTCAATGGCGACTCGTTCACCATCGACGATGTCTTCAGCGTCGCCGCACCACCGGGCGGCACCGCGGCAGTGGCTGTGGGGAGCGGCACTGACGTCGGCCCAGCGGTGCTCACCTTCACCGGCTTCAACAACACTGAGAGCTCCGCCTTCAACCTGGACCCCGACACCTGGGACAACTCCTCCTTCGGCGCGACCCGCCTCCAGATGTCCGGCTGCAGGATCGAGGTCGTCTTCGAGCGGATCGGCGCCGAGACCCCGCTGCGGGCCAGCGGCGTTCTGGCCCACAAGCCCAACGACAAGGTCGTCGCCAACCTCAAGCAGGTCAACCCGTAGCAGACCCGCAGCAGACCCGTAGCAGACCCGCAGTAACAGCCGCGGTCGTCCGCCCAAGCCGATGGGCGGGCGACCGCAGGCGTTTCTTCAGGCTCGGCTCGGCTGCGAAGCTCCCACCGCCCGGTTCAAGACGCCGGGCCCGTTGGGCCAGACAGGGATGCCGTTCGGCCCTACACAGCTGGCGTCAGCGACGAAAGAGTGAACGCAGGGTGAGGACCGTCGTGGTCCTTGGATTCGGGGGAGGGGAAGAGCCATGCCGAGGGTCAAAGAGGCAGCGGCTGAGTTCCTGGCCAAGAAACGAATCGCGGTGACCGGGGTTTCCAGGAAGCCGCAGGGGCACGGAAGCAACCTCGTGTACCAGCGGCTCCGGCAGCGTGGCTACGAAGTGTTCGCCGTCAACCCCAACGCCGATGAGGTCGAGGGCGATCGGTGCTACCACGATCTGAAGTCGATCCCCGGCGGTGTTGAGGCGGTCGTGATCGGGACCAGGCCCCAGATCGTCCAGGACACCATGCGGGAGTGCGCAGAGCTGGGCATCAGGGACGTGTGGATGCATCGCGCCTTCGGCGCCGGGAGCGTGTCCGATGCGGCCACCGAGTACGGGCGGCAGCAGGGCATCCGGGTGATCGACGGGGGCTGCCCGCTGATGTTCGATCCCACCGCCGATCCCGGGCACAAGGCGATGCGCCTGGTGTGCACCCTGAGCGGCAAGGTTCCCAGGAAGGTCTGAGCGGCTGAGCCCACGATTCGGCGGGGTGCAATGGAGGTCTTGTCCCGATCCGAAGAAACTGTGTACAGTTTCGTCGGGATAGGGAGCTGACGGGAGGTCGACGGTGATCGAGCTCGAGGACATCGCGTACGTGCGTTCCGGCGTCACGGATCTGCCGGCCGCCGTTCGCTTCGCGACCGACATCGTGGGGCTCGAGCTGGTGGCCTCGGATGAGCAGGGGGTTGCGCACCTTCGGGCCGACGCGCGCCACCATTGCCTCGCTCTCGTCGCTGGTCAGTCCGGAGTCATCGCGTCCGGCTTCACCGTTGCCGACGACGACGCCCTGGCGGGCGCGGAGCGCGAGCTCGAACGTCGTGGCATCGCGGTCCAGCGTCTCGACGCCGCGGCCGCGCGGTCGCGCCGGGTCCGTTCCGGCATCGCGTTCGACGACCCGTTCGGCAACCGGCTCGAGCTGGTGACGCAGCAGGAGTGGCTCGCCCGACCGGTCGTCTTCGGGCGTGCGTCGGGGATCACGGAGTTCGGTCACCTGTGCCTGGACGCGCCGGACGTCCACGAGGCCTACCGGTTCTGGTCCGGCACCTTCAACGCGAGGGTGTCCGACTGGATCGGCGATGCGGCATGCCTCATGCGGATCGACCCGGTGCACCACAAGCTCGCCGTCTTCAAGGGCGACGGGCCAGGGCTTTGCCACATGAACTTCCAGGTCGCCTCGATCGACGACGTCTTCCGGAACTGGCACTTCCTGGTCGACCACGGCGTCGAGATCGAGATGGGGCCCGGCCGGCACCCGCAGTCGACAGCCATTTTCATCTACTTCCTCGGTCCCGAGAGCTTCACCTACGAGTATTCCTTCGGGGTGCGCCGGATCGAGGACGACGCGGTGTGGCGGCCACGGACCTTCGACCCCGCCGAGCCAGGGTCGATCGACATGTGGCTCGGGCCGACGTCGCGGCCGAGAACGCAGCCGCAGGCGCGCGACGACGTGCCGACTGGCGCCGCGCAAGGGGCGCCGTCCGAGGATCGGGCGGGGGTCCCCGCCGCGCTCCCAGCGTCGCTCTCCGTCTAGCCTGCCGACGCCGCGCGCAGCGCCGCGGGGTCGGCGCCGTCGGCGAGGGCGACGGCGTGCGGGACGGCCCGCGGCGTGTAGTCCGGCGCGCAGTCCGACAGCACCCGCAGCGCTGTGCGGGCGAGGTGGTGGGCGAGCCCGGAGAGGGCGGCGCGGTCGTCCCCCGCAGCGAGGGCGTCCAGGATCGCCGCGTGCTCGGCGTCACCCGCGGTCTGCCAGCCGGCCGGCTCGGACTGCTGGTAGATCCGGATGTAGCGGACGCTGCGGTCCTCGAGCGACTGCAGCGTGCGCAGGAGCGGCTCGCCCGCCCCGGCCGTCATCACCCGGTGATAGGCATGGTGCGCCTCGAACCACCCGGGGAAATCGCCGACCCGCGCGGCCCGTCGCATCGCGGTGAGCAGCCGGCCCGCCTCCCGGCGCTGAGGCGAGCCGAGGGACTCCAGGGTCATCGACAGCGCGAGCGTCTCGAGCACGATGCGGCACGCGTAGTCGGCGTCGAGCTCGACCGGGTCAACGTCAGCCACGCGCATCCGCTGGTTCGGCTCGAACTCGACGTAGCCCTCCTCTTGGAGCATCCGCAGCACCTCGCGAAGCGGCGTCCGGCTCACGCCGAGCTGCTTGGCGAGCGTCACCTGCGACAGCTTCGTGCCCGGCGGGATGCGACCGTCGAGGATGCACTCGCGCAGGTACGTGTGCAGGCGGGGGATGGCCTGTCGGGCCTCGGGGAGGTCGACGCGCTCGATCCCGGGGATGTGGACTGCGGAACGTGCCATATGTGCATTGTAGTTCAGCGACCTCAACTGCATACACATTTGGGCCGGAGCCTTGACGCCATCGCGTCAAAGTGCATACACTTTGGCCAGATTGCGAGGGAGGTGCCGGATGCCTGTCGAACGCTCGGCGATGCTCGGCGCGCAGCTCTGGGTCGTCCGGTGGAGCCCCCGCCAAGGGGTCACGGCGGCGGACGTCGAGGCTCACGGCCGCGGGTGGCCGGAGGGAGGCGGACGATGACGACCGTCGGGGTCATCGGACTCGGGAAGATGGGCCTGCCCATCGCCCAGAACCTCATGGACCGTGGCTTTGCCGTGGTGGGCTACCGGCGCTCGGGCACCGGCGAGCTCGCCGCGCTTGGCGGCACCGGTGCGCAGTCACCGGCCGAGGTCGCGTCCGCGAGCGACGTCCTGCTGTCGATCCTGCCGGACGTCGCGGCGCTGCAAGAGGTCGTCCTCGGCCCGCACGGCACCATGTCGAAGCTGCGCCCGGGCACGGTCCACGTGGAGATGAGCACCATCGACGTCGCGGAGAAGGCGGCGCTGCGCGACCGCGTCCGGACGGCCGGCGGCGACCTCCTCGACTGCCCGATCGGCGGCACGCCGGCCATGGTCCGGCCCCGCGCCGCGACGACGTTCGTCTCGGGGGAGGAGGCGAGCGTGGACGCCGTCCGCGAGGTGCTCGACGCGATCTCCGGACCCTGGGTCTACACGGGCGCCTTCGGCACCGGGGCGCGCCTGAAGTACGTCGCCAACCTCCTCGTCGCGGTGCACACCGTCGCGACCGCCGAGGCGATGCTGCTGGCCCGCCGCAGCGGCCTGGACCTCGAGCTCGTCCAGCGGGCACTCGACGACTCGATCGCCTCGTCGGCGATCTGGCAGCGCCGCGGCCCTCTCGTCCGGGAGCGACGCTGGACGCCCGCGCCCGGGCCCATCGCGACGCTCCACCACATCCTCGAGCAGATCGAGGACCAGGCCGAGGCGATCGGGACCGCCCTGCCCCTGTTCGCCGTCGCCAAGCAGCTGTACGACAAAGCGCTCGCCGACGGGTGGGGAGACCTCGACATCGCCGCCGTCCACGACGTCCTCTCGGGCCAGAGCCCGGCGTCCGCCGAGCCCGGGAGCGCCTCGTGACCGCGTGGTCTCTGGTCACCGTCGTCGCCGATGACGAGCCGTTCGTCGCCGCCCGGTTGGGCGACGGGAGCCTGCGGGAGGTGCCCGCGCTCAAGCAGTGGGCGAGCCTCACCGAGCTCGTCGACGGCTGGCCCGCGGCCGCCGGGGCCCTTCACGCGATGGACGTCGAGGCCGCGGCCCCGCTCGTCGGCGTCCGGCTGCTCGCGCCGCTGCGCTATCCACGCAAGGTGATCTGCGCCGGCGTCAACTACCGTCGGCACAACGCGGAGATGGGCACCGAGCCCCCGCCGGCGGACTGGACGCCGTTCTTCTTCCTCAAGCCGCCGACGACGACCGTCGTCGGTCCGTTCGACGACGTTCCCGTCGACGGCCCGGATGCGGCGCAGCTGGACTGGGAGGCCGAGCTCGCCGTCGTCATCGGCGTCGGCGGCCGGGACATCCCGCGCGAGCAGGCCTTCGCGCACGTCGCGGGGTACTGCGTGGCGAACGACATCACAGCGCGCGGGTACCACCGTCGGGCGAGCGTGCCCGCACCCGCCTTCCGCTACGACTGGTTCGCCTCGAAGGCCCGCGACGGCTCGCTGCCGCTCGGCCCGGGCCTGACCCCGGCCTGGCTCGTCCCGGACCCGCACGACCTGCGGATCCGCCTGTGGGTCAACGACGCGCTCCAGCAGGACGGGAGCACGTCGGACATGATCTGCGACATCCCCGCGCTCATCGCGGCGGCGAGCCAGGCCGTGACGCTGGAGCCGGGTGACGTCATCTCGACCGGGACGCCGGCCGGGGTGGGCGCCGGCCGAGGCCTGTGCCTGCGGCCCGGCGACGTGGTCCGGACGGAGATCCAGCACCTCGGCGTCCTCGTCAACCGCATCGTCGCCGCTGACTCGCCGGTGCACCCGCACCGCCAGCGGAACCCCCACCACTCGCTCATGGAGGAGCCATGATCTTCGTGAGTCACGTTCTGCCCGTCAATGAAGGCGGCCAGCCGCACCTGGACCGCGCGGCCGTGTGGAACGGCCTCGTGCTCAAGGCCGACAACGCCCTGCCCTTCGTCCCCGCCATGACGCGGTGCGACATCGTGGAGCGGTACGGATCGGCGAGCTTCGACCGCGACATCGTGTTCCGCGGGCAGCAGTTCCGAGAGCGCATCACCCTCGAGGAGCCTCACCGCGTCGTCTTCACCCGCATCTCGGGACCCGTCCTCGGCACGATCGCCAACGAGATCGAGGGCCCGGACGACGACCTGCGGCTGCGCTTCAGCTTCGCCCTCGTCGTCGCCGGCGTTGAGGGCGGCTCGCAGGCTGAGCGCGAGTACGCCGAGGGGATGACGGCGGACTACCTCAAGGCCGTCGCCGCCACGCTCGACGCGATGCGCCGCATCGCCCGTGGCGAGGCCGCCTGACCATCAGAGGAGGAAACATGGCCACCTGGATCGACGACTATTACTCCGACGTCGACGCCATGCGCCTGGAGCCGTTCGTTGAGCGGCACAGCGACGACGCGGTCGTCGTCTTCGGCAACAACACGCCGGCGGTCGGCAAGGAGGCGATCCGCGCGACGATCGGCGGCTTCTGGTCGATGATCGGCGGTCTGCGCCACGAGCGGCGCAACGTCTGGTTCGTCAACGACGGCGACACCTGTGTCGCCGAGGTCGTCACCCACTACACGACGAAGGGCGGTGCGGAGATCGCGGTGCCCTGCGTCTCCCTGCTCGACCGGAACGCCGACGGCAAGGTCACCTCCCTGCGTGTCCACATCGACCTGGCCCCGCTGTTCGCCCAGATCGGCGCCGAGCAGACTGAGCGGTCTGAGACGGTGACCGCGTGAGCGTCATCGCGGGCCAGACGTTGCTCGCCGATGGCGGCCTCGTGCGGGCCTGACCGTCGCAAACTACCCGGGAGGCAACGTCACATGTCATCGACCTCATCCGCTGGCACAAGGTCTGTGGCACCTCCTGTTCTCGATCAGGAGATGCGGCTGGGCATAGCCGATCAGTTGGGCGCGCGGTTCAAAGGCGACCTCATTGGTCCGGGCCACGCCGACTACGGCGATGCACGCTCGGTGTGGAACGCCATGATCGACAAGCGCCCGGGATTGATCCTGCGCTGCACCAGCAGTGAGGATGTGGTCGCCGCCGTCGACGTCGCGCGTGCCAACGGACTCCCACCCTCCATCCGCTGCGGTGGACACTCGGTATCGGGAAAGGCACTGTCGGACGGCGGTCTGACCATCGACATGAGCGGGATGCGTGAGGTGACCGTCGACGCCGAGCGCAATCTCGTCCACGCCGGCGGCGGCTGCCTGCTGGGCGATATCGACGAGGCTACCGCGCGCCACGGGCTGATCGTCCCCGCGGGCATCATGTCAGAGACCGGTGTCGCCGGCCTGGCCCTCGGCGGCGGGATCGGCTGGTTCTCCCGCAAACACGGCCTGACCTGTGATCAGTTCGTCTCCCTCGAGCTGGTGCTGGCCAGCGGCGAGGTCATCGACGTCTCCGCCACCGAGCACCCCGAGCTGTTCTGGGCCCTCAAAGGCGGCGGCGGCAACTTCGGGGTGGTCACGCGATTCACCTTCAGGGCACACAGGTTCGGCCCGATGATGCGCATCGGCGTGTCCCTGTACGAGCCTGAGGACGCCGCCCAGGCACTGCGCGGCTACGCCTCGATCGTCCCCACTCTCCCTCGGACCATCGGTTGGCACGCGGCGCTCAAGCACGATATGCCCGCGTTGCCGTTCGTGCCGCCGGAGCTGGTGGGCAGGAGACTCTTGATGCTGATCTCGATGTGGCTCGACGACGCCGACGATCCAGCAGGCGCCGAGCTCGTCGAACGACTTGCCGCTGTCGGCCGGCCGTGCGTGAAGGCCACGACCGTGATGCCGTTCGCGGCGCGCGTGCAGAAGGTAATTGACGAGGAATTCGAGGACGGCCATCGCTACTACACCAAAGAAGCGCACGTGTCGGAGCTGACCGACCAGGCGATCGACACACTCGTTGCCTTCTGGAAGGACATGCCGATGCACGGCGAGGTCGAGATCATCGGTCTCGGCGGGGCGATAGGCGACGTCCCTGAGGATGCCACGGCATTCTCCAACCGCGAGTACCTCCTGTGGCTGAATTTTGCGATGAGCTGGGATGACCCGGCCCACGATCACGACTATATGGACCGGACCCGGAAGATCGTCGGTGACCTCAAACCCTGGATCGGGAAAGGGATCTACGTCAACATGCTCAACTTCGATGAGATGGACCGAGTCGTCGAAGCATTCGGTGGGCCGGAAAAGTACGCAAGGCTGGGCCGGGTCAAGGCGCGATACGACCCGGAGAACTTCTTCCGGATGAACTACAACATCACGCCAGTGTCCTGATGCAATTTGGATGTAGCTCGGAGGCGAGGCGTCAGCGCGAGCCGGCGGTCTCGGCCCTGTTCCTTCCTGACGTGGTGGGATCCTGATCGCGCCGCTGCACACCAACACCGCGCTGCTCGCCAAACAGACAGCCTCGCTCGACCGGCTTTCTGGTGGCCGGCTGGTGCTGGCGGTAGGGCTTGGCGGGCGCGACGACGATTACGTGGCGAGCGGGCTCCCGACAACGGGGCGGGGTCGTCGGCTGGAGGAGCGTCTCGAGGAGCTGAAGCGGATCTGGAGCGGCGAGGAGCGTGGCTACGCAGGTGCGATCGGACCGACGCCGGCGCGTGAGGGCGGGCCAGAGCTGATCGTCGGCGGCCATGATGAGGCGGCCTTCCGGCGCGCCGCCCGCCTCGGCGATGGCTGGATCATGGGCGGCGGCACGCCTGAGATGTTCTCCCAGATGGCGGGCGCGGTCGAACAGGCGTGGCAGGCGGCGGGGCGCTCGGGCAAGCCGCGCAAACTCTCGCTTGCCTACTTCGCGCTCGGGCCGAGGGCGCGTGAGCAGGCCGACTCGTACATGAAGCACTACTACGGGTGGCTCGGCGAGTTCGCCGACCAGATCGCTGCCGGCGCAGCAGTGAGTGAGGAGATGGTCAAGGGTTACGTTGCGGCCTTCGAGCGGAGCGGCTGCGACGAGCTGATCCTGATCCCGAGTTCCTCGGACCTCGAGCAGGTCACGCTGCTCGCCAAAGCCGTCAAGTGATCAGGGCAGGCTGGACCAGAACAAGATTCGCCGTGCCGACCAGAGGTTCGACGATCAGTCGCTGGGCTCGAGGTTGTTCAGAAAGGTCTCCGGTGGTGGCGCGCCCCACAGATGCGGGGGGACGTCCCATTCGCGTGCGACCCAGCGGTCGTCGATCTGGTCGATGTCGGAGAACCATTCGATCCAGGAACCCCACGGGTCTGGGTTGTAGTGGAAGAAGTTCGAGCCGATGGTGTGACGGCCCAGGCCCCATCCGGCATCGCGTCCCTTGGCGCGCATCCGGTCGGCGCCCAGCGCGATCGCGTCGATGGACGGCACCTCGAAGCTGGCGTGATGGAAGCCGCGGTGGCTGCTGGCGATGAATCCAAAGATGTGATGATCGCCGGGCCCAGCGTTGAGGAACGTCACCAGGCCGTGGATCCGGTCACTCACGCCAAGTCCGAGCACCTGGGTGTAGAAGTCGGTCATCCGCTGCGGCTGGGGCGTGAACAGCAGCGAGTGTCCCAGCCGGCGCGGCAGGACATCCGCCCCGGCCTGCTGCCATTGCGCCACACCGATCCGCTGCCGGCTGGCGCCCATGTTGGTCAGCACCTCAGCGACCGCACGTGCGGGTGCCGGAGCCTCATCGAGCAGCTGCACCGCGTTGCCGTCGGGATCGCGCACCCACAGGCCCTCTTCACTGGCCCCCTCCGGCGGCGCGATGACGGGCGTGCCCGCACTGTCCAACGCTTCGCGGACCGACTCCAGCGTGCCCGGGCGCAGCGTGAACGAGACGTGGTGCAGTCGCTTGGTCGGCGCCCGCACCATCCGAACCTGTTCCTGGTCGCGGCCGGGGCACTGGGCGACCAGGTTCCCGTCCTTCTCCCCGGTCTCCAGGCCGAAGTCCTGGAGGAACCCTTCCGCGACTTCCAGGTCCGGTACCTCCAGCGCGTAGTGATGCAGCCCTGAGATCACGGCTCTTCCCCCTTTCCGAATAACTGCATACACTTTAGGTGCTGGTTGGTCGTCTGGCAAGGCAGGGGAGGCAGGGTGATTGCGGTGTCGACGCAGCGAAAAGCCGTCGTCGAGGCGGCGTACGCGCTGTCCCGCCTCGGGCTGGTCACCGCGTACGGACACGTGTCCGCGCGCGCCGGGGCTTCGATGCTGATCACCCCTGCCGCCGATCTGGCCACCGTCACCGAGTCCACCGTCGTGGACGTGCCGCTGGAGGCTTCCTCACTGCCGATGGCCGCTCCCGCGGAGGCCTGGGCGCACCTCGCCCTCTACCGTGCCAGGCCCGATGCCGGGTCGATCGCGCGCGCCCAGCCCGCCGGCGCAGTCGCTGCGGCAGCCATGACCACGTCGCTGACCCCGCTGCACGGACAGGCCGCCTGGCTCGGCGAATCGATCCCCGTTCACGACAGCGCCCATCTGCTGCGTTCGGCGGATCTCGCCGAGCGCGCGGCCCATAGCCTGCCGACCGGCGAAGCGCTGTTGCTCCGCGGAAACGGCGCGCTCACCCTCGGCGCGACACCCGGCGTCGCGGTAGCCCGCATGTGGCTGCTGTCCGCCGCCTGCGACGCCTTCGTCGCCACGCGGGCGGCCGGTCAGATCAGACCACTGACCGTTGAGGAGATCGCGTCGTGGCGGGCTGTTCGCGACGAGCTCCTGCCACGGCTGTGGCAGCACCTGCGACGGCACGGCACGTTCGAGTCATCGGCTGTGGACGAACTGCCGGAAAGCGGCCTGGCATAAGCGGCCCTCACCGCCGCCGGCGACGGCTCTGTGGTGCCCTGCCATCAGGAGTCCTTTCCGATACGCAACCACGCGGCGGTGTCGGGAGGCAGCAGGTCGCTGTCGAGCGGCCCGCTGGCGAGGAGGATGGCGTCGTGGGCCGGCAGCGGCACCGCAACAACGGACAGGTTGACGACGCATGCGATGTCAGGGTCGCGGGCAAAGGCCAGCACGTCCGTGCTCGAGGGCAGCCACCGCAGCGAGCCGTCGCCGAGCGCGGCCTCGGCGCGGCGGATCCGCAGTGCCTCGCGGTAGAGCTCGAGCATGGAATGCGGGTCGCCGGTCTGCGCCCGCACGGTGCGGTCCTTCCAGTCCGCGGGCTGCGGCAGCCACGGCGGCGCGTGGGCTGTGGACGGACTGAAGCCGAACGGGGGCTCCTCACCGGACCAGGGCAGCGGCACCCGGCAGCCGTCGCGGCCCGGGTCGACGTGCCCTGACCGATGCCACATCGCGTCCTGGCGCAGCTCGTGCGGGATGTCTTCGACCTCCCACAGGCCCAGCTCCTCGCCCTGGTAGAGGTAGGCCGAGCCGGGCAGCGCCAGGCACAGCAGAGCGGCGGCGCGGGCACGGCGGGTGCCGAGCTCAAGGTCGGCGGGCAGCCCTTCGCGCTTGCTGGCGAAGCTGAAGGTGGTGTCCTCCCGGCCGTAGCGGGTGACATGCCTGGTGACGTCGTGGTTGGACAGCACCCAGGTCGCCGGCGCCCGGACCGGGGCGTGCACGCGCAGCGTCTCATCGATGCAGGCGCGCAGCGTGGCCGGCTCCCAGGCGCAGCCGAGGAAGGCGAAGTTGAACGCGGTGTGCAGCTCGTCGGGGCGCAGGTAGTTGGCAAAACGCTGAGGGTCGGGCAGCCAGACCTCGCCGATCAGCACGCGGTGACCCGGGTAGCCGTCCGCGGTGCGGCGCCAGCCGCGGTAGATGTCGTGCACGCCGTCGAGGTCGACGAACGGGTGGCGGCTGGCCGGGTCGAAACCAGGGTTGCCCGGGTCGTGTTCCGGCAGGGTCGGATCCTTGACCAGCAGGGCCGCCGAGTCGATCCGGATGCCGTCGATGCCCCGGTCGAGCCAGAACCGGAGCACGTCCTCGAACTCGGCGCGCACCCGCGGATGATCCCAGTTGAAGTCCGGCTGCTGCGGGGTGAACAGGTGCAGATACCAGTCGCCCGGCGCGCCGCCGGGATCGGTGGTGCGGGTCCACGTCGTGCCGCCGAACGGCGATGCCCACCCGGTCGGCATCTGATCGCCGTTCGGGCCGCGGCCGGGTCGAAACCAGAACAGGTCCCGTTCGGGCGCGTCCGGCCCGCCGGCGAGCGCCGCCTGGAACCAGGGGTGTGCGTCGGAGCAGTGGTTGGGAACGATGTCGATGATGACTCGGATGTCGACGGCGTGGGCCTCCGCGATCAGCGCCTCGGCCTCGGCCAGGGTCCCGAAGACCGGGTCGATGTCCCGGTAGTCGGATACGTCGTAGCCGGCGTCCGCCATCGGCGACGGATACCAAGGACTGACCCAGATCGCGTCGACGCCGAGCGCCGCGAGGTAGTCCAGGTGCGCGCGGATGCCGGCGATGTCACCGACGCCGTCGCCATTGCGATCGGCGAAGCTGCGAGGATAGATCTGGTAGATCACCGCACTTCGCCACCATGGACGGCCGTCAACTGTGGACACGGGTCAGCCCTTCATGCTCCCGGCGGACAGGCCGCCGATGATGCTGCGCTGGAAGATCAGGAAGATCACGATCATGGGAATGCTGGCGATCACCAGGCCGGCCATGAACTCGGTCGGCGGCACCTGACTGGTGTTCGACAGCCGGCTGAGCGCCACGCTCAGCGTCTGGACCTTGGTGTCCTGCAGCACCACCAGTGGCCAGAGGAAATCCTTCCAGATGCCGACAATCGCGAGGATCGACACCACGCCGAGCACGGGTCGTGACAGCGGCAGGACGATGCTCCGCAGGATGCGGACCCGGCCGGCGCCGTCCAGCGCCGCCGCGTCCAGCAGGTCGTCGGGGATCTGGTCGAAAAACCGTTTGAGTATGTAGATGTTGACCGCGTTGGCGGCGGCGGGCAGCCACAGCGCCCACGGGGTGTTGAGCAGGTTGACGCCGACGATCGGCACCTTGGTGATGGTCAGGTAGGTCGGGATGAGCAGCGCGGCAGGCGGAAGCATGAGGCTGGCCAGCATCATGGCGAGCACGAGCTTGCCGAGCACGGGGCGCAGCTTCGAGAGTGCGTACGCGACGGCCACGTCGACGCCCAGCTGGATCAGCCAGCCGCCGACCGCGTAGAGCACGGTGTTGCCGAAGTATCTGGCGATATGCATCCGGTCCCACGCCATGACGTAGTTCTGCGGCTCGAACGTCTGGGGGACGAACGTCGGCGTGGCGCGGGCGAACTCGGCGGGATCCTTCACCGCCCCGGTGACCATCCAGTAGAGAGGGAAAAGGAAGACCAGCGCGAAAAGGATCGTGACGAGCGTCAGCGTCGCGAAGTAGAGCACGCGGGTGCGGCCGCGGCGCAGTGCGGCGTCGGAGATGAGGGTCCGGGTGGTGGAGGTACCGACCCTGGATGCCCGCTGCCGGCGGGCTGGCGCGCCCCGCGCCGGCGGCGGCATCAGCGGCGGCCGCGACGGAGCGGTGATCGTCATTTCGGCTCCCTCAGTCCGCGCTGCGGGTCAGTCGCAGGTAGATGGCGGAGAACACGCCCAGCACCACGAAGAGCAGCACGCTCATCGCGGCGGCAAGGCCGAAGTCGTTGTTGACCACGAAGGCATACCGGTAGATCAGCACCATGACCGTGATGGTGTCCGGGTTCGTGGTGCCGGTGAGCTGGAACGGCTCGATGAAGACCTGCATGGTCGCGATGATCTGCAGCAGCAGGAGCGCCAGCATGATGAAGCGCAGCTGCGGAAGCGTGACGTGCTTCAGCCGCTGCCATACGCCGGCGCCGTCGAGCTCCGCGGCCTCGTACAGCTCGCCCGGGATGCCCTGCAACGCAGCCAGGTACATCAGCGTGGCGCCGCCCAGGTTGGCCCAGGTCGACACGAGCACGAGCGAGATCATCGCGGTGCTGCCTGACTGGGTCCACTGTGACCCGGGCAGGCCCACGCCCCGCAGGACAGTGTTGAACAGGCCGTTTCCCGGGTCGTAGAAGTACTTCCACAGCAGCACCACCACGATTGGCGGCAGCATGACCGGCAGGTAGACGGCGACCCGGAAGAATCCCTTGAAGTGCCGCAGCTCGTTCAGCAGGATCGCGATGGCCAGCGGCACGACATAGCCGAACACCAGCGCCAGGCCGGTGAATACAGCGGTGTTCTTCCAGGCCGTCCAGAAGAGCGGGTCGTGGAACAGCGCCGCGAAGTTGTCGGTACCGACCCAGTAGGGGTCGGTGACGAAGTTGACCTGCTGGAAGCTCAGGATGATCCCGCGCACCAGCGGATACCACGAGAAGAGCGCGAAGCAGGCGATGCCGGCGGACATCAGCGCGTACGCCAGGAGGTTGTCCTGGATCCTCCGGCGGAGCCGCGAGCGTCTCGCGTCGCGCCATCCGACCGTAAGAACCGCCATCGAACGCCCTTCCTCTCCGCGGTTGGTGGGCGCCGCCGGCGAGAGCCGCCGGCGGCGCCGCACCGGGACGTGCTGCTACTGGACCGTGGCCAGAATGTCGTTGACCTGCTTCTCGGCGTTGGTCAGCAAGGCACCGACGTTGGCGTTCCTGTCGGTCAGCACCTTCTGCATCGCCACGTCGAGCACGGCGTAGATGGCCTGCGCGTTCGGCGGCTCCAGCTTTAGCGGGACGGTGCCGACGGCGTTCGTGAACGGCGCGTAGTTCTCCACCGGAAGGTTCTTGTACTTCTCGATGGAGGCGTCCTGCTTCGCCTTGGCGGCGCCAGTCCACAGGGCCGGCTCCGGCAGGCCCACCGGGTTCTTGTTGGCTATCGCCCACTGGTGGTCGGCGTCGAACCGGTCCGGGTTGTCCCACCAGAACGTCAGCCACTTGAGGCCGGCGCGAATCTTCTCCGGGCTCGCCTTGGCGTTGAACATGTAGCCCTCGCCGCCTGCCAGAGTGGCCTCACCGCCGGGGATCGGGCCCAGGCCGTAGTTCTTGAAGTCGCCCTTGAACTGGTTGACGATCGTCGCGACGTTGTCGGGCGCGGCGACATACATGCCGAGCTTGCCCGAGCCCATCAGCCGCAGGAGGTCGGCCCACTCCAGGAGTTGCTGCTGGCCCATGCTGTTGTCGACCCAGCGCATGTCCTTGAGCTGCTGGAGCACCTGCTTGCCCTTGTCGCTGTTGAAGGCCGCCTTCCAGGTGCCGCCCTGGTTGACCGCGACGTCGCCGCCGATCGAGTAGAGCTCGGCGGTGAAATGCCAGCCGCCCGTGTTGCTCTTGCTGTAGTCGCCGTACCCGATGTAGCCCTTGCCCAGCGCGGCGATCTTCTGGGCGGCGGTGCGGACCTCTTCCCACGTCTTCGGCGGGTTGCCGGGGTCCAGGCCGGCCTTGGTGAAGAGGGCGCGGTTGTAGAGCAGACCCAGCGAGTAGTTGGCCGCCGGGAGGCCGTAGACCTTGCCGTCGGCCCCGGAGAACACCCGCATCAGCTCCGGCCGGATCTGCCTGGTGACCGGGAACTCGTTGAGGTACCCGCTGATGTCGGCGACCTGGCGCCTGGCGATCAGGCTGCCCGGGTCCGTGAAGTAGACGTAGAAGACGTCCTCGAGCTGACCACCGGCGAGCTTCGCCTGGAACGTCTGCGGGTCCATCTTGCCCTCACGGGCGTCGATGTCGATGTTCGGGTTGCGCCTCTCGAACTCCGCGACGTTGTCGACGAACCGCTTGCGGTTGACCGCCTCGGTGTCCGGCGGCAGACCGTTGATGGTGATCCTGACCTTGCCCGCGGCGGCCGACTTGTCGGCGGCCTTGCCGCAAGCCGAGAGCGACACGACGAGCACTGCGGCCAGTAGCAGCCACCCGATGGTGCTGCTCCGCCTAGATCTGTCCATGGCAACGCCCTTCTTGAGGTGGTTACACGGGCGGGGAGGGTGACCAAGCTCTCAGGGTGACCAAGCTCTCAGGTGCCATGTTTCGCGCAGATGACGATACAAAGTCAGACTTGTACACGCAAGAACTAAACAGTATCTAGAAGGAACAAGATGCAAGATGGGAAGGGGACAACCGTGGCGCCGCGAGGCGGGACGAGCCGCGCAGACCCCTCACCTTCCCGGCGACTTGCGGGCCTGTCAGCGCCTCGGCGCCGGCCCGGTCGAACCGCGCACCACCAGCTCCGGCTCGTACAGAAGCTCGTCGGCGGTCACGCCGACGCCCTCGATCTGGGCGACGAGCAGGTCGACCGCGGCCTGGCCCATCATCTCGATCGGCTGCCTGACCGTGGTGAGCGGTGGATCGGTACAGGTCATGAACATCGAGTCGTCATAGCCCACGACCGAGACGTCGCTTGGGACCCCGTGGCCGAGCCGGCGGGCGGCGCGGATCGCGCCGAGGGCCAGCACGTCGCTGGCGCAGATGATGCCGGTGACGCCCCGGTCGATCAGCTTGGCGGCACCGATCCGGGCTCCTTCCATCGAGAAGCTGGTCCACTCGACGCGGTCCCGCCGCTCGTCGGCCTGCCAGCCCGCCACGCCCACCATCGCCGCGAGCTTGCGCCGCGACGGCACGTGATCCTCCGACCCGAGCACCATCCCGACCCGCTCGTGGCCCAGCGACCGCAGGTAGCCGTACGCCTGCTCGACCGCGACCGCGTCATCGGTCGAGACGCGCGGGAAGTCCAGCTCATCGATGCCTGCGTTGACCATCACCACCGGCAGGCGGCGATCGGTCAGCCGGCGGTAATGGTCGTGCTTGGCATCGGCCAACGCATAGGACCCGCCGGCGAAGATCACTCCCGAGACCTGCTGGTCGAGCAGCATGTCGACGTAGTCCGACTCGGAGATGCCCCCGATGGTCCGGGCGCACAGCGCCGGCGTCAGCCCGCGCTGTGCGAGCGAGCCGCTCACCACCTCGGCGAGCGCGGGAAAGATCGGGTTCTGCAGCTCGGGCAGGACAAGGCCGACCAGCCGAGCCCGCTCACCGCGCAGCTTGGTGGGGCGCTCGTAGCCGAGCACGTCGAGCGCGGTCAGCACCGCCGTCCGCGTCCCTTCGGACACTCCCTCGCGCCCGTTGAGGACCCGGCTCACCGTTGCCTCGCTGACGCCCGCCTTCCTGGCAACCTCGGTCAGTCGTTTCGTCACGGCCGCAATAATACGGCAGACTGTTGCAAGAATACGACTCGACCCATGCCTTGCGGCGCCTTCATCTGAGTGTCGCCGGCTGCTCTGGGGGTGGTCGGCGTGGTGCCGGGATGGTGCCATCGGCTGGCACGTCACCCCGGCCGGGCGGCAGACCGGCCGCGCGGCAGACCGCGCTTGGCGAGCCTCCCTACGGGATGGCGCTGAGCCCTGACGGACGTTGGCTGGTGGTCAGCAACGACGGCGTCGCCGAGCGGTCGGTCACCGACGGCGACGCCGTCGCCGTGCTGCTATTGCGCTCCAGCTGCTGTACGACGGTTCTATAGAAACCTGCGTTCCAGCTCGGCGAAAAACGCCACTGAGAGACGTTCGAACTCTTCCTCGGTAAGCTCAATGGGGTCGCCAATGTTGAGCTTCAAGACTGACCGTTCAGGTGTCAGCTTGATCTGTTTGTCGCCGTGCATGATGCCATTGTTGTTCATCAAGGAGTCGCATATGATCCTGACTTCATTGAGTGGATTCCCGTCCTTGCCTTCATAGTCGGCCCCTGGAAGTCTGTGGACGAAGTAACGGTCCAGGACGAGGGTCATGTTGTTGAAGAAGAGCGCTTCGAAGGATTCAAGGGCAGAGTCGATCTTCTTGTCCGTTGTCTCGTTGGCAACGGCTTTGACGAGTTTCCGGTAGGCTGCAAGCTGTTGATCGAGCGCCGCTTTGCCTCGATCGATTTCCTCTTGGGTGTACTTCTTACGGCCGAGCATGGTGGTTCCTTTCAGAGTTAGCTGGCGGCGGAAACGCGGCCGGTTGCTCAGGCAGAGGCGGCGACCTTCCAGAGATGGCCGTCTGGGTCGCTGAAGTACCCGAAGTACCCCCACCGCGTGGCTGCTGCTTGCTTGACGACGCTGCCACCGGCGCCCTCGGCCTGACGCATCACCTCGTCCACAGCCTTGCTCGACGGAACGATGAAGTGGAATGAGACGCCCCGGAATCCGGATCCCTCCGGGGAGACGCCGGCATCCTGGGCCGTCGCCTCCCATTCGTAGAGGGCCAGCGACGACGATCCGTCACCCAGGTTGAACGACACGAAATTGGGGTAGTCCTGTTCGATCCTGCAGCCCAGGCCGTCACCGTAGAACCTCTTCGAACGGTTCAGGTCCTGGACGCCGATCATGATGGTGGTCACTTGCAGCGGCACGGTGGTCTCCCTTCTACGTTGCGTTGAACACCCAACCTGATGACGAACCGAAGCGGAAGAATGTAACCGCACCCCGGGGCGGGGGAACAGGTTGCTGGGTGGGCGGCCCAGCCTGGGGCTGCATCGAGGTCGTCACCTGCGGCTTCGCCCCCACCACAGGCGTCACTCCAACGCTGAAGCTCAAGAAGCGTGCTCCCGTCGGGTGCGCCCTTGTGGCGTCACGGTCCACCGAGCCGGCGATCACCGAGCGAGGACACGAACGACGCAAAGGAGCCAGCGGGGTGGCCGGTGAGGGTCGCGACATCCGTCGAGACCGCCGCGAAGCGGCCCTCCCGCACGGAGGTGAACATCGAGGCGTACGCCTCGATCAGCCAGGCCGGCGCGCGATCCGCGGCCAGGCGACGGCGATAGCCCGCGTCGTCGAGCGCAATGTAGGCGAGCGGGCGCCCGGCCGCCGCGCCGGCGATCCCGGCGAGTTGCCGGGCCGTGAGCGCGGCGGGTCCGGTGAGCCGGATCACGCCGTCCCGATCGCCGAGCGCTGCGGCGGCCAGCGCGGCAGCGACGTCGTCGCAGGTCACAAGCGACATCGCTGCGCCGCCGTCCGAGAGCGCGAGCGCGCCGTCCCGGAGGGCGGGCGCGAGCCACGTGTCGACGAAGAAGTCGGCGAAGATCGAGGTCCGGGCGATCAGGTGCTGCAGGCCGGAGGCAGCGAGGTGTGCTTCGGTGGCGCGGTGGACGGGCGCGTAATAGAACCGCGAGTCTGGCTGATCATCGATGATGCTGGTGTAGACGACTCGGCGCACACTGGCGTCGATCGAGGCGGCGACCACGTGCTCGTGGTGGCGGCCGATCGACGCGGCGACGCCGTCGCTGGAGATGAAGACCAGCGTGTCCACGCCGGCCAACGCCGCCGACAGCGATGCGGGATCGTCGTAGTCGGCGTATCGGGCCACGAGGTCGCGCCGCGGCGGGATGGCCGCCGGACGGCGCGCGAGCGCGATCACCGGCCGGTCGCAGCCGAGCAGCCGGTGGACCACTCGGGAGCCGAGACGCCCCGTCGCCCCGGTGACGTCAGTCGTCCAGGACCGTCAGGTCGAGCTGGCCCAGGCGCGCGGGGTCGGCGAGCATGTCGATTTGGACGATCTTCCCGCGCGTGATCGTGAAGCCGAAGACCACCCGCGGCCGTCCGCCCGGCGCCCACACGGCCCCCACCGCTCCGTCCACCAGCGCCGGTTGTGCGAACCGGGCACGCCCCGAGAACTGCCCGGCCACCGCCGGCGCACCGCGGACCTGCGCCGGTGCGCCCACATCCACGGCCGCGCGGTCGGCTCGCAGCACGACGTCGGGGTCCAGCAGCGCCAGCAGCGCGCCGAAGTCACCACCGCGCGAGGCAGCCAGGAACGCGTCGACCACCGCTCGCTGGCGAGACAGGTCGGTGTCGGGAACCGGAGCAGCACCCTGCACCCGGCGGCGTGCCCGGCTGGCGAGCATCTTGGCCGCGGCCGAGGAGCGCCCCACGACGGGAGCGATCTGGTCGAAGGGCACCGCGAACAGGTCGTGCAGCACGAACGCGACCCGCTCGGCGGGCGCCAGCGTCTCCAGCACCACCAGCAGCGCCAGCCCGACCCCCTCGGCCAGCAGCGCCTCCTGCTCGGGGTCGACCCCGACCCCGTCCGCGTGGCGCACGACCGGGTCGGGCAGGTGCGCGTCCAGCGGCTCCTCCAGGGGCTCCTCGCGCCGCGAGGTGCGCGCGCGCAGCATGTCAAGGCACACCCGCGCGACCACGGTCGTCAGCCAGCCGCCGAGGTTGTCGACGCCGCCGGTGTCGGCACGAGCCAGGCGCAGCCAGGCGTCCTGGACGGCGTCGTCGGCCTCGCTCGGCGAGCCGAGCATCCGGTAGGCCACCGCCCGCAGGTGGCTCCGGTGGGCCTCGAACCGCGCCGCCAGCCAGTCGTGATCGTCCACCGTTACCTTCCTTGGTCGCCATCCGTCATCGCAGTGACGAACCACACCCTTCCGAGGTAACACGACGATTGGGAGGACTCATCATGACCTCAGGCCTGCGAACGGTCACCTACCCGACCAAGGACCGCGC
>WNFU01000650.1_pt1 | contig 48323 bp, 48 predicted proteins | sample 5400121 | NCBI WGS metagenome assembly WNFU01 (sample SAMN13153360, study PRJNA577476) | soil metagenome | isolation source: 100 cm soil or saprolite under grassland replicate 1 | place: USA:California | collected 2016-06-15 | reverse complement strand
GGTGTCACATGGCGCTGTAGCCGATGTGGATGTGGTTGGTGTGGCCGTCGTCGGTGAAGTAGGGCCGGTGGCCCAGGGGGAACGGGGAGCCGACCTCGGTGGGGCGCAGGGGGCCTTGGAGGTGGTCCAGCCAGGCGACCAGGGCGTGGGCGGTGGGGCTGTGGGGGCTGACGGGCTGGCCGTTGACCTGGTCGATGTCGACGGCGCGCCAGACGGTGTGGTTGGAGATGCGGTGGGTGCCGTGGACGTAGGTGGAGTGGCCGGTGTGCACGCAGGAGATGCGCAGCTGCCAGTGGTCGGCCAGGACGGTCAGCAGGCTGGTGACGCGCAGGTCCAGGTTGCCGGAGGCCAGGTCGGGGGCGGGGTTGCAGCCGCCTGAGCGGGTGGTGTGAAGGTGGGGGTGGTGGGCGAGGGCGACCACGAAGGGGTCGGTGGCGGGTGCTGGGGTGGGGGTGGTGGTGTAGCGGGTGGCGAGGGTGAGGACTTGGTGGACGTACCAGCAGGCGTTGTTGTAGCGCTTGATGGCGTGGTGTTGGGCGGGGGTGCCGGTGACGGTGGGGCAGGGGTCGTCTGGGGGTGGGTGGGGGGTGGCCAGGCCGTTGGCGCACAGCAGGTGGGCGGCGGCGGGGATGGCGTAGTGGGGGTCGTAGACGTGGGTGGGGGTGCCGTCGCCGTAGGTGTCCCAGGGGGCGGTGGAGCGGCCGTGGTTGGATTCGACCTTGCCGATGCCGGCCAGGACCTGCCAGGTGAGCGTGGGGCAGGCCGCCGCCGCGGTCACATACAGCGCCAGGTACGCAGCCGGAATGTCACCCACCGCATAGGCGCTGGCCTTGATGGTCGGCCCGGGTGGGATCCCGGGGGCGCCCGGCGGCGTGGCCGGGGCGGCCCGCGCGGGCCGCAGGGCCCGCACGACCGCCTCAGCCACCACGCCGGGCGCGCCGGCGATCGTGAACCCCGGCGAGGCCGTCCCGCCGAGCAGGGCCAGGACCAGCAGCGCCGCCAGCGCTCCCCCGCCAGCCAGCTTGACGCGCGCGTTCATGGCACCGCCCAGCTTTCCGCGGCGTTGCGCCGCACGGTGACCAGCGCGGTGTCGAGACGCCCGCCGCGGTCGGCGAGCACGAGCACGCGCACCTCCCGCTGCGAGACGACGTCCTGCTGCAGCGCCCGCACCTTGCCGGCGGGCAGGTGGTTGCGGGCCGCGTACCAGGCGGCGGCCACCGCCGACGGGCGGGTGGCGTCCGGCCGCCGCGGCGCGGCCCTCCCGGGGGCGCGCGGCGCGGGCAGGGTCGTGGTGGTGGTGGTGGTGGCGGCGGCGGCGCGCGGCGCGGGCAGGGTCGTGGCCACGGCGGGCCGGGCGAGCGCCGCGGGCGTGTCGCTGTGCTGGTACAGCAGCACCACCGCGCCGGCGAGCGCCGCGCAGACCAGCGCGAGGCGGCCGAGCCGGCGGGCCAGCTCGCTGCGCAGCGCGGCCAGCGTCGCGGCGAGCGCGCGTCGCGCGGTGCGCTGGACCCGGGCGCGCAGCGGGCGGCCGGGCAGCCCCCGCCGGCCGGGGGTGAAGCGACCGAGGCGGTCGCGGGCCTGGTTGCGGCGCCGGGCGCTCATGCCACACCTCCACGGACCACGATGCGCTTGTTCCCCGGCGCCCGGCTGTCACGGCGGCGCCGCCAGCGGCGGCCGAGCAGCACCATCGCCAGGATCGGCCAGGCCGAGCCGGCCAGCAGCAGGCCGAGGTACTCGTCGGAGGCGTGCAGCAGCTCGGCCACGCGCACGACCACGAACGAGGCGAGCGCCACGCCCGACAGCAGCGCCAGCGCCACGCCCAGCGGCAGCAGCCAGTAGCGCAGCACCTGCCCGCGCCAGCGCGGCTCGGCGGCCAGCGCGAGCGCGACCGGGCCGGCGAGGGACAGCAGGAACAGCAGCGCCTGCGCGCAGGTGGCCAGCATCGCCAGCACGCACAGCGCCAGCGCGAACGGCAGCACGTAGATCACCGCCAGCGTCGAGATCACCGACCGCTCGGCCCCGTGCCGGCCGACCGCCCAGTCGTTGACCGCGCGCACCTTGCCGCGCAGGTAGCCGACGATGCCGGGCTTGCCGGTCGGCGGCGCCGAGCTCAGCACGCTGCTGCCGGTCTGCAGCCGCGACAGCGGCTCGGCCACGAACGCCGTCCAGTAGCGGCTGGCCAGCGCCTGCTGGACCTGCTCGCTGCCGCCGTGCAGCTCGCGGCTGACGTCGCCCTGGACGGCGGCGCCGAGCACCAGGTTCGGCACGGCGACGCCGGCCTGCCCGGCCAGCCGGGTGGCGGTCACCGGGCGGGTGAGCACCGCGGTGAGGGCCAGCAGCACCAGCACGGCGACCAGCCACTCGCGGCCCGCGGGGCGGCGCAGCATGCCGTAGGCGGCCAGGCCGACCAGCAGGGCGATGGTGGCGCCCTCCAGCGCCAGGTGGTTGGTACCGACCCAGCGCCCCAGCGCCTGCGCGGCCGGCTCGCCGACCAGGTACTCGAGCAGGTTGAGGCGGTGCACGTCGCGCTGGCGCTCGATCGAGCTCCTGGCCAGCCACGCGGTGGTGCGCACCGCCCCGCGCGCGTAGGCGTTGAGCAGTCCGCGGCCCTGCAGCGCGACGGTCTCCAGCTGGTAGTCCCAGGTGCGCGCGCTCGGCGTGGGCAGCCTGCCCGAGCGCTGCGGCGGCGCCAGGAACACGATGGCGAGCAGCACGAAGGTGCCAGCGAGATACGCGGCCAGCACGGTCCACAGCGAGTGGCGGCGCGAGCCGGCGGGCGGCACCAGGCGGACGGCGCGGAGGCGGCGGGGCTGGCGGTCGCGGTGGCGGGTCGAGGCGAGCTTGCCCGGGTTGCGCTTGATCGGCTGGCCGGGACGCTTGCGGGGCTCCATTACCATTTCTGTCTCCTTGTCTGATTCGGTTGACGGGGCACGGCGGGCCCCTTCCGGCTGTGGGCAGGTAGGCGGCCGCCCTCACCGGGCCAGGTTCTGGGGAAGCTCGTCGCGCGCGCCGGAGAGCTGGATCAGGTGCTCGAGGTGGGCGACGGTGCGGCTATAAGCCGGTGGCGGCAAGCGTCACTCTTGCCGCCCGAAGCAGCAGGTCGCGGGGGTGCGAGGTGGTCATCGGCCGCCGCTCCTGTGTGTCCGCCGTCGTGTCGAGATTGCGCCGTTCACGAGAGATGTACCACGGATCTGCGCCCATGGTGCCGCCCGCCGCGCTGGAAGGTCAAGCCTTGACTTCGGGCACCCGGTCCGGCTCCCGCGCCGCCCTGGCGCTGGCACGCCAGCCCGTCAGCGTGCGGACCACGGTGAGCAGCACGAACAGCCACAGCCCGCCGAGGGCCCAGCCGCCGAGCACGTCGCTGAGCCAGTTGGCGCCCAGGTACACCTGGGCCAGGGCCAGCAGCACCAGGCCAAGTGCCGACGCCGTCCACACCGCGACCCGCCGTGACCAGCGGCGGGTCGCGCCGATGAGCACCGCGAGCAGGCCGTAGACCGCGATCGCGGCGGTCGCCTCCCTGGAGGGGAAGGCGAAGCCGCCGGCGTCGACCAGCAGCGACGGCGGGCGGGGCCGCCTGACCAGCGCGTTGACCGTGATCGCCAGCAGCTCCCCGCCGCCGTAGGCGGCCAGCAGCAGGCACAGTGGCAGCCAGCGCCCACGCGCCAGGCGGAAGGCCAGCCCGGCCGACAGCGCGGCGGCGGCCAGCAGGCCGGCCCCGCCGAGGCCCGCGGCGGGGCGCAGCGCGGCGCTGAGCCACGCCTCCCGGTGGCCGCTGAAGAAGTGCTGCACCAGCTCGTCGAGCTGGACCAGGTGCTCGCGGGCGAGCACCTCCTGCAGCACCGCGCCGAACGCCCAGCCGGCCAGGCCGATGCCGGCCAGGCCCAGGGTGAGCGACAGGCCCAGCGCCCCGCCCGGCCGCAGCCGCCGCGCCAGGAAGGCGAGCTGGCGCTCGTAGCGGACGCGCAGGCGGACGACGCCGGGGCGCTCGAGCTGGCGGCGCAGCGCCGCGCGGACCCGCTCCGGGTGCCGCGTCACCCAGCGGGCCAGCAGCACGATGCCGAGGACCAGCAGCACGATCAGCAGCAGCACCAGGCTGGCGCGCTTGGCGACCTCCTCGACCTTGCGCCAGCCCTCGCCGGCGGCGAAGCCGACCAGGACGAAGGTGGTCGCCCACAGGCCGCCGCCGAGCACGTTCCAGATCGCGAAGGTGCGGTAGTGGACTCCGGACATGCCGGCGAGCCCTGGGATCAGCACCCGCAGCGCCGCCGTCCAGCGACCCAGGAACACCGCCTTGCCGCCGTGCTGGGCCAGGAACCGCTCGGCCTTGTCGAGGTGGTGCGACTTGACGAAGCGCCCGAGGGACCCCTGCAGCATGCGCCTGCCCCAGCGGCGCCCCACCGCGTAGCCCACGCTGTCGCCGACGACCGCGCCGCACACCGCGACGGCGATGGCGGCGCCGAGCTCGATGCGGTGCTGGAAGGCGAGCACGCCGCCCAGGATCACGGCGATCTCGCCGGGGAACAGGAAGCCGAAGAACACCGACGCCTCCAGCGCCGGCAGCAGGAACACCACCAGCAGGGCAACCCAGCCTTGCAGCGAAAGGATCACGTCGCTGATGCGGCTCATGGACCTCCCCCGTGTCCGCCCGCTCGCGATGCCGCTGGGTTGATGGTAGCGAGGGAATCGCCAGCCGAATGCAGTACGCTTTGGGAGTTACCGCCTTGGGGGAGGCCGATGGACGCGGACGAAGCGGGCGCTGGAGCAGATACTGGACCATCCGGGGGACCGGGAGAGCTTGGCCTGGGGTTCGAACGGGCGGTCATCGGCATGGCCCTCGTCGGCCTGGACGGCCGTTTCGTGCGGGTCAACCAGGCGCTGTGCGAGACGCTCGGCCGGTGGGAGTCGGAGCTGGTGGGCGCCAGCGTCACCGAGCTGACCGAGCACCACGAGCCGGCCGGCGTCTGGGGCAGGCTGTGGCGGGCCGTCGAGCCGTTCGAGACCGAGCAGCGCTTCCTGCGCGCCGACGGCAACCGCGTCGATCTGCGCTTCATGGTGGCGCCGCTGCACGACGCCGAGGGCCGTGTCACCGGCTACCTGAGCCAGGCGCAGGACGTCACCGAGCGCAACCGGGTCGCCCGGGCGCTGCGCACCAACGAGGCCTGGCTGCGCTCGGTGGTCGCAAACGCGCCGATCGTGCTGTCGGTGTACGACCGCAACGGCGACTGCACCTTCTCGGAGGGCCGCGCCTTCGAGCGGGTCGGCATGTCACCGCAGGAGCGCGTCGGCCGCTCCTACGCGGAGCTGCGCGGCGACGTGGCCGAGGCCAACGCCGACTTCGAGCGGCTGCTGGCCGGCGAGGAGGTCAGCGCCAAGCGCCAGGTCACCCCCAGGCATCCGCACGGCGAGGCCATCTTCGACGTGCACTACCGCCCGCTGCCCGCCGTGGACGGCGGCGACGAGGTGGCCGGCGTGATCAGCGTGGCGGTGGACGTCACCGCCCTCGAGCGGGTCGAGCGGGAGCGGCGCAGCCTGCTGCACCAGCTCATCACCGCCCAGGAGAGCGAGCAGCGCCGCCTGGCCGGCAACCTGCACGACGACGCCATCCAGGCGCTGACCGCCGCGCGGATGCAGCTGTCGGTGCTGCAGGTGCAGCTGGACCAGGAGCACGCCGACGTCGCCGGCGATGTGCGCTGCCTGGTCAAGCAGGTGCGCGAGAATCTCGAGCAGGGCCTGCAGGCCGCCCGCACCTTCCTGTTCGACCTGCGCCCGCCCCTGCTCGACCAGGAGGGTCTGGCGCCGGCGCTGGGGCAGCAGCTCGACAAGCTGGCCGAGCGCAGCGGCTGCCAGACCCACTTCCGCTGGGAGGTCGGCGAGCGCCTCGACCAGGACCTCGAGGTGCTGGTGTTCCGGGTGGTGCAGGAGGCCCTGGCCAACGTGGCCAGGCACGCCCGGGCCAGCCTGGTGCGGGTTCGGGGCCGCCGCGAGGGGTCGACGCTGGAGGTCGAGGTCGCCGACGACGGCGTCGGCTTCGACCAGGGAGCCGCCCGCAAGCAGGCGATCAGCACCGGCCACATCGGCCTGCGCTGCATGGCCGAGCGGGTCGAGGCCGCCGGCGGCGAGCTGCGCATCGCCACCGCGCGCGGTCACGGCGCCCGCGTGCGCGTCAGCGTGCCGGTGCCGGCCTGGGCGTCCTGAGCCGGGCGGCGTCAGCGCGCGCGGGACTCCAGCAGCCGGCGCGCCCTGCGGCCGGCCATGCGCGCCGCGCTCGCCAGGATGTCGCGGTGGAAGGTGTCGGAGGCCTGGACGAGGTGCAGGAACTCCTCGTCGGACAGGACGATGTCGGCGGCGGCGGCGTTGGACTCCACCTGGGCGACGCTCTTGGCGCCCGGGATCGCCACCACGTGCGGGTGGTGCACGACCCAGGCCAGCGCGATCTGGGAGGGCGTGGCGTCGTGGGCGGCGGCGATCTCGCGCAGCGCCTCGAGCACGGGCTGCGCCCGCCGCAGGTTCTCCTCGGAGAACAACAGGTTGGTCGCGCGCGTCCCGGCCGGAGGGGCGTCGGCGGTGTAGTTGCCGGTGAGCGCGCCCTGGGCGAGCGGGCTGTAGGCGATGACCAGGCGGCCAGCGCGGGCGGCGAACGCCAGCAGGTCCCGCTCGGGCGTGCGGCGCAGCAGGTGGTACTGCACCTGGTCGGACACGACCGGGCGCCCGAGGGCCGCCTCGGCCTCGCGCCAGCGCGCCAGGCTGTAGTTGCTCACCCCCACGTGGCGCACCAGGCCGCCGTCCTGCAGGCTGCGCATGCCCGCCATGGTCGAGCTCTGCGGGACCAGCGGGTTCGGCCAGTGGACCTGGTACAGGTCGAGGTGGTCGGTGCCGAGCCGGGCGAGGCTGGCGTGGGCGGCGGCCTTGACCCGGTCCCTGGTGGGCCAGCTCGGCGTCACCTTGCTGGCCAGCACCACCGACTCGCGGGCGTCCGGAGCGGCCAGGATGCGGCCGAGCACCCGCTCGGACTCGCCGTGGCCGTAGCTCTCGGCCGTGTCGATGAGGGTGATGCCCAGCGATCTGGCCCGCTCGACGATCGCCTGCGCCTCGGCCGGGCCGAATTCGCTGCCCCAGCCCCACTCCGGCGAGCCGAGCTGCCAGGCGCCGAGCCCGATGACAGACGTCCGCAGCCCGCAGGCTTCGACGTAGCGCATGATCGGTCCTTTCGCTTCACGCGGGGCGCCCGCCGGTGAGCTGCGCCCGCAGGACGTCGGCGTACGCCCTGAAGCCCGCCGCCATGTCGATGCTCGGCTCGTGGAGCCAGCGGATCACGTGGAGCAGTGTACGGGAGGCGCGCTCAGGCCGAACGGCGGCCGGCGAAGGCCCGCAGGTCGAAGACCCTGGCCACCGGGGCGGAGTCGGGGACCGGCTGGGGCGCGGGCAGCGGCTGGACCCGCGCGGGGACGAAGCCGACCCGCGGCAGGGGGGCGCGCACGTCCAGGCGCGCCAGCTCTTCGGCGACCTCGAACAGCAGCTCGGAGAGCACCAGGTCCAGCGCGGCGCAGACCGCCTCGAGCACCTCCGAGGACGCCTCCTTGCGGCCGCGCTCGACCTCCGAAAGGTAGGTCAGCGACACCCCGGCGGCCCCGGCCACCTCACGCAGCGTGCGACTCTGCGCCTGCCGCTTGCGGCGCAGGGTCGCCCCGATGACCGTGCGAAGCCGGGTCATCCGCGGCCCGGGGCGCTCATCGGACGACCTCGTCGACCAGACCGTAGACGACCGCCTCGTCCGCCGAGAACCAGGTGTCGCGGTCGGTGTCGCGGTGGATGCGCTCGACCGTCTGACCGGTCGCCTCCGCGAGGATGTCGTCGACCAGCGCGCGCTGGCGCAGCACCTCCTGGGCGGTGCGCTCCAGGTCGGTCGCCTGCCCCTGGAAGCCGCCGCTCCACGGCTGGTGGATCAGGATCCGCGCGTTGACGGTCGCCCGCCGCCGACCCTTGGTCCCGCCGGCCAGCAGCACCGACGCCATCGAGGCCGCCAGGCCCGCGCAGGTCGTCGCCACGGGGCAGGCGAGGTTGGCCATGGTGTCGTAGATCGCCAGTCCCGCGAGGACCTCGCCGCCGGGCGAGTTGACGCGCAGGTCCACCGGCTGCTCCGGGTCCTCGTGCTCGAGGAACAGCAGGCGCGCCATGACGTCGTTGGCCAGCTCGGTGGTGATGGGGCCCGACAGCATGACCACGCGGCGTCGCAGGAGACGGTCGACCGGGTCGATGGGCCGATCGGCGATGTCGGTGAAGTTCCCAATGCTCATGGAAGCAAGGTACCTGACCGCACGCGCTCCAGCGACCCCTTCCGCCGAGAGCGAACCATGATCCGGCCGCGTTGATAGGCTCCGCTGGACGGCGGCGCACCGCGCACCAGCACACCAACGAGGGTAGAGAGGCCATGGCCCGGTTCCATGAGGTCGAGGGGTTCGTCATCGTGGCAGGTTGGGGAGCGCTGTTCCTGTGGGGGATCGGCCTGTTCCTGCTCAGGCGGGACGCCGGGCGGCTGTACTGGGGCCTGGTCGCGTTCCTGCAGGTCCTGCTCGGCGCGCAGCTGGTGGCCGGGATCGTGCTGCTGGCCCTCGGCCGGCGCCAGGAGCTGCTGCACTACCTGTACGGGTCGCTGCTGCCGGCCATCGTCCTGGTCGGCTGCCACGTGCTCACGCGCTCGCTGCAGCGACCGCCCTACCACTTCTTCTTCACGTGGGGGGCGCTGGTCGTCTTCGGGCTGACCGCGCGGGCGCTCATGACCGGTCTCGGCGTTGGCTGAGAGCGCGGGGCGCTTCAAGCGGCGCCCACCCGGGCACGATAGGAGGGGTAGCGGAGGCCAGTTTGCTCGGTCGAGAGTAGGCTACTCCAACGTCGAAGCCATGCTCGTGAGGAGTCGCTGCCGCTCCATGACTCTGCCCTCGGAACCGTGAAGGCCGGCCGCAGGCTCGCCCTCGTCGCGTTGCCCCTGGCGGTCGCCGGTTGCGCACCGGCCGGCGTGACCTCGGAGGGTCGCGCGGTCCACGACGCCTACAACGTCTTCCTCGTCGCCGCGGCGGTCGTCTTCGGGGTCGTCGCCGTCTGGCTGCTGTGGTCGATCATCCGCTACCGCCGCAGGGACGACCAGCTCCCCAGCCAGACGCACGGCAACACCAGGCTCGAGCTGCTGTGGACCGCGATCCCGCTGGGCCTGGTGATCTTCCTGTTCGTGGTGACGATGCGGACGCAGAGCACCGTCCTGCACGACCCCCCGTCCCCGGTCACCATCGACGTCACGGCCTTCATGTGGAGCTGGCAGTTCGACTACGAGGGCACCGACAGGCGCGTCATCGGCGGGCCCGACAACGTCCCCGAGATGGTCGTCCCCGTCGGCGTGCCGGTCCACATCAAGCTGCGGTCGGCCGACGTCGTGCACTCCTTCTACGTCCCCCGGGCGCTGTTCAAGCGCCAGGCGATCCCCGGCACGACCAACCAGTTCGACATGAGCTTCCAGCGGGTGGGCCTGTACCACGGCCAGTGCGCGCAGTTCTGTGGCGTCGCCCACTCGGACATGGTGTTCCGCGTGCGGGTGGTGTCGCAGAACGAGTTCCAGCGCTTCCTCACCGGCGGGCGCGGTGGCGCGCCCACCGGCAGGGGAACCTGACGAGACGGAGTCCAGACGCCATGGCAACCACCGAGATCCCGGCCCTCGAGGAGGAGCGCCACCCGCCTGGAGCAGGGGGGCTCGTCGACTGGATCACCAGCGTCGACCACAAGAAGATCGGCCTGCTCTACGTGTTCACCTCCGTCGCGCTCTTCCTGCTCGGCGGGATCTTCGCGCTGCTCGTGCGCATCGAGCTGGCCGAGCCCGGCCAGCAGGTGCTGAGCCAGCAGGGCTACAACGAGTACTTCACCATGCACGGCACGCTGATGATCTTCCTGTTCGCGGCGCAGGCCTCCACCGGGCTGGCGAACTACTTCGTGCCGCTGCAGATCGGCGCCGCCGACGTCGCCTTCCCGCGCCTGAACGCCATGAGCTACTGGCTGTACCTGTTCGGCAGCCTGATGGTGCTGAGCGGCTTCTTCGTCGCCGGCGGCGCCGCCGCCGGCGGGTGGACCGCCTACGCGCCGCTGTCGGACTCCTACCTGGTCGGGCGCGGCATGGACCTGTGGCTCATGGGCCTGCTGGCCGTGGGCGCCGCGGGCATCGCCGGCGCGGTCAACCTGGTGGCCACGATCTTCAACCTGCGGGTGCCAGGCATGACCATGTTCCGCATGCCGCTGTTCACCTGGGGGGTGCTGGTCAACCAGCTGCTCATCCTGTTCGCCTTCCCACCGCTGACGGTCGCCCTGGCGATGCTGTTCATCGACCGCAACTTCGGCGGCGCCTTCTTCGACCCGGCGCAGGGCGGCAGCCCGCTGCTGTTCCAGCACGTGTTCTGGTTCTTCGGCCACCCCGAGGTCTACATCATCATCTTCCCGGGCTTTGGGATCATCTCCGAGGTGATCCCGGTGTTCGCCCGCAAGCCGATCTTCGGCTACCGCGGCATGGTGTTCGCCTTCTTCGCCATCGCCTCACTGTCGTTCGGGGTGTGGGCCCACCACATGTTCAGCACCGGGCAGGTCTACCTGCCGTTCTTCTCGCTGATGTCGTTCCTGATCGCGGTGCCCACCGGCGTCAAGGTGTTCAACTGGCTGGCGACCATGTGGCGCGGGTCGATCACCTTCAGCGCGGCGATGCTGAACGCGCTGGCGTTCATCGCGGTGTTCGTCATCGGCGGCATCACTGGCGTGTTCGTGGCCTCGCCGCCGATCGACTTCGCGGTCAACGACACCTACTACGTGGTGGCGCACTTCCACTACGTGATGGCGATGGCGCTGCTGTTCGCGCTGTTTGCCGGCGCGTACTTCTGGTTCCCGAAGATCACCGGGCGGTTCCTCGACGAGCGGCTCGGCAAGGTCCAGTTCTGGCTGCTGTTCGTGGGCGCCAACCTGACCTTCTTCCCGCAGTTCGTGCTCGGCTTGCAGGGCATGCCGCGGCGCATCGCGGACTACCGGCCCGATCTTGGCTGGAACGGGCTCAACCAGCTGTCGACGCTCGGTGGCTTCCTGGTCGCCGCGGCGATGCTGCCGTTCCTCTACAACGTGTTCGTGTCGCTGCGGCGCGGCAGGCCCGCGGGCAGCGACCCGTGGGAGGGCAACAGCCTCGAGTGGGTGACGACCTCGCCGCCGCCGCACCACAATTTCCACCAGATGCCGCAGATCATCTCCGAGCGGCCCGCCTACGACCTGCGCCACGGCGCGGTGGAGGTGGCGCCGGTCGTCTCTCCCGACCATCCCTACGACTACCGAAGGGGCCAGCCGTGAACGACCAGGCCGCGTTCCTGCTGCGCGTGTCGGCCTTCGGGCTGGTGTCCGGCGTCGTCTACTGGTTCATCAGCTATGAAGCTTTCGGCACCGTCGCGCTGCTGCTGCTGGGGGTTGGCTCGGGGTTCGCAGGCCTGGTCCTCATCAGGCAGCGCCGCCTCCAGGGCGCCGGGCGCGAGCCGATCGCGGAGCTCCTGCGCCGCTTCGCCGGCATGCCAGCGCCCGACCCGCCCGGGCCGAAGTCGCTGGAGGACGATGACATGGCGGTGCTGCCGGCGCCCTCGATCTGGCCGTTCGCGGTGTCGCTGGGCCTCGTGATCGCCTTGTCCGGGCTGGTCTTCGGTCTCTGGCTGGTCATCCTCGGCCTCGGCCTGGCGTTGTACGCGGGCTGGGGCTGGGTCGCGGCGATCATGCGCGAGACGCGCTACGGCCACCTGGAGCCGACCGACCAGCCCGCCGAGCGCGAGGAGGCCGAGTCGGAGCGGGGACCCGGCGAGCCCGAGCAGGAGACGCTCCGCCGGCGCTAGGCGCTGCCGCAGCGCACGTTGCGGCGCGGCGGCGCCGGGCCGTCACTCCTCGGACGGCGAGCCGGTGGGGTCGAGCGGGAGGGTCTCGTAGCCGCCGCTGGCCGTGCGGCGCAGGCGCATGCCGGCGGTCGCCGCCGCCGGGTGGGCCCTGGTCGTCTGTAGCGAGCGGCAGGTCCAGTAGGTCGCCAGCCACAGCACCACCGGGCCGATGAAGAACGAGAACTGCAGGATGCGGGTGATGGTCTCGACCGAGACGTTCAGCAGCACGGCGATGATGTCGTTGCCGCCCTCCAGGAACGGGATGAAGAACAGCAGCAGGCCCGCCATGCCGGTGGCGGTGCGGGCGGGCGCGTCGCGGGGACGGTCGAGCAGGTGGTGCTCGGCGCGGTCGCCGGTGAAGCGCCGCTCGATCCACGGCCACAGGGTCAGCATGCCGAAGGCGATGCCCGGGAACAGGATCGCCGGCCAGAAGTTCTCGGAGATGGTGTAGCCGAAGATCTTGAAGCTCCACGGTCCGCCGAGGCGCAGCAGCCCGTCCGCCCACGCCAGGTACCAGTCGGGCTGCGCCGGGGAGCTCACGTTGGCCGGGTTGTAGGGCCCGTACTGCCAGACCGGGTTGATCTGCGCCAAGCCGCCGAGCCCGGCCATGACCGCGGCGGTCAGCAGCAGCAGGCTGACCGACTTGAAGGTCGCCTGCGGCCAGAACCGCTTGCCGACCACGTTGTGCTCGGTGCGGCCCGGCCCGGGGAACTGCGTGTGCTTCTGCAGCACCAGGATGAAGAGGTGCACCCCGACCAGGGCCAGCAGCAGCGCGGGTATGAGCATTACGTGGAACACGAAGAAGCGCGAGATGAGGTCCGGCGGCGGGAACTCGCCGCCGAACAGCAGGTACGCCACCCACGTGCCGATCACCGGGATGGCGAGCACGACCGAGTAGGTGATCCGCAGCCCGACGCCCGACAGCAGGTCGTCGGGCAGCGAGTAGCCGGTGAGGCCTTCCGCCATCGCAAGGATCAGCATCACCACCCCGATGACCCAGTTCACCTCCCGTGGCCGCCGGAAGGCACCCGTGAAGAAGATGCGGCACAGGTGGATCACGATCGCCGCGACGAACACCAGCGCCGCCCAGTGGTGCGTCTGCCGCATGACCAGCCCGGCCCTGACCTCGAAGGAGAGCCGCATGGTCGAGTCGTAGGCCGCCGACACCTCCTGGCCCTTGAGCGGGGTGTAGGGCCCGTCGTAGATGGTCTCGCGCGTGTCCGGGGTGAAGAAGAAACTCAGGAACACCCCGGTGAAGATGAGCACCACCAGGCAGAACAGGGCGATCTCGCCGAGCAGGAAGGACCAGTGGTCGGGGAAGACCTTGCGCAGGGCGACGCGCGCGAAGCCGGTGGTGCCCAGGCGCTCGTCGAGCCAGCGCTGGCCGCGCTCGAAGCGGTCGATGGCGCCCTGCTCGAGCCCGGCCTCCGGCTCGCCCGCCGCGGGCGTCCCGTGCCGCCGCAGCCTCATGACTTGCTCCGATCCCAGAAGGCCGGGCCGACCGGCTCGCTGAAGTCGCCCAGCGCGACCAGGAAGCCATCCTGGTCCACGGTCAGCGGGAGCTGCGGCAGGGGGCGCGCGGCCGGCCCGAAGAAGGGCTTGGCGCCGTCCAGCACGTCGAACTGCGACTGGTGGCAGGGGCACAGCAGGGTGCGGGTCTGCGCCCGGTACAGCCCCACCGGGCAGCCCGCGTGGGTGCACAGCTTGGAGTAGGCGACGTAGCTGCCGTCCGGTACCCCCGCCATCATCGCGGGCGGGAGCGCGAGCAGGCCCTTCGGCACCCGGATCAGCAGCGCCTGCGAGTCGGCCTGGCCGACCTTGTCCTCGGGGTAGACGGTGAGGAAGCCGTCGTCCGGCAGCGCCTCCAGCGTCAGTACCGTGCCGTTCTCGTCGACCACCCGCAGGCCGCGCCGCCAGCCGGTCTCCTTCAGCGAGCGCCCCGGCGCGGGACCCAGCGACAGCACCGGCAGCAGCAGGGCCAGCCCGAGCGCGCCGCCCGCGACCGCGAGCATGCGCAGCACCGCCGACCGGCGCCGGATCTCCGGGCCGGCCTCCTCGCCGAACGCCTCCTCGAAGGCCTCCTGCGCTCCTTCCCGGGAGGCCAGCTCGTGGCGCTCCTCGACCGCGTCCCTGACCGCGAGCAGCTTCAGGCCCCACACGCCGATGCCGGCGCCGAGCCCGCCGAGCGCGGCCGCCCACAGCACGCCCTCGAGCTGGGTCTGGCCGCCGCTGAAATAGAGGACGAACAGGCCGACGCCGGCCGCGGCCGCCACACTGAAGTAGACGATGACCTGCCGCTCGGTGCGGCGCTGCTCCTTGCTCAGCGGCCCGGCGCCAGGGGGCGCCGTGGCCCGCTCCTCGCCGCCTGCCCGCCGCTCCTCGCTCTCCACGTTGTCGCCACGCTCCCAGTGTCGGGCTGTCAGGTCCGGGTGCCGAGCCAGCGCACCACCAGCACCAGCAGGCCAAGGCCGATCACCCAGGCGACGAAGCCCTCGGGCACCGGGCCCTTGCCGCCGATCGGCGCGCCGCCGCGGTTGAAGCGGTCCTTGTTCAGGGCTTCGACGTAGGCGGCGATGTCGTTGACGCGCTGGACGCTGTCGGGGCCGGCCGGGCTGTAGTTGGGCAGGCCGCCGCCGGGGGGCATCTGCCCCGGCCCGATCTTGATGGCCTCCGCCACGTCCAGTGGCGACACGCCCAGCATGGTCGGGGCGATGTTGGCCCCGCCAAGGGCCGAGCCGGCGCCGTTCATGCCGTGGCAGGCCGCGCACGCCTGCGCGTACAGCTGCTGGCCGCGGGTCAGGTCGCCCTTGCCGGCCTCGACCTCCGGGATCAGGGGGTCGCCAACCGCGCGGCCGACATAGGCGTTGAGCGCGCGGATCTCGCCCTCTGTGAAATGTGACCTGCCGCGCTGGATCGCCGGGCCCGTGGTCGAGCGCCAGGGCATGCGCCCAGTGCGGACCGCCCAGTCGACCGCGGCCGCGCCACCGACGTCCTTGAGGGAGGGAACCGTCGAGTAGACCGCCGGCCCGTTCGGGTCGGGTCCGTGGCAGGACGCGCACGACTGCAGGTAGATCTCCCGGCCCTCCTGCTCCAGCGCCTGGCCGCCGCCGGTCTGGGCGGCACGCACGGCGCTGACGCCGGAGTCGGCGCCCGAGGTGGCCGGCACGAGCAGGAGGGTGAGCACGGCGATCCCGGCGAAGAGGATCATGGTCCTGCGCACGCGGCCCTCCTTCCTCGCCCTGGCCGGGTAGGTCAGCTCCATGCTAGGTAGGGGGTGGCGGGCAGGCAAGCCGAACAACTGTGGACCAGGAGCTGCCAGCAGGAGGAAATACCGGCCATGAGCAGCGACGAAGAGCTGACGTACGGTAGCTATCTCCGCATTCCCGAGCTACTGCGACTTCAGCGGACTCGCTCGCGCCCACCACATCCCGAGGAGCTGCACTTCATCATCGTCCATCAGGCCATCGAGCTGTGGATGAAGCTCATGCTCCACGACCTGGAGCGGGTCATCGCCGCGGTGGAGCGCGACGCCTGGCCGGGCGCGCTCGGGCTGCTCGGCCGCGTCAACCAGGTGATGTCGCACGTGCTCGAGCAGATGCGCACGCTGCACACGCTGCCCCCATGGGCGCTGCAGGAGTTCCGCAGCTACCTCGGCAGCGCCAGCGGCTCGCAGTCGCGGCAGTTCCGCGAGCTGGAGCTGCTCTCAGGGCTCCGCGACCCCGCGTACCTCAAGGCGCTCGAGGTCGAATACGGCGGGAAGCTGCCCGCCGCGCTGGCCGCCCGCCGCGACCGGCGCTCCCTGGCAGAGGCGCACCTGGAGGCGGGCCGGCGCCTGGGCCTGTCGGAGCCCGCGCAGTGGGCCGATCTGTACGCCGATCAGAGCGGGCACGGCGAGCGCGCCGGCTTCTACCTGCTGTGCGAGGCGCTGGTCGACTACGACGAGCGCTGGGCGCGCTGGCGCAACGAGCATGTGGCGCTGGTGGAGCGGGCGCTCGGTGACCACGCCCGCGGCACCGGCGGGATGGCCCTCACCTACCTGCGCCGCACCACCCGCTACCGCTTCTTCCCGGTGCTGTGGGCGCTGCGCGACGAGCTGGTGGTCCGCGGCGGCGGCGAGCTCGTCGGCCGGCCCGGCCCGCCGGCGGCCGGGTAGGGTATAGCCTCTGCGCAACGCGGCTCGTACAAGGGGGTCAGGGTGGAGTATCGCCGCCTGGGGTCCAGTGGGCTCAAGCTCAGCGAGATCGGGCTTGGCTCCTGGCTGACCTATGGCGTCGGCGTCGAGGCCGAGGTCGCCAAGCAGTGCGTGGTCAAGGCCATCGACCTCGGGGTGAACTTCTTCGACACCGCCAACGCCTACGGCCGCGGCACGGCCGAGCAGGTGATGGGCCAGGCGCTTGCCGGCTACCGGCGTGACGCGTACGTGCTCGCCACCAAGGTCTTCTACCCGATGGGCGAGGGGCCCAACGATGGCGGGCTGTCGCGCAAGCACGTCATCGAGCAGTGCCACGCCAGCCTGCGCCGTCTCGGCACCGACTATATCGACCTGTACCAGTGCCACCGCTACGACGACGACACCCCGCTGGACGAGACCCTGCGGGCGCTGGACGACCTGCTGCGTCAGGGCAAGGTCCTCTACGTCGGCGTCAGCGAGTGGTCGCCCGTCCAGATCGCCGACGCCCTGAGCATCGCCGACGACAGCGGGCTGGACCGGATCGTCTCCAACCAGCCCGAGTACTCCCTGCTGCAGCGCCGCATCGAGGCGGAGATCATCCCACTGTGCACCCGCGAGGGTGTCGGGCAGGTGGTCTGGTCGCCGCTGGCGCAAGGGGTCCTCACCGGCAAGTACGCGCCAGGGCACGCGCCGCCGGCCGCCAGCCGCGCGGCATCGGGCCGCATGGGCATGTTCATCCGCCGCTGGATGGCCGACGACGTGCTCGAGGCGGTCCAGCGACTGCGAACCGTATCCGATGAGGTCGGCATGACCCTGGCCCAGCTCGCGCTGGCCTGGGTGCTGCGGGAGCCTGCCGTCACCTCGGCGATCATCGGCGCCTCCCGCCCGTCCCAGCTCGAGGAGAACTGTGCCGCGTCCGGGCGCCAGCTCGACGCGGACGTGCTTGCAGCGATCGACAAGGCGGTCGCAGAGGTGGTCCAACGATGAGCTCGACAGTCCCATTGGCCTACATCCCGCCCCCACCGAGCAACGGCTTCCACATCGGCCCGCTCTTCTTCCATTTCTACGGCCTGATGATCGCCATCGGCGTGCTGTGCGCCTTCTGGCTCGCGCGCCGCCGCTGGCAGCAGGCGGGCCACGACCCGGCCGAGATCGAGTCCCCCGGCATCTGGGCGGTGGTGGCCGGCTTCGTCGGCGGCCGCCTGGCCTACGTCAGCACCCACACCGGCGAGTTCTCAGGCCGCTGGCTGCACGTGTTCGCCATCTGGGAGGGCGGTCTCGCCCTGTACGGAGGGCTCACGCTGGGCATCCTGACCGGCATCGTCGTCGCCTGGCGGCGCGGGCTGCCGCTGGCGGCGGTGCTGGACGCGGCCATCCCGGCGATCCCGCTGGCGCAGGCGTTCGGTCGCTGGGGGAACTATTTCAACCAGGAGCTGTTCGGCACGCCGACCAAGGTGCCCTGGGCGCTGGAGGTGGAGCCCGACTTCCGGCCGGACAAGTACCGGGAGTTCGCCACCTTCCACCCGACGTTTCTGTACGAGTCGATCTGGAACCTGCTGATCGTCGGGGTGCTGCTGTACCTCGGCGCCCGCCGGGCGCTGCGGACCGGCAGCATCGTGCTGTGCTATCTGGTGCTGTACGCGGCGGGCCGCTTCCTGCTGGAGCTGATCCGCACGGATACCACCTACCGGCTGTTCGACCTGTCCCGTAACGCGTACGTCTCGCTCGCCGTGATCGTGGGCGCCGGCGCGTGGCTGTACCTGCGCGAGCGTGGGCGCCCGCCGGAGACCCGCGAGCCGGCGGCGGTCGCCGCGGCTCCTGGCGCCGCCGCGGGAGGCGCCGCGGCGGCGGGCGAGCGCGAGGGTGGCGGCGAGGGCGAAGCCCCGGAGGGCGGGCGGTCCGGCCCCGGACCGGCTGGCGAGGGACCGGCGGATGAGGGACCGGCGGATGAGGGACCGGCTGGCGAGGGTCCCGCGGGCGAGCGGCCCGCGGGCGGCCCGGCTGGTGAGGGACCGGCTGGTGAGGCGCCCGCGGGCGGCCCGGCCGGTGAGGAGTCCGCCGGTGAGCGGTCCGCCGGTGAGGGGCTCGCGGGTGGTCCGGCCGGCGCCTCGACCCGCGCCCCGGGGGCGAGAGGCGCCGAGGGCGAGCATGATTGAGCAGCCGTCCGAGCGGCAGGCGCCCAGCGTCCCCGAGCCGCTGACCTCGCCGCGGGCGCCACGGCCGCGGCTCAGAGCGGGTCGCGGGCGAGTGGGCAGGTCAGGCAGCGCGGGCCGCCGCGGCCGCGGCCCAGCTCGAAGCCGGGAAGGGCGATGACCTCGATGCCGGCGTCCAGCAGCCGCTGGTTGGTGTCGACGTTGCGCTCGTAGGCGAGCACCACGCCGGGCTCGACCGCCAGCACGTTGTTGCCGTCGTCCCACTGCTCGCGCGCCGCCAGGAGCTCGTTGCCGCCGGTCTCGAAGGTGCGCAGGCGGGGCACGTCGAGCACCCTCGCGAGCGTGGCGAACAGCTCGTCAGCGGCCTCCACGCGCAGGTGCCTGCCTCTGCCGGGCGTGACCAGGAACGGCCGCAGCCGCTGCCGCAGTCCCGGGTAGACCACGAAGGCGTCCCAGTCCACCTGGGTCAGCACCGTGTCGAGGTGCATGTACGCGCGCATCTTCGGCAGCTCCACCACGATCAGCAGGTCGAGCACGCCGGCCTTGAACATGGCGTGCGCCAGCGCCTCGACCCCCTGCGGCGAGGTGCGCTCGCCCATGCCGACCAGCAGCGTCCGGTTGCCGATCACCAGCAGGTCGCCACCCTCCACGAACGCCGGGTAGTGATCCAGGCCGTCGCCTCCGTACCAGACGGGGAAGTCGGCCGTGGCGAACAGGGGGTGGTTGCGGTAGACGGTCTCCAGGTGCAGGGTCTCGCGGTGGCGGGCGGGGAACGCCATCGGGTTGATCGACACGCCGCCGAACATCCAGGCCGAGCTGTCCCGCACGAACATCTGGTTCGGCAGCGGCGGCAGCACGAAGGTGGTGGGCCGGAAGGTCGCGCCGACCAGCCCCTCGGGGCGGAAGGGGAGGTCCTCCCGGATGGCGCCGCCGACGAGGTAGCGGGCCAGCTCGGCGGCGGGCAGGGAGTCGAACCACTCGCGCAGCTCGGGGGCGACTCCGCCGAAGGCGTCGACGGTCACCACCCGGTCGAGCAGGTCCTTGCGCGCCGCGTCGTCGGTGAGGGTCTCGGCGAGGAGATCGCCGAGCAGCAGCACCCGCACACCGCGGCCGCGCAGGGTGTCGGCGAGGACGCGGTGCTCGAGCTGCGCGCGCTCGACCCACATGATCTCGTCGAACAGCAGCTCGCGGACGTTCGACGGGGTCAGCCTGGTCAGCTCGAGATCCGGCTCGTGCAGCAGCACGTTGCGGAGCCGGCCGACCTCCGACGCGATCTCGAATCGCCCCATGTCATGCTCCTGTGCCGCGGTTGCCTCCCGGATGCAGGCTACCAGCCGGGCCGTGGTGGCTCTGGACGCTTGACAGCGCTCCCCCACCGGCGCAAAACACAAGTGCGCATGCGATTCGAGGGAGGGCGCCATGGCGCGGTACCTCATCATTGCCTACCAGACGGCGGGGAGCCCCGAGCTGGCCGAGCGGATCCGGGAGCTGGTCGCCGAGGACCCGGAGGCCGAGTTCAGCCTGCTGGTCCCGGCGACCCCGCCAAGCCACCTGCACACCTGGGAGGAGGGTGAGGCGCGGCAGCTCGCCCTGCGGCGCGGCGAGCAGGCGGCGGCCAGGCTCGCGGCGGTCGGGGCCACAGTGACGGCGGTCCGGGTCGGTTCCCACCTGCCCCTGGACGCGGTCGGCGACGAGCTGTACTGGCATCCCGGCTACGCCGCCATCGTGCTGTCCACGTTCCCGCCCGGCCTGTCGCGGTGGCTCAAGGGCGACCTGCCCAACCAGCTTCGGCGCCGCTACCGGCTGCCGGTCCACCACGTGATCGCCGTGCCGACGCGGGCGGTGGGCACGCAGGAGCCGACCCCGGCGTGACCGCCGGCCCGGCGATCGCTACTCGGGCTCCAGGCTGCGGCAGCGCACGGTGCCGTTGACCGGCCCGGACGCGGCCGTGGCCACGGCCGGCTCGTCCAGGGTGCGGCCCGGCTCGATGCTCACGCCGCGCAGCCGCACGCTGGCGGTGCCGACCCGCTCGCCGCGCATGTCGAACAGGGTCGCGTCGCACACGTCCGGACGCCCCGCCTTGGTGCCGTGGTTGGTGATGTGGAACACCACCTGGTACTCGTTGGGGTCGCCCTGCACCTGGCCGACCACGTCGATCGAGGCCGTGTAGGTGCGGCCCTGGTTGCTCACCAGCTCGATCATGATGCTGACGGCGGTGAATGCCAGGATCGCGACCACCATGACGATGAGCCCGGTGGGCCCGAGGATCTCGCGCTTGCGACGTGGCTCGGGCGCTGGGCTCTGCGATTGCTCGGTCGGTGCGGGAGTGGTCACGTTGCCATCCGGAGAGGTGAGGCTGGGAAGGGCGGCCGCCTCAAAGGCTACCGCTCCTTGCGCCGGAGCGCCGCCGATCGCGATCACCGCAGCAGCGTGGTGAGCACCGGCGGCACGGTCAAGGGCGGTTCGGGGTCGTCGCCGCTGGTCGGCGGCGCGGCGCTGGTCGTGCTGCGCCGTGCGGCGCTGCTGGCCGGCGCGACCGAGCTCGTCGACCGCGTCGACCGCGAGGTGGTCGAGGTCGAGCCGAAGCTGGAGGCGGCCGACGAACGGGCGCTTGCCGGCACCTGGCCGCCGGCCCGCACGGGCGGCGGGTGGGGCGGCCCGGTCCCGTCGCCCGACGGCCGGTCGACCGGGTAGCGCCCTTCGGGCGGTGGGCGCAGCGGAAGGTCCGAGCTCTGTGGGCCGCCCGAGATGATCGCCATCGCGCCGACCAGGGCGAGGCTCACGACCAGCAGCCCGAGCAGCCCGACAGCGAGCCGTTGGGTGAAGAACGGCAGCCGCTGCAGGCCGATCCGCCACTCGAGCCTGGCCGTGTCCCATATGCCCGACCTCGCGGATGGCTTGGATCTCGCGCGCATGCCGCAGCCCCCTGTCGTCGCATTGGTGAGGGGACCTTACCCGCTAAGAGCACAAGAGTTCTAATTTCCTCTAGCGAGTCTTTCACGATTTGCGGAACCTTTTCCTCAAGAGGGCTGTGGGTTTTGCGATGCGGCGGTGTCCGCAACCGCACTAAGATCGAGCCCTTGACGACGATGTCACGCCCGCCCGGGCCCGACCCGGGAAGCCGACGCCCATCGCAGAGGTACGCCATGGCCAGCCCGCGCACACTGTTCGCCAAGCTCTGGGACCGCCACGTGGTGGTCGAGCAGCCCAGGATGCCGACGGTGCTCTACGTCGACCTCCATCTCGTCCACGAGGTGACCTCGCCACAGGCGTTCGCCGGGCTCGCCGCGCGCGGGCTCGAGGTGCGCCGGCCGGACCTCACCCTGGCCACGGTGGACCACTCCATCCCCACCCACGACCGCTCGCTGCCCATCGCCGACGACCTGGCCGCCAGCCAGATCCGGCGCCTGGAGAAGAACTGCGCGGAGCACGGCATCCCGCTGCAGGGCACCAACAGCCCGCACCAGGGCATCGTCCACGTCATCGGGCCGGAGCTCGGCCTCACCCAGCCCGGCATGACGATCGTGTGCGGCGACTCCCACACGGCCACCCACGGCGCCTTCGGCGCGCTCGCCTTCGGCATCGGCACCAGCGAGGTCGAGCACGTGCTGGCCACCCAGACGCTGCTGCAGCGCAGGCCACGGACCTACGAGGTCAGGGTCGAGGGCCGGCTGCGCCCGGGCGTGGCGGCCAAGGACGTGATCCTGGCGCTGCTGGCCAGGATCGGGGTCGGTGGCGGCACGGGGCACGTCTTCGAGTACGCCGGCCCGGCCATCCAGGCGCTGTCGATGGAGCAGCGCATGACCATCTGCAACATGTCCATCGAGGGCGGCGCGCGCGCCGGCATGGTCGCCCCCGACGACACCACCTTCGAGTACGTCGCCGGCCGGCCGTATGCCCCCAAGGGCGCCGGCTGGGAGCGGGCGCTGGCCGATTGGCGCGCGCTGCCCAGCGACGACGGCGCGACCTACGACAAGTCGGTGACGCTGGACGCCGGCGCCCTGGAGCCGATGATCACCTACGGCACCAACCCGGGCATGGGCATACCGATCAGCGGCCGCGTCCCCGACCCGGACCGCGCCGTGGACACCGCCACCAGGCAGGCGCTGGCCAAGGCGCTCAGGTACATGGACCTGCGCCCGGGCGCGCCGCTGGTCGGCCAGCCCGTGGACGTGGTGTTCATCGGCTCGTGCACCAACTCGCGCATCTCCGACCTGCGGCAGGCCGCCTCGGTGCTCGAGGGCCGCAGGGTCGCCCAGGGCCTGCGGGTGCTGGTGGTGCCCGGGTCCCAGGACGTCAAGCGACAGGCCGAGGTCGAGGGGCTGGCCGAGGTGTTCCGCGCGGCCGGGGCCGAGTGGCGCGAGGCCGGCTGCTCGATGTGCATCGCCATGAACGGCGATCAGCTCGAGCCCGGGCAGTACGCCGTGTCCACCTCGAACCGGAATTTCGAGGGACGACAGGGCGCCGGCGGGCGAACCTTCCTGGCAAGCCCCCTGACGGCGGCGGCGAGCGCCATCGCCGGCAGGATCACCGATCCACGCACCATGGTCGACGGGGTGGTGACCGCCTGATGGAGCCGTTCCGCGCCTTCTCCAGCAAGGTCGTGCCGCTGCCGGCCGACAACGTCGACACCGACCAGATCATCCCGGCACGCTTCCTGAAGACCACTGACAAGACCGGCTTGGGCGACGCGCTGTTCACCGACTGGCGCTATCGTGCCGACGGCACCCCAAAGCCGGACTTCGTGCTGAACCAGCCGGGCATGAAGGGGCGCCTGATCCTGCTCGCGGGGGACAACTTCGGCGCCGGGTCCTCGCGCGAGCACGCTCCCTGGGCGCTGACCGGCTACGGTTTCCGCGCGGTCCTGTCGACCTCGTTCGCGGACATCTTCCGCAGCAACTCCCTGAAGAACGGCCTGCTGCCCATCGAGGTGCCGCCCGACGTCCACGCGCGCCTGGTCGCGCTGCTGGAGGCGGACCCGGACGCCGAGCTGGCCGTGGACCTGGAACGGTGCACGCTCACGCTGCCGGGTGGCGACACGGTCAGCTTCGAGGTCGACTCGTTCTCGCGGCAGATGCTGCTCGACGGCACCGACGAGCTCGGCTTCCTGCTGGCCCATTCCGAAGCCGTGGCCGTCTACGAGGCCGCCCATCCCGGTCGGGTCGACACGACAACGCAGGCTGGTGGCTGACCCCGGCGCGGCGGCGGGCGGCACGACCACGCGGGCGGTTGCGCTCGAGCTGGAGCCCATCGGACCGGTGAGCGCGCGCCTGCAGGCGCCCGCGAGCAAGAGCGTCACCAACCGGGCGCTGGTGTGCGCCGCCCTCGGCGACGGCGCGAGCATGCTGCGCGGGCCGTTGGAGAGCGACGACTCCGCCGCGATGCGGGTCGCCCTGTGCGCGCTGGGCGCCTCGGTGACCGAGGCGGCCGCGCCCGAGGGCACCGGGCCCGCCGCCGTCCGGCGGGAGGGGACCGGGGCGGTGGCCGTGCCCCAGGGTGCCGGTCCCGCCGGGGTCCCGCGCGAAGCCCACGGGGCCGCGGTGGCGGGGTCGGCGGGCGCCGCGCCGGCGTGGCGGGTCGAGGGGATCGGCGGGCGGCCTGCCAGCCCGGCCGGGCCACTGGACGCCCGCGGCTCTGGCACGACCATGCGGTTCCTGACGGCGCTGGTGGCTCTCTGCCCTGCCGGGGCGACCGTCACCGGCCGGCCCGGGCTGCTCGCCCGCCCGATCGGCGCGCTGGTGGCGGCCCTGCGCGAGCTCGGCGCGCGCATCGAGGACCGCGGCGGCTTCCCGCCGGTCAGCGCCGCCGGCGGCGGGCTCGCGGGCGGCGAGGTGACCGTGGACGCCAGCGCGAGCAGCCAGTTCCCGAGCGCGGTGCTGCTCGCCGCGCCGTACGCCCGCGCCCCCGTCACGCTGCACGCCCGCTCTGTGGGCGCGCCCGCGTATGTCGAGCTGACCGCACAGGTCATGCGGGAGTTCGGCGCGAGCGTCGAGCTCCTCGACCGGGCCACCTGGCGGGTCGAGGCCGGCGCGGCCTACCGCGCCCGCGAGGTCGAGATCGAGCACGATGCGAGCGCCGCCGCGCATCTGTTCGCCGTGGCCGCGGCGACGGGCGGCACGGTCACGGTCGGCAACGCGCGGGCCGGCTCGCTGCAGCCCGACGCGCTGCTGCCCGAGCTGCTCGCCGAGATGGGCGCGACCGTCACCCGGGACGGCCCCGCGCTCACGGTCCGCGGGCCCGACACGCTGTCGCCCGTCGATGTCGATCTGGGGCCGATGCCCGACCAGGTGACGACGGTGGCGGCCCTGGCCGCGCTCGCGCCGGGCCGGTCGCGGGTGCGCAACGTGGCGGTCGCCCGCGGCCATGAGACCGACCGGCTGGCCGCGCTCGCGCGCGAGCTGGCCAAGCTCGGGGTGGCGGTCGAGGAGCTCGCCGACGGCCTGGTGATCGACGGCGGCGGGGCGCGCGGGCCGGCGCTGATCGACCCGCACGACGACCACCGGCTGGCGATGGCGTTCGCGGCGGTGGCCGCGCGCGTGCCGGGCGTGGCGATCCGCGACCCGGGCTGCGTGGCCAAGACCTACCCGGGGTTCTGGGCCGATCTGGCCGAGGCGGGACTGCGCTGGCGGACGCGGCGGAGCGGTCAGGGCCGCCCGCGCTGATCGCCCGCCAGCACCTCGTCGGCGGCGCGCAGGCCGCTGCGCAGAGCGCCCTCCATGAGGCCGGACCAGGGACCGGCCGTGTGCTCTCCGGCGAAATGCAGCCGTTCCACCGGCCGCGCCAGCAGCTCGTCGTCATCGGGCCGCCCGCCCACCGGCCGGGTCGAGAACGCGCCGCCCGACCATGGGTCGTCCGACCAGGTGGCGAGGATGGCGCCGCGGTCGCCGCTCTCCAGCGCCAGGTCGGGCCGCAACGCCCGCAGCCGCTCGAGCCAGCGGGTCGGGCCGTCGGGCACGCGCAGGCGCTCCAGCGCCGGCGCGGAGCCGGCCAGCGCGCTCACGACCGGCTGCACCCGACCGTCGGCGCCCCTGGCCGTCCACGTCCAGAAGCGCTCAGGGACCGACAGCACCGCGCTCGGCGGCGCCGGGGCGGCGAGCGGCACCACCAGCTTGGCTACGTGCCCGTAGGTCACCCGGCCCAGCGCATCCGCCTTCCACTCAGGCAGCGGCGGGTCGAAGCTGACCCGGCCGAGCACGGCGGCGGGGACCGCGACCACGCAGGCGTCGGCGCTGACCCAGTCGCCGGCCGCGCGTACCCGCACACCGTCCGGCGACCACTCGACCGCCTCGGCGGGGCTGCCGAGCCGCAGCGCCGGGCCCAGGCGCTCCGCGAGCCGCAGGGCGATGCGCTGGTTGCCGCCGACCACCCGCAGGCTCTGCTGGCCGGAGAAGGCGGCGCCCACGCCCTCGAGCACGCCGGCGGCGAGCTGCCGCACCGGATGGGCCCAGGTCACCTGCAACCACCCGGCGATGGCCTCGCTGGCGGCCGGCTCAAGCGGCAGCTCCGCCAGCACCTGGGTCACGGAGCGTCCCGTGAGCAGGTCGCGGTTCTCCTCCAGCAGCCGCGCCAGCCTGGCCACCTCGGCGCGCATGGCCTGGAGGGTCGTGCTCACGCCGCCACGCGGCTCGCGCTCGGCCGAGCCGATGCCCAGCGGAGCCAGCGCCAGGCCGAGCCGCTCGGCGACGCTGGTGACGGTGGACTGGCCCGCCTCGACGAACTCAGCGCCACGCTCGGCGACCACGTCGTTGGCGAGCTGCTGTGAGAGCACCCGGCCGCCCACGCGCCCACGAGCCTCGACCACCACCGGCTCGACCCCCCGGTCGGCCAGGGTCGTCGCCGCTAGCAGCCCGGCAAGCCCAGCGCCGATGACACACACCCGCATAGCGGGGAATCCTATCGCGAACGCCCCACGCCGGAGAAATACCTCAGCGTTGGCAACCAGTGCGGGAGGCACTGACGACTGGAACGAGCGGCGCCGGCACCGGTGCGGGAGATGCTGGCCAGCGGTGCGGTCGGCGCCGGCGACTCCAGCGGGAAGCAGCCGGCGAGCTGGGCGGCGCCGTGACTTCGGCGATCGGTGGCACAACGGCGTACTGTTTGCGCATGCCAACCGACGAAGAGCGTATCGCTCTGTTCATCGACCACGAGAACCTGGTCCTCGGGGCGCGTGAGATCGGCCGTAGCTTCGACATCGGCCCGGTCATGGAAGCGCTCGCCGAGCGCGGCCGGGTCGTGGCGCGGCGCGCGTATGCCGACTGGACGCTGTTCGCGGGCGACCGGCGCTCGCTGGTCGAGCACAACTGCGAGCTGATCGACATCCCGCAGCGCACCGGCGCGGTCCGCAAGAACGCCGCGGACATCAAGCTGGCGGTGGACGCCATGGAGCTGGCCTACGAGCGCGGCTTCGTGTCGACGTTCGTGATCGCCTCGGGCGACTCGGACTTCACGCCGCTGGTGGCCGCCCTGCGCGGGCTGAACCGGCGGGTGATCGGCATCGGCGTGAAGGGCTCGACCTCGGCGCTGCTGCCGCCCGCCTGCGACGAGTTCATGTTCTACGACCGGCTGCCCGGCGTGAGCGAGTCCGCGCGCCAGCCGAAGCCCGACGGCGGCAGGAGCCGTGCCGCTGCCCAGGGCGTGCAGGCCCAGGAGCCCAGCCAGCCCCAGGAGCCCAGCCAGGCCCAGGAGCGGGAGGCCCGCAAGGTCCGCGGCAACGGCGGCCGCGACCTGCAGGACGTCCAGCGCATGCTGACCCAGACGCTGGCGGGGCTGAAGCAGAGCGGCACCGAGCCGGTGCTGGCGTCGAGCCTCAAGCGCGCGGTCCTGCGCAAGGACCCCACCTTCTCCGAGTCCGACTACGGCTTCCGCGCCTTCGGCGAGCTGCTGCGCCAGCTCGAGCGCACCGGTGTGATCAGCCTCGCTGAGGGCCAGGCCCCCGGCGACCCCGCTGTCGATTTCCCCGACACCGGGCAGTCGGCGAAGTCGTTCGAGGTCCTGCGCTCCACCGTGCTGGAGCTGCAGGGCGACGACGACGAGGTCCCCCTGTCAGGCCTGAAGGACCAGATCCGCAAGCGCGTGCCCGGCTGGTCCGAGAAGGACCTGGGTTATGCGGGCTTCCTACAGTTCGTGAAGGCCGCCGCCGCCAGCGGCGTGGTCCGCATGGAGTGGGACGACGACGAGGGGGACTACTTCCTGTACGTGCCGGAGTGACGGCGCGTCCGGGCGGGGTCGGGCCGCTCACCGGGGCAGGCCCTCGCGCAGGCGGCGGCAGAGCTCGCGCTGGCGGGCCAGGTCGGGGTGGTCGTCGGCGTCGACGCGGGTGCGCACCATGGCCAGGTTGATCTGCGCGCGCTGCAGGCGCTTGAGCTGGGCGGCCGCGCGGCGCCCGCTGACGCGGCGCATCGCCCGGCGCGCGCGGCGGCGGTGGCGCGGGTCCTGCAGCGCCCCCAGCTCGGCGGCCTCGATGCCCGGCCCGCCGACCTCGGTGGCGACCGCCACGCCCAGCCAGTGGGCCTCGCGCCGCCGGGCCAGCGCCAGCAGCACCACCAGCACCGCCAGGAACGGCACGCCCTTGACCGCCGCGGCCAGCACGACCTGGCCCAGGTCGCCCAGGCCCAGCGTCTCGCCGCTCGGGAACAGGTTGAGCCAGGGCGAGTTCCACAGGAAGTGGGCGGCCACGGCCAGCGCGCTCAGCGCCGCGGCCACCGCCACGCGGCGGGCCAGGCTGGCGTCCCCGCGTCGTGTCACGAACCAGGCGATGCCGATCCCGACCAGGCCCGAGTACAGCACGTGACCGTACAGGCCGCTGGCGATCACGCGGACGAAGAACCCACCGAGCACGCTGACCAGGTCGCCGCCGAGCAGCACGAAATACAGCACGTCCTCGACCACCGCGAAGCCGAGGCCGACCATGGCGCCGTAGACAAAGCCGTCCATGACGTCGTCCAGCTCGCCGGAGGCGATCAGGTAGACCAGCACCACCCCGCAGCCCTTGACCAGCTCCTCGGTCCACGGCGCGGTGAGCGCGGCGCTCCAGCGGGCGGCGAAGTCCGGCCCGGCCAGGCGGGCCACCACCGCCGCCCAGCCGCCGTTGGCCGCGCCGGCCAGCGTGGTGGCGCACACCCCGCCGTACAGCAGGGCCGCGACCACCAGCGACAGCGGCTCTCGCTCGTACAGGTCGAACAGGTAGATGAACGCCGCCATGGGCAGCAGGTACAGGGCCAGCAGCGCCCACGACAGCGCCCAGGCCGCCGGCGCGGCCGCCAGCAGCTCCCGCTGCTGGCCGACGGCGGCGGTGGCGGTGGCGACCAGCAGCAGCACGTACAGCCAGAAGGCGGGCTCGCGGAGCTGGAACAGCGAGGTCTGGCGACCCCAGCCGAGGCGCCGGCGGCCGGCCCCGGCCTGCGCTCCCCCGGGGCCCGCCACCGTCAGCGCACCTCGGCCCGCTCGATCATGGACCGCACGTCCTCGCGCTCGTAGTCGTAGACGTCGGGCAGGGCCCAGGCGTCGAACACCACCGCGGTGCCGCGCGCTGACGCCAGCGCGGTGACCTCGCCGGCGAGCGGGCCGCCGCGGCCGCCGCCGTCGAAGTCGCCGCGGTAGGCGATGCGCGCGCCGGCCAGCCCGGAGGGGAGCAGCACCGGCTCGGCCGGCGCGACGACCAGGTTGGCGCTGGCCGGCTCCAGGTAGGCGCGCAGGTACTGGCGGGCGAGCGCGTCGGGGCCGGCGCCGCCGGCGACCGACAGCACCGCCAGGTTGCCGCTGCCTCTGGTGAGCAGCGCGGGCCGCTCGCCCCGCTGCGGGCTGGCAAGGCGCCAGCCCGACAGCGGCGCCAGCCGCACGCCGGGGGCGAGGTCCAGTGGCGGGCCCACGGGCACGCGCAGGGCGGCGTCCACCAGCGGCCCGCCCAGGACCACGACGATGAGCACGCCCAAGAGGCAGGCGGCCCGCAACAGCCGGCCACGCGGGGGTGAGACCTCGGCGGGCCCTCGGCCTACCGGACCCTCCAGCATCCAGGCTCGTGCGGCGGCTCGATGCGGCCGACGCTCTGCAGGAACGCCTCGACCACCTGGGGGCTGGCGAACTGGAAGGTCTGGCGGTAGATGCGCTGCTGCTCCTGGAGTCCCTCTGGCTGCGCGTTGGCCCAGTCCGCGAAGGAGCCGTGGGCTGTGGCCAGGGCGCTCACGGTCTTGGCGTTGTCGATCGTCGCGAGGACCTTGGCGCGGTTGCGGACGATGCCGGCGTCGCGCAGGATCCCGGCCACGTCCTTGGACGTGAAGGCCGCGACCAGCTTCGGCTCGAAGTCGTGGAAGGCGCGCCGGAACCCGTCGCGCTTGGCGAGGACGGTGCGCCATGACAGGCCTGCCTGGAATACCTCGAGGCTGAGCCGCTCGAACCAGCCCGCCTCCCCGACCGGCGGCTCGCCCCACTCCTCGTCGTGATACGCGGCAAGCACCGGATCGGTGGCTGCCCAGCGGCAGCGGGTCTTGCCATCAAGGGCAGGGAGCACCATGCAGGACCTCCGTGGTGCGTGGTACAGCGGGCAGTGGGATGCCCCGCGGCGACCGCAGAAGCGTAACCCCGATTGCCCGTTGGGAGAAAACTGGCCGTCCACAGGCCTCGCGATCCGGTCGTCTCGGCCTCGCTCCGCGACGGCGGGCGCGGCCGCTCAGGGCCGGACGGCGGCGACCCAGCCGAGGGCGACGGCGACCATGCCGGCCAGCAGCAGCCGGTAGGCGACCCGGCGGCGCGCCGTGCCGCCACGGGCGCCGGCGAGCAGGGCGGCCAGCCCGAGCGCGGCGGCCAGGGCGGCGCCCGCCAGGGCCGCGCGCCGCTCCCCCGTCGCCAGCCCGCTGGCGAGCGCGATCGCGCCGGCGAGGGTGTAGGCGGCAGCGGCCAGCGCGGCGGCGCGGCGCACGCCCAGCCTCGGCGCCAGGCCACGCACGCCGCTGGCCCGGTCCGACTCCACGTCGGGCAGCGAGTCCGCCAGGTGCACGGCGATCGCGGCGAGCGCACCGATCGGCCAGGCCCACCACAGCACCGCCGGGAAGCGGTTGGCCGCGCCATAGCCGAACAGCGGCACCAGCGGCAGGGCGATGGCGAACGGCAGCACGCTCACGGCCGTGCCCTTGAGCCACAGGTCGTAGCTCCAGGCGCAGGCGAGCCCGACCGCGGCCAGGGCCAGCGTGGCCGGTCCGAGCGCCAGCGCGAAGCCGAGCGAGGCGAGCCCGCTGGCCAGCGCCAGCCGCGTCACCGCCCGCCGCGAGATCGCCCCCCGTGGTATGGGCTTGTCGCGGCCGGCGGCGGCGTCGGTGTCGACGTCGACCGCGTCGTTGAGCGCCCCCGCCGCGTACTGGTTGGTCGCCAGCAGCCCCGCCAGCAGGGCCAGGCGGCCGGGAGCCAGGTCATGGCGGCCGGCGACCACGCCGAAGGCGAGCCCCACCGCCATGACGGTGAAGCCCGGAGCGGCGTGCAGCAGCGCCAGGTGGGTGGCCGGGTGCCAGGGACGGTGGGGCTCCCCGGACCCCGCTGTCGTCAGTCCTCCTCCCGCGACCGCGGCACGATCTTCAGCCGCGGGCGGCCGCCGCGGGTCAGCTCCGGGTCCCAGCCCTCGGGGACCAGCGGCTCGCCGTCGCCGTCGCCCTTGCCCCCGCAGGTGCACGCCGAGGCGACCGGCTTCACCTTGCCGCAGCGCTCGCATACAAAGAAGCCGTCCTCGATCTCGGCCACGCCGTCCTCCCGGATCCGTTGACGCGATGTCTCACCCCAAGGGTAGCCGGGTTGGCCCCGTCGCCAGCAACCGTGGTGCGCCCGCGGCGCCGCGCAAGCGGCTCGCGGCCGGGGTAGCATCCTGCTACCGCTCGAGCGTCGCCACCGGATCGCAGGGGAGCTGTCGTGGGCCCAACCGCGTTGCTGTACCGCCTCTACGAGGGTCGGCTCGCGTCCGACCTTCGGCGGCGGGGCGGGCTGCCCAGGCACATCGGGGTGATCCTCGACGGCAACCGGCGCTGGGCCCGTGAGCTGGGCATGGACACGGTCACCGGCCACCGCCTCGGCGCCGACCACATCGACCGCCTGCTCGAGTGGAGCCGCGAGATGGGCATCGCCGTGGTGACGCTGTGGCTGCTGTCCACCGAGAACCTGCTCAGGCGACACCCGGCCGAGCTCGCCGGGCTGCTGGAGATCATCGAGGACAAGGTGACCCAGCTCGCCCGCGACGCCGCCCCGGACGGCTACCGGATCGTCCCCGTCGGCCAGCTCGGCGCCCTGCCCGAGCGCACCCGCGCGGCGCTCGAGGCGGCGGCGGACGCCTCCCGCTCCCACAGCGGCGGGGTGCTGAACGTCGCGGTCGGCTATGGCGGGCGCGAGGAGATCGCCGACGCCGTCCAGCGCCTGCTCCACGAGTATGCGGAGAAGGGGCTGGACCTGCTGGAGGCGGGGAGCCTGGTGACCCCCGACGAGATCGCCCGCCACCTGTACACCGCCGGCGTCCCCGACCCGGACCTGATCATCCGCACCTCTGGGGAGATCCGGCTCTCCGGCTTCCTGCTGTGGCAATCTGCCCATGCGGAGTACTACTTTGCCGACGCCTACTGGCCGGACTTCCGCAAGGTCGACTTCCTGCGTGCCTTGCGCTCGTACGCCCAGCGGCAGCGGCGCTTCGGGAGGTAATCGAAGAGAGTGGCACGCAAAGATCGGGAGCGGGCGCGGAAGCGGCACGCGATCGAGCGCTCCCGCAAGGATTCGGGCTACGAGCCCAAGCCCAGAGACGAGCAGCCCAACTCGGACAGGCGCCCGCCCTCCAGGCCGCAGCGCGGCCAGCCGACGCAGCTCAGGAAGCTGCAGGTCGGTGACGTCGACCGGCGTGGCAGGGTGTTCGAGCGCAACATGATCCTGCACCCGCGCACCGCGATGTTCATCTCGCTGGCGGTGATCGCCGCGGCGGTCATCGGACTGTTCCGGCCGCGCCTGCAGTGGCTGTCCTACCTGGCCTTCAGCATGGGCTTCCTGGTGTTCGCCGACTCGCGGCCCAAGTGGTGGCAGGCGGCGCTGTGGATTGCGGTCGCGGGCGTCTGCGCGGTCGCGTCGGTCACCCTGCTCGTGGCGGTGCTGTAGGGACGGTGGCCGCGCCGCCGTCGTTCCCCCGCCAGCACGCCCGGACCCGTGGCTTCACGCTGGGAGCGCCGCGCGGCTTCGCCGTGGCCGCCGGCGGCGGCCGGGTCGCCTTCCTGCGCTCGCTGGCCGGCGACGACCAGATGAACCGCCTGTGGGCACTGGACCTCGATGCGGAGCAGGGCTCCGGGGAACGCATGGTCGCCGACCCGCTGGCGCTGCTCGCCGGGCCTGAGCGGCTGCCGGAGGCGGAGCGGGCCCGCCGCGAGCGGGTCCGCGAGCGCGCCGGCGGCATCGTCGCCTACGCCGCCGACCACGACCTCACCGTGGCCGCGTTCGCGCTCAGCGGCCGCCTGTTCATCGCCGACCTGGACGCGGGCGGGTCCGTCCGCGAGGTGGCCACCGCCGGGCCGGCGCTGGACCCGCGGCCCGACCCGCGCGGCCGGCGCGTGGCCTACGTGACCGGCCGCGGACTGCACGTCGTCGAGCTGGACGCCGCCGCGGGGCCCGGGGACCGGTGGCTCGCCGCGGAGGACGACCCCGAGGTGAGCTGGGGCCTGGCGGAATTCATCGCGGCGGAGGAGATGGGCCGCGTCCGGGGGTACTGGTGGGCGCCGGAGGGGCGCCGGCTGGCGGTGGCGCGCGTGGACACCAGCGCGGTCCAGCCCTTCTACCTGGCTGACCCCTCCAACCCGGCGATCGAGCCGGTGCGCCTGCGCTACCCGGCGGCGGGCACCGCCAACGCCGAGGTCCGCCTGTTCGTGGTCGACCTGGAGGGCGCGCGGGTCGAGGTCGACTGGGACCGGGCCGCGCTGCCCTACCTGGTCCGGGTGGTGTGGCGGCGGGACGGCCCGCTGACGCTGCTGGTGCAGTCACGCGACCAGACCTGCATGCGCCTGCTGGCGGCCGACCCGCAGACCGGCTCCACCAGCGAGCTGGCGACCGCCCACCACCCGGCGTGGCTGGAGATCGTCGCCGGCGTGCCGGCGTGGCTGGCCGGCGGGCGCCTGGTCGGCACGGTCGACGACGCCACCCGCGACACCCGCCGGCTCACCCTCGACGGCACGCCGGTCACCCCCGCCGGCCTGCAGGTGCTCGAGGTGCTCGCCGCCGACGGGGACGACGTGCTGCTGCGCGGCTCGCACGAGCCCACCGAGGTCCACGTCTGGCGCCTGCACGCCCCCGCCGGCGCTGACGCGTCCCAGCCCGCCACCCTCACCCAGGTCACCGAGACTCCCGGCGTGCACCAGGCCACCGCCGCGGGCGACACCATGGTGCTCGCCAGCGCCGGCCTCGACCGCGACGGCAGCGCCGTCACCGTGCACCGTGGCGGGCGGCAGGTGGCGAGCGTCGGCTCGCTGGCGGAGCCGCCGGTCCTGCGGCCGCGCGTGGCGCTGCTGCTGGCCGGCCAGCGCGCCCTGCGCAGCGCGCTGCTGCTGCCCTCACGGCCGCCGCCCGGGCCGCTGCCGGTGCTGCTCGACCCCTACGGCGGGCCGCACTCCCGGCGGGTGCTCGCCGCCCGCGGCGGCTTCCTCGTGCCGCAGTGGTTCGCCGAGCAGGGCTTCGCGGTGCTGGTCACCGACGGCCGCGGCACACCGGGCCGCGGGCCGGCGTGGGAGCGGGCGGTCCACGGCGACCTCGCCGGGCCGCCACTGGAGGACCAGGTCGAGGCGCTGCACGCGGTGGCCGCCACCCACGCCGAGCTGGACCTCGGCCGGGTCGCCATCCGCGGCTGGTCGTTCGGCGGCTACCTGGCGGCGCTGGCGGTGCTGCGGCGCCCGGACGTGTTCCACGCCGCCGTGGCCGGCGCGCCGGTCACCGACTGGCGCCTGTACGACACCCACTACACCGAGCGCTACCTCGGCGACCCGGCCGCCGACCCGGAGCGCTACCGGCGCAGCTCGCTGCTGGCGGACGCGGCCAGGCTGGAGCGGCCGCTGCTGCTGATCCACGGCCTGGCCGACGACAACGTGGTGGCCGCCCACACGCTGCGCCTGTCGAGCCTGCTGCTGGCCGCCGGCCGGGCGCACAGCGTGCTGCCGCTGCCGGGCGTCACCCACATGAACTCGCAGCAGGTCGTGACCGAGAGCCTGCTCGAGCTGCAGCTCGCCTTCCTGCGCGCCGCCCTCGGCCTGCCGGCGCCCGCCGCGGCCTGACCCTTCAGGCCGGCGCGTCGCCGTCGACCCGCCGGCCGCTGCCGGCCTCGAACAGCCGCAGCTTGTCGGGGTCCAGGCGCAGCCACAGGTCCCGGTTGGGATGGGCCGGGAAGTCGATCGGCGCGACCACCTTGAGCTGCTGCGCGCCGATCGAGACCGTCACCAGCAGGTGGGAGCCGAGCGGCTCGACCACCTGGGTGCGTGCCGGCAGCGCGCCGGGCGACGGCTCGGTGGCGGGGTGGATGTTCTCTGCCCGGATCCCCACAAGCGTGTCGCCACCGTCCGGCGCCGACGGCACGCCGCCGGCGGGCAGCTCGACCGGGTGGTCGGCGATCAGCAGCTCGCGCTGGCCGTTGCCGCCGCGCAGCGTGCCCGTCAGGAAGTTCATCGGCGGGTTGCCGATGAAGCCGCCGACGAAGCGGCTGGCGGGCTCGGCGTAGACCCTGGTGGGCGTGTCGCACTGGACGATCCGGCCCTGGTGCATGACGGCGATGCGGTCGCCGAGGCTGAGCGCCTCCACCTGGTCGTGGGTCACGTAGATGGTGGTGGTCTTGACCTGGGACACCAGCTTCTTCAGCTCCGCCCGGAAGGTGAGCCGCAGCAGCGCGTCCAGGTTGGACAGCGGTTCGTCCATGAGCAGCACGGCGGGCTCCATCACGATCGCCCTCGCCACCGCGACCCGCTGCCGCTGGCCACCGGAGAGCTGGGCCGGGTAGCGCTCGAGCAGCTCGGGGAGCTCCACCAGGGCGGCGACCCGCTCGACCCGCTCGCGCACGCGGGCCCGCTCGAGCTTGTGCATGCGCAGGCCGAAGGCGATGTTGTCGTACACCTTCAGGTGCGGGAAGACGGCGTAGCTCTGGAAGACCATGGCGATGTCGCGCTTGCGTGGCGGCAGGTCGGTGACGTCGCGGTCGCCGATGCGCACGCGCCCGGCCTCCGGGTACTCCAGGCCCGCCACGCAGCGCAGCAGCGTGGTCTTCCCGCAGCCGCTCGGGCCCAGCAGCACCATGAGCTCGCCGTCGGCGATCTCCAGGTCGACCCCGTCCACCGCCGTGGTCTTCCCGAAGGTCTTGCTGACCGTCTCCAGCGTTATGGCGGCCACGGTGAGACCTCCTCTAGTGCGCCACCCTGCCCCACATGCCGAGCAGGTAGCGGCGGATCAGGAAGATGCCCGCCAGCGCGGGCGCCAGCATGAACCAGGCGGCGGCGAAGCGGAACGGCAGCGACGCGCCCTGCAGGGTGGTGACCACCAGGGCGGGCAGGGTCGGGTGGTCGAGGGTCAGGATAGTGGCGGCGAACACCTCGTTCCAGGACAGCTCCCAGGTGAAGATCCCGGCGGCCGCGATCCCCGGCAGCGCCAGCGGCAGCACCACCCGCACGAAGGCGCCGAGCGGCGTGCAGCCCAGCGTGCGCGCCGCCTCCTCCAGCTCCCGCGGCACCGTCACGAAGATGCTCGAGGTGACCAGCACCGTGAACGGCAGCGCCAGCGCGGTGTGCATCAGCGCCACGCCCAGCAGCGTGTCGAAGATGCCCCAGGTGAGGAAGGTCACCGCCAGCGGGATCGCCAGGATCACGATCGGGAACGCCCGCGTCGACAGGATCGCCAGGCGGTAGGCGCTCTTGCCGCGGAAGCCGTAGCGGGCCAGCGCGTAGCCGGCGGGGGCGCCGAGCAGCGTCGACATCCCCAGGGTGATCAGCGCCACCACCACCGAGGTCACCAGCGCGGCAACCACCCCGGAGGAGCGCGCGACGAAGCTGAGCGTCTCGCCCGACACCTGGGTCGGGACCAGCGGCTTGGGGAAGTCGAAGATGGCCCGCCTCGGCGTGAACGCGGTCACCGTGATGAGGTAGATCGGCACGAGCACCCACAGCGACAGCAGCACCGCGGTCACGTACAGCAGCGCCCTGGTGAGCCGGCGGCGGCGCATCGCCGGGCTCTGGCGGGCGCGGACCGGCGCGCTGCTTGCCTCGCGCGCGGCCCCGGCGGCGGGCTCGGCCCGCTCAACCCTGGCCATCGGTCCTCACGGCTGCCGCTCCTCCTCGGTGCGGATCAGGGTCAGGTACACGATCGTCGCGACCAGCGACAGCAGCAGGATCAGCGAGGCGTAGGCGGCCGCCACGCGCGGGTCGCGCTGCCGGTAGTACCAGCGGTAGGCCTCGTTGGCCAGCACCGTGGTGCTGCCGCCGGCCAGGGCGAGGACGGTGGCGAACACCTGCAGGGCGAGGATGGTCCGCAGGATCAGCGCCACGCGGATACTCGGCTTGAGCAGCGGCAGCACCACGTGGCGCAGGCGCTGCCACAGCCCGGCGCCGAACACGTCGGCCGCCTCCAGGTACTCGCGCGGGATGCCCTGCAGCCCCGCCACCAGGATCACCATGATGATGGCGGTGGCGCGCCAGGCCTCGGCCAGCACGATCGTCAGCAGCACCAGCCAGGAGCGCTGGTAGTCCAGGAAGACGATCGACTGGTCGGTGAGGCCGAGCTGCTGCAGGATGCTGTTCAGCCAGCCCTGCTCGGTGAAGATCGAGAACCACACCAGCCCGGCGACCAGCTCGCTGATGCCCAGCGGCAGGGCGAAGATGTACAGCCACAGGTCGGCGCCCTTGAGCCGGGCGTTGATCACCAGCGCCATGCCGAGCGCCACCACGAACTGGACCGGCACGATCACCACCACCAGCAGCAGGGTGGTGGTGATCGCGCGGCTGAAGGTGACGTCGTCCAGCATCTGGCGGATCGCGTCGAGGCTGTAGCCGCTGCCGCTCGGGGCCTGCAGGGCCAGGCCGAAGGCCTGGAACATGGGCACCGCGAAGAACACGGCCAGGAACGCAAGGCTCGGCAGGACCAGCAGGTAGGGCGCCCAACCGAGCCCGCGGCGGCGCGACGCGACCGCGGCCATGCCCGCTATCCCACCTTGCAGGTGCCGTTGCTCGGCGGGTCAGGCTTCCAGCACGGCGCCTTCACCGAGTCCAGCAGGCGCTGCAGCTCACCGGCCTTGGTCTTGAGCGCCGCCGGGATCGGCCGGTTCTTCAGCACGATGGCGTCGAAGGTGGTGCGGAAGGCGTCGTCGTAGGCCTCGGTCTTGTCCTTCAGGCCGATCGGCAGCAGCGATGGCAGGGCCTTGGCGCTGCCGGTCTGCGCCTGCACCGTCCTGGCCTCCGCCCGCACGCCGGGGTTGAGGTCGCTCGGCAGGCTGATCGAGGCGGTCGGCGGGAAGAAGCCCACCTCGCGCAGGGTGGTGGCCTGCGTGTCCGGCTTGGTCAGGTAGCGGATGAGGTTCTTGCCCGCCTCGGGATCCGAGGCGCTCTTGGGGATGCCGAGGCCGAGCAGGACCGGCGCGAAGCCCAGCCCCTTGGGGCCGATCGGGGACGGGAACGACACGAACCCGTCCGGCTTGGCCTGCAGCGCCTCGATCAGCCGGGCGACGTGGTCCCAGGCGATCCACACCTCACCCGACTGCAGCGGTTCCTGCATGAACTGGTAGGTGAGCGACTGGCGGTTGCTCTGCGCCCACGCCGACCGCATCCACTCCCACATCTTCACCGCGTCGGGACTGGAGAAGGTGGTGTTCACCCCGCCGGTGAAGCTCGGGTAGGTGTGGCCCTGGAAGAACCGCTTGAGCAGGCCGTCCTGGTGCGCGGGGAAGCCGAGCTTCTTGCCGCCCTGCTTGGCGTTGACCGCCGTCGCCCAGCTCACCAGCTGGTCGTAGGTGAGCGACTGCACATCCGCGCCGCTCGGCAGCAGGTCGACCGCCTCCTTGCGGGCGGCCATGATGTAGGTCGCCTGCATCCACGGGACGTACACCGCCGAGCCGCCGCCGAGCTTGGCCAGCTCCAGGTAGTCAGGGTTGAAATTGCGGTCCTTGAGCTCATCGACCAGGTCGGAGATGTCCAGCAGCAGGTCGTCGGCGGCGAAGCCGGCGAAGTCGCCGTGCGTGCCGCCGATCAGCGCGATGTCACCCTTGCCCGCCTGCGCCTGGGCGCGGATGCGGTCGCCGAACGGCCCGACCGGAGAGCTGACGAAGTTCACCTTGCCCTGATAGCCGCTCAGGATCTGCTTGCGCATCTTCTCGGCCTCGTCGACCGGCTGGAACTGGTCGGAGACAAACGTCACCGACCCGGCCGCCGGCTGCTGCGCGCGCTTGGCGCTGGGCGCGCAGCCCGTGAGACCGAGCACGGCGACGCCGGCGCCGAGCGTCAGCGCCTGCCGCCGAGAGATCGAGGACGTTGCGAGAGGGCGTGATTGCCTGCCGTCCATGATGCCTCCTCGTACGACTCCCAAGACGTTTCCCGCATCATGCGGGCCCTACGCCACGAGTGCTGCACAGGTTCCGGCCGCTCCGGCCACCGCCGAGGCCGGCATCCGTTTCGAAATGCGGTGTGACGGCTCGCTCGCGACAAGTATCGCATGCCGCGGGCGCTGCTGGAGGCCAGCCGCGGCGGCGGCTCGCGACGCGGCGTGCTCCCGTGGGGCAGGCGGCGCGGCTCGAGCCGGGCCTCCGGAGGGGAGAAACTCTGCCATGCGCCGCCGGTGCTTGAAATGCTTCACTCGCAGCGCGCGGGCACACGCAATTTCAGTCCGCGAGACGGCGGTTTCCGTCGGACGCCGCTGGTGGAATTCCAGCAAAAGGGACGGCGTGCAGCCGAGGCTGCACGCCGTCCATCCCCCACGAAATGGATGCGCTATGTCATCCGTGCGCAGCGTGGTCGCGCAATTACCCTGCGATCAGCGCAGTCCGAGCTTGGAGCTGCAGGCAGGCCAGGCACCCCAGCCCTGCTGTTGCTGCAGCCGCTGGGCGACGCGGATCTGCTCGGAGCGGCTGGCCTGGTTCGGCATGCCGCTACCGCCGGCCGCTTGCCAGCTTCCCGTCGTGAACTGGAGGCCACCATAGAAACCGTTGCCGGTGCTGACGCCCCAGTTGCCGCCGGACTCGCACTGCGCGAGACGGTCCCAGACGCTCCCACCGGCGACCGAGGAGGTCCGCTGTGAGGAATGCCGCCGCGAGCTGGTGGCGACATCCCGGCGCGACTCGCTGCGCTGCGCCGGACGCCACTCCCGGACCTGCACGGGCTGCGGCGTTGGGACTGAGCGGTGAGCCAGCTTGGCGCCCTTGGGAGGAATGGCCAGGCGCTGGCCCGGGTAGATCAGGTCCGGATGCTTGATGCTGAGGTTGGCGTCAAAAATGCGCTGCCAGCTCCCCAGACCTTGCTTGCCGGCGATCGTCGTGAGGCTGTCGCCGGCCCGTACCACGTAGGTCCCGCCGCCAACCGGCGCGGCTGCGGCCGGAAGCGCGAGGACCGAGGTGAGAACGGCACCGCTGAGCGCGAGGACGGCGCCCAGCCGGATCGTACGGGGCAAGTAACGATGCAGGAGAGCACGAGAGCGTGCCAAAAGATCCTCCATGGCATTGGGGGACATTGCAAGGCGGGCACGGGAAACGCCCACCCCTCCAAGGCGCTACCACGCAGCGCTTGGGCGACGCCTTTCGCGTCGACCGGAGGCCCGCTCTGTGGGGGTCGCGATGCGCTCCGGTTGTTATCGAGCGTGGAGAGTAGCCAGGTCCAATCGAAATCGTCAAGCACCTACGAAGAATTCGACGGTTAGAAAAATAAACACCGCTTTGTCCGGTTTCAGGGAAGGCGTCCAGGCTGCGGTCTCTGGCGACACAGCGAAATCAGACCAGCCAAAATGCCTGGCTATTCAAGCGAAACGCATAGCGCCCGCGCGCATTTCCCGCCCGCGGCGCGACGGTGTCGGCGCCGAGCGCGCCACCGGCTGCGCAGAACTACTGAGCCGCGCGCCGCTCAGCGGCCGGCGATCTCCCGCCGCATCCGCTGCCACGCCTCACGCGCCTCGGAGACCGAGCCCTCGTCCTCGATGGTGGAGATGTCGCCCGGCGCGATGTCCAGAGTGACCGCCTTGAGCACACGGCGCATAATCTTGCCGCTGCGGGTCTTTGGGAGCATGGCGACGAAGTTCAGCTCACCGATCACCGCCACCGGGCCGAGCTCCCGGCGCACGGTGGCCAGCAGCTCCGCGCGCAGCGCATCGGACGGCTCATGACCCTGCTTGAGCGCCACGAACCCGCTGATCACCTCGCCGCGCAGCTCGTCGGGCCGACCCGTGACACCGGCCTCGGCCAGTGTGTTTAAAGGACCGCACAAATGATAGAATTCTGCCACGGCGGCACGCGTGGCGGGAGGCGCACAGAATGGACGCATTTGTCTACGCCCGGCTCTCCAGGGACCGAAGTGGCGTGAGCCCCAACTGTGAGATCCAGATCCAGGAGTGCCATGAGTACGCCGCCGAGACCGGCATCAGCGTACTTGGCGTCTCCCAGGACAACGACATCTCGGCCTCGCAGTTCTCCACGGCGCCCCGGGAAGGCTACGACAACATGCTGGGCCGGCTTCGGCTCGGAGAAGCCGAGATGGTGCTCTGTACTGAGATGCCGAGGCTCTACCGGCGGTTGGAGGAGTTGCTTGAGCTGATCCATCTTGCCGAGCACACGCGACTGAAGAAGATCGAGACGACAGATCACAACGGCTATGACCTCTCAACCGGCCAGGGCATCCACAACGCCGTAAGCGCGGTCAACAACGCCATGCTGGAGTCCCGCAAGCTCAGTGACAGGGTTAGGCGGAAGAAGCGCGTCCAGGCCAAGGACGGCGTATTCAACGGAGGCCCGCGCCCGTTCGGCTACGAGGGCGACGGTGTCACGGTGCGAGAGTCAGAGGCGGAAGCGCTCCGCATGGCCGCGATGTGGATTCTCGCCGGACGCTCGATGCGCACACTCGTGACCGAGATCAACCAGCGCGGCGCCCTGACTCCCACCGGGAAGCCCTGGCATGTGTCCAGTCTTCGCCGCGTGCTCAAGAGCAAGCGGATCGTCGGTGTTCGTGTTCACGGCGAATCCGAGTACCCCGCTCAGTGGCCAGCCATCTTGGACCGGCAGACCTGGGACGAGCTGCAGCTCGTCCTCAACGCCGAGGAGCGGTTGCGCATGGGCCAAAAGCGCGGGCCTCGCGTGTATCTGCTGGCGGATATAGCGTGCTGCGCGCTCTGCGGGAAGCCACTCAAGGGAAGGCTGAAGCTCGACCATCGAGGCTACGAGCCAATGCGCCGCTACGTCTGCGAGAAGTGGGATAACTACGGACGCGACCGTGGATGCGGCGGCGTCGGCGCCCTTGCCGAGCCTGTCGAAGTGCTCGTGACTGACGCCGTTCTGTACCGCCTCGACTCCCCCGAGGTTGCGAAGGCTTTTGCCGACGCCGAGAAGCCCGAGATTCAGCATCTCCTCGATGAGTACAACTCTCAGAAGCTCCGCATCTCTGAGACACGCAGGGCATACGCCAACGGAGAGCTGAGCCTTGCCGACATGATCGAGATCAAGAACCTCCTCGAAGAGGCGATGGAGCGCACCAGAGAACGACTGGCGAAGCTCGAAACCCACCGCGCGTTTGCGGCGATTCCACCAGGGCAGACGATCCGCGATGCCTGGGAGGCCACGCCAGACCTCGAGTGGCGGCGCAGTCTCATTCGCCTCCTGGTCGAGAAGGTTCTGATTCACCCCGGTCGGCCCGGCGCGCACCGCTGGAAGCACGAGTCCGGGCGGGAATGGATCTTCCGCCCTGAGCGAGTGGAAGTTGTCTGGAAAGCCTGACCAGCCTTACAACGGTCCAGATCACATCCTGATCCTGCACCTTCTCAGGCTTGCCCTGACTCGATGTCGAGCGACGAACCCACTCTTCGACCGAGAAGCCGGAAGCCTGCCGCGCGTGCCTCTCACGGCGCGTCGCGGCCTTGCCACGCGACGAGGACGCTGATCGAGGCTGCCCGCTTGCGACCTTCTCAGGCAACGGCGGCCAGCTCCTCGCGGGCGATGCGCCGTCGCTCCCGTGTGTTGTCGAGCATGGAGCGGGCGAGCCAGGCGTCACCGAGGGTGGTGTAGCCCCGGCCCGCGTAGGTCCAGCTTCCCACCTGCACCGTGCCGCCTTGGCCCTCGGGACGGCCCCAGGCATCCAACGGTTGTCCGCCGAAGGTTTGGCGGCGGGCGTACTCGTGCCGGGCGCGTCGCAGCGCGCGGAAGGTGACGGAGTAGCGGCGGCTCTTGGTGGTGCAGTGCCCGCCGTAGCCGAGTTGGTGCGCCCATGCCCGCAACCGCAGCCCGGCCAGCTCCGGCCGGGCGCCGAGCCGCCAGCAGGCTTCGACCAGGCGGCGGATATGCTCGGGCAGCTCCAGGCGTGCCAGCGCGGCACCTGAGCGGATGGGCCGGTCCAGCGCGACGCCGGCTAGGCCCTCGGTGGCCTTGGTGGCGTACTTGGCGAGATAACCCGCGACGTGACCCTCCGAACCCTCTCCAAGGGTGCCCGCGGTGATGGGGCGGATGTCGAGCTGCTCGCCCCAGCCGACCGGCCCCAACTCCAGTCCGGCGGGGCACGGCACCATCACCGTGGCGGCGGCCTGGCGCATGGCGGCACACAGCAGCTCGACCGTGGCCCATTCGGGCGGCGACACGGTGCCCTTGTCGGATGCAGCGTCCAGGCGGATGACCGCGTGGTAGTGGACGGCGCCGCGAGCCTGGTATTCGGCTACCTTCACGTAGGACACGCGGACCCTGCGGGTCAGCTCGCGGACGGTGCGGCCGGACAGGCGGGCCAGGGCGCGGCGAAGGTAGATGGTGGTGCGTCGCCACAGCACCGGGGCGAGCGCGTTCCAGACGACGGCGCGCTGATAGTCGTAGCAGTCGGGGCACAGCGGCGTCCCAAGCGCCTCGTCGTCGGGCTGGTGCTTGTGCCAGCAGGCCAGCCGCCGCCCATGCGGGCACCGCTCCCCCAGCCGGCCGGCATGGCAGGGGTACAGCGTTCCGCCCTGCTCTCTGCGGACATGGACCGGGCCGAACGACGGCGCGGTGAATGTGGCGAACACCCGAGGATGGGTGCCGACCGACTCGGGTAGGCTCTTGCCGCCGGCAACGCCGGCCTTGACGAGCTGGTAGGCGTCGGCCTGGTAGACCTCCGCGCACGGCTGGCAGCGCGCCGCCCGTCTGGTGCCGCACGCCTTGAGCAAGATCCCGTCCGGCTCCCGCTCGGTGTCGAACACTGACCGGACCTCGCCGGTTGCCGTGTCGGCCTGGTCGATGCCACCGGCAAGCCGCACCGGCCGCTCACAGTAGCCAGCCGAGCGGACCTGACGTTGCCATCTGGCGTAGGCGTCCGGGTCGCCGGCCCGCGCGCACAGCTCGTCCACCCGTCCGGCCGCCGTCATCGCGGCTCCCGCCACGCTGGGTGGCCGCCACGACTTCGCGCGCTCCCAGGAGTGTGCTTACTTGCGCTGCGGCGCAGCGACCTTGTCGCGCGGCGGGCCTGCCAGCGCCGCCCGGTACGCTGGCCCCGCTCTCGCTGCTGTGGCGGTTGTGCCTGTGGCTCCGTTCGGGCGCGTTGGTGCTGGTCAGAGTGCCGCCGGTTAGGGTGGCGGACGCGCGCTGCGCTGTGCTCTAGCGTGGTTGGACGAGCGTCGGTTACGCTACTTGGGCCTAGTTTCATGGGCAGCCACTCCTTGTGGTGGTGTTGGAGGGAGGGGGCGCGTCCACTCCCCAAGTGCGGTTGCGCGCCCCACTCCCGGCTCTTCCCGTCTCCGCGGCTGACCGGCCGTGCCCGGTCAGCCGGGTCGGTGCCGATGTGCCGGACTCGGCTGGTCGAGCTGGCCGAGCACGCGCTGTCGGACCTCCAGCGGCGCGGTTGCCAGGCGCCGCAGTGTCCGCGCCGGCACGAACGCGCAGCGTGTCTCGCCGTCCGGCTCGGTGGCCTCGATGAACAGGCCGTACTCGCTCAACTCGACCGTGATCCCGGTCGTGCGTGGAACCTCGCGATTCACGCGCGGTCGTGGCATCGGCTCCCTCCCCTGGTCGGTGTTGGTTGGGCGGGGCCGTCCACTCCCCAGCGGTTGCGCCCCGCCGTTCTGTCGTCTTGATCGTCGTATCCCGCTACACCGCCGCATGTCGCTAGACCGCCACGACTCATGCCGGCTGGCCCTTGTCGTGGCCCGCTTGCTCGGGCCGGTCGGAGTCCCGCGTTGCTGCCCGCTGGCGGGCGCGCAGCAGCTCCGCTCGGCTGGCCAGCGCCAGCAACGCGGGATCGTCCAGCCAGCAGGCCCGCAGCCGGACCGGCTGGCCGCCCTCGGCCAGCAGCAGCCCAACGCCCCGGTCGGCCGCGTCCACCGTGGCGGCCGAGAACCCAAGTCCCGCCCAGCCCGCGCCCAGGATCGTGTCGGACGCCTGGGGGGTGAGGCAGCGCAGCGCCCAGCGGAACCCGAACAGGTCCCGCAGCGAGGTAGGAATCACGTCGCTTGACGGCTTCTGCGTGGCGGCCAGGACGATGATCCCGGCCGCGCGGCCCCGCGCGACCAGATCGCGCAGCAGCCCCGCGAACTCTGCTGCGGCTCGGCGGTCGGGACCGGCGACGTAGAACGCCAGCTCGTCAATCACCACCACCAGCAGCGGCAGCCCGAGATCCGCGGTGATCTTGCGGCGGCGGTTGGCAAGCAGCACCGCCAAGCGGCGGTCAAGCTCGGTGTGCAGCTCGCGCAGGACCTCGACCGCCTCGGCCACGTTCAGCCCGACCGTGCGACGCGCGCAGCCCGCCCAGCAGGCCAGCTCGACCAGCTTGCCATCAAACACGTACAGCACCGCCGAGGGGTCCAGCGCGGCGACAGCCAGCAGCAGCGCCAGCACGGCCGACTTGCCCGCGCCCGGCTCTCCACCGATGAGCAGGTTCCGCTCGATCAGGCGCATCAGCACCCAGCCGCCACGCTCATCGATGCCGACCGGGATTGGCTGCCACAGCGAGCAACGCACCGCCAGCTCCCACGGCCACCCGACCGGCTCAGCACGGCTCAGCGGATCGCGGCGGATGATCTCCACCTGGGCCAACGCCGCACGCTCGCGGTCACGGCTGACGCGGACCTCGCGCACGTCCAGGACAACGGCGAGCTGTTCGGCCGCCTCGGCAAGCGCGGTCGTGGTCGAGCCGGCCGGAATCCGCACCCGCAGCAGCTCCCCCGCCGGCACCAGCTCCACGCCGACCACCCGCGGTACGCGGTCGTTGGGAGTGGCAAGCTCGGCATGCCGGCAGGCCAGCACGAACCGGCGCCGCACCCGAGCCCGGTACAGCCACAGCCACAGCCCGCGCCGACACCTCGGCACCGCCAGCACCAGCCCGACCATGCCGGCCACCACCACGCCGGCAGCAGCCCTGCCAAGGTGGCCCACTAGCCATAACCAGAGGGCGAGCACCAGCGCTGACAGGCCAAGCTCGACCCGCCAGGCCCACAGCGGCCGGGCCACGTACAGCACTAGCCGGTCCCAAATGGTCGGCCGGGCGGCCGGGCGCAGCGTCGGCGGCGGCAGCTCAAACGGCCCCGGGGTCTTCACGGTGTGCTGGTAGTCCCTCATGACACGGCCGCCTTGAGCAGCCCGCCGAGCGCGTCCAACAGCGCCCCGACAAGCGCCTGTGCCATCTGCACGGCCACATGTGGGAACAGGGCGACCACCAGCACGATGCCCAGGAAGGGCAGCACGCGATAGCGCATGATCCTCACCACGCTTCCTTATGAGGTTTGATTGGAGGGAGGGGGGGCGCGGGCCACTCCCCAGCGGTTGCGCGCCCCACTCCCGGCATCCCGAAGCCCTCCGGGATGAACCCGCCCGCGGCGGCGAACGGATCAAGGACGATTACGACGCCGCCGCCCGCGCGGCCCGCTCACCTCCCTTGTCCGACACCGGTCGAATCGACGCGGCGCGGTAGGCGATCCCTGAGCGTTCGCCCATCTCCCACGGCGAGGCGACCAGCCCGCCCAGCTCGACCCGCATGCCCTGGCCGATCCCGGCCGGCTCGCCGGCGACCTTCACGGCCAGGATCTCGTCCTGATCCTCGAACATCGCCGCGACCTGCACTGTGTACAGCGGCGCCCCGGCCGGGTCGGTCCTGGGCTGCCGGGTGGTGAAGTCCACCACCGGCTCGGGGCGGCTCATGGCGATGAACACCATCGCCGCCGTGTTCACAGGAAGACGCATAGGCGACTCCTCTCTGTCGGGTCCGGTCGTGATTGCGACCGAACGTGTGTGCGATGCCAGTAGCGTAGCAACCGGCTCGCAACCCAAAAGGCAGCGAGCACAGCGGTTCCAAGCCACTCCAGGCGACTCAGGGGGACCACAGCGCATCAGGGCGGACCAGGGCGAACAGCAGCGAACGACCTTCTGCACAGCGGTCGAGGTCAAAACCACCCGAAGATAGCCCAAACGGACTAGCCCGCATATTGGCTCTCCTCCTTCCTGCTCCCGTTTCGTGTCGCGGTCCTGCTGGGCGACGCACCGCCGCGCGGCTCACGAGCGGAGTCGCGCGGCGCGCCGGGCCGTGTCCGCCCGTCACCAACGACTCTGCGTCGTGTCGGATGGGGGTTTCGGCGGCTCGACAAGAAAGAGCGCATGTCGCTCGATCACAGGGCGCGCGATGGCGGGAATGGCTCTACCACTGGTCGTAGATGCGTGGGAGCCGGGCCATCAGATCAGCATCAGTGCGCAATGCGCGCCCCAGCGGGGGCAGGGTTCGAGGTTCGCTCCAACGGGAGCACCCGGCGCTTCCCGACCCGGCATCATACGCATCGAACGTGTGTTCGCCAAGCCCGTGCCCGGTACGTTCTTCGTGTCACTCGACCAGAGCAAGGGGAGCCGTGGAATCCGGAGCTTCTGAGAGGTCAGCTAGGAAAGTCTTCTCCAGATCGCTTCGTCGATCTGGTACCAGAGCCCGAGCGCACCGAAGATCTCCAAGACGGCCATCGCCGGAGCGCTCTCTTTCTGCTCCTCCCAAACCGCCAGAATCAGGGCGAGAACGATCGCCGCGAACAGTGCCCGTATCGTGAGTTGCCCGAAGAGCAACCAGTTGATGCTCAGCGCTCGTGCAGCCGCTCCTCTTTGGCGAAGGGTTCCATCCATTAGCCAGACAGGAGCAGCGACGGCGGTGAGCTGTTTGGCGAGCACGGAGGACGTGCGGTAGCCCTGGAGGACCGTGGCCGCGCCGTTGGCGGTGGCGAACTGCTTGGCGAACACGTCGGCCCGGCGCCGAAAGCTCTCCAGTTCCTTGCCGAGCACGGAGGACGTGCGGTAGCCCTGGAGGACCGTGGCCGCGCCGTTGGCGGTGGCGAACTGCTTGGCGAACACGTCGGCCCGGCGCCGAAAGCCCTCGATCGCTTTCAGGTCACCTGTCGTAAGCATCACATCGAAAGCATAACCCGCTCGGCAGCCGCCGCGCGGGTTACGAGTTTCCTTACTGGATCAAGGCCGCCCCGGCTCGGGGCACTGCGCGCGGCGGCCTGACGGCCGCCGTGCTCGGCCCCGGGCGACCGCCAACCCATTCGAGACGCGGCAAGACCGCCGACGCCCGGCCGCCACGGGTGGCACAGCGCCACTCGCGTCGGCCACGGCGCCCGACCCGAGACCCGCGCTCGTCACCGCGTCCTCAGCATTAGTGCGCCGCTCTGGCGTAGGCAGTCCTCACCCCGGCCTCACCGAGGCGTGCCCTCTGTGTGCCCTACGCAACCGGCACGAGCCGGCATGAAGGGACAGCAACGGTGAACAGTGATGCCCGCTGACCAGGGACTATAAGGACTAGCCTCAATGCCGGGTAGTTAAGGTCCGGGAACAGTTGTCAAGGGGGTCGGCGTGGCGAGGTGACATGACAACGGGGCTCCGGTAGTACGTGGTCGACCAAGATCCACGACCGCCCCGGGAGCCCCGTTGCCGTCGCATTCTGC
>WNFU01000871.1_pt1 | contig 48375 bp, 43 predicted proteins | sample 5400121 | NCBI WGS metagenome assembly WNFU01 (sample SAMN13153360, study PRJNA577476) | soil metagenome | isolation source: 100 cm soil or saprolite under grassland replicate 1 | place: USA:California | collected 2016-06-15 | reverse complement strand
GAGCTACGGGCGCGGTTGGTCTTGCCAGCACGGCCTGCGGCGTGAACGAGCCCCGTTTTTATACAGGTCTTTATGCCGGGCCGTCAACTCGGGAGGGAAATGGGCGTGCCGCCGGTAAAAATGCCTCCAACGACCCGCCGTAACGTGCTGCCCATGCTGCTCGCTCCATTTTTAGAAAGGTGACATCGCGCGGGCGTCCCGACACGAGAGCAAAGCCTCGCAGGACCGCCTCGACCGTAAAGCCCGCTCGCAGGCCGAGCCGCTTTGCGGATTGCCACGGCGTCGCAGCCCAGACTTGTTGGACCCCAAGCTCGTCAAACGCATAACGGAGGACCAACTGGAGCGTTTCCAGACTGCTCTCGCCCCAATAGGCGGGCGTGATGAAAATACTCTCGAAGCAGCGATAGCCGGGAATCACATCATCGAACCAGACACACCCAGCCAGTTCGCGCCCCAGCCGATCCGTCACCAGCACCAACTGCCGGCCAGGATCGTTCATGAACTTCACAAACGCGGTCAGATCCGTATGAATGGAGGCATCCTGCCGGCCCCAGAAGAGCTGCGGCCCAGCCTTGGCCTGCTCAATTGCGGCCCAGAGGCGATAGAGCGTGTCGCGCGGACACCAGCCTGGCACAGAGGGCCAGAGGCGCACATGCTGGCCGACCAGCTGCTCCGGTATGAGCGTCATGCTTTCGTCCCAAGGCCATGAATGAGTTGGCTCGTGGAGTCCACGAGGCGCACGGTCGACCCATCGTCGACATCTATGCTGCCCTTAGTTGCATGGCGGGTACTGCGCAGTTTCAGGCGCTGCCCAGATGCGGTCCCGCCATAGATCGTCTGGCCCCCGCTACGGCCCGCCAGCAGAGCATACTGCACATGATCATCATCGCTTAATCTGCCCAAGCCTCCATGGTCAATGTTCGAGAGCGGCAGATTCACGGCATCTTTCTCCCCCATCGCATTTTCCACACGCACGCGATCGCAGGTCAGCACCCGCCCGCGTAGCCCCTCCAGCTCATCCATTGAGCTACGGGCGCGGTTGGTCTTGCCAGCGCGGCCTGCGCGTGAACGAGCCCCGTTTTTATACAGGTCTTTATGCCGGGCCGTCAACTCGGGAGTGAGCGGAACGACCCAGCCCTCATTCGTAGAGAAGATGTTGCAGCGAGGCGCGGGGCACACTTAGGCTCAGTGCTCCCGCATCGATGGGATGAACGATTCGACCTAAGCCGACGAGGACAATTCCTGATTCAGCTTCTGCCGGCACTCAGGGCATATCCCATGGGTAAACTCAGCTTCCGAATGGGCGCGGATGTACTGTTCGATTTGCGTCCAATATCCGCGGTCGTCGCGAATCTTTTTGCACCAAGCACAAATCGGCAACAATCCTCGCAAAGTTTTAATATCGGTTAGGGCATTTCGCAGCTCCTCAATGAGTTGCTCGCGTTGCTCTTCCAATCGCTTCTGCTCGGTGATATCCAGCGCAATGCCGATACATCCTGTAATCGCCCCCTTGGGTGTGCGCATAGGCTCGACATAGGCACGAAGCGTCCGCTCCTTGAAGATAGCGACGTAGCTGCCCGGATCACCCTGGAGCGCTCTGAGATGTGTCGTGAAAGGCACACTTTTCGGTTCCAAAGGGAAATACTCCGGCACGGTCGTCCCAACAATCCCCTCTGGTGCGAGGCCCAGAGTGCTCAGGATGCGGCCCTGCACGAAGGTGATCGTGAGATTGGTGTCTGCAACCCAGAGGAGGGCAGGTAGCTGTTCAAGCAAGAGGCGACGCTGTGCCTCCTGGTCTTGCTGGCCCTGGACCGCCCGTTTGTTCAGGATGACCAGGATCGTTGTTACCCAAATCGTCACTAGGCTCAGTGAGCGATTTGCGACAGCCGGCCACAACTCGGGACCAAGGGGCGACAAGAGGAACCCGAGCACAGTCAGACACGATGCGCCAGCGGCGAGTCCAAGGGTGAACGTGCGCGGCAGTTCTTTCTGTGTCAGAAGCAACGGGATTGCGTAGAGCATCGGCACCGCAATGCCCAAGGGAAGTACAAGGTCCAGGACGAACACCCCAGCTGTGAGCCCGAGGCCCGCCGCAATGAATGGGACGCCGGTTCTTTGGTGTAGGATTACACCCATAGCCCCGTGCTCTCCTTGCTTAAATTTCAAAGGTTTACTGTCACGCGGGGGCAGGATAGCAGACCCACAGGGCGGCACAATCAGGTTAATCCACCATCACAAATCAGGTGAATCCCCGTAGAAGAAGAGGGATAACCCCCGAATCACAAAGGGGGAAATCCATGATTAGGTGCCATTCTCGTGCGGGGAGCCAAGCGCACACGCCAGCAACTGCTTGACAAGGCGTGGGTCACGGTGGATAAATTTCCTATTCTTTCAGAAACGGTAACTGGTTCCCATAAATGCCCGAGGACGGTCCGCAGGTTGCATGAGCCGATCTTCTTTCCGGTTCGTCAGGCTGGTCCAGGATGCCAGGTCACTGTGAAGAAATTTTTACAGAGAAACTTGTAAGCAGGAGGTATATTATGCCTGAAGTGAAAACGTCTAAAAGCCCTATGTCGCCTCCGCCGGCATCTAGCGAATCAACCGCCTCGCTCCTACGTGAGCTGGTGCCCCACTTGCGGCAGAACCGGACTCAACTGCGCCAGGAGTGGGCGCGCCGCATCACTGAAGCCAAGCTGCTCACAGCGATGAGCGCAGACGAGATCTTCACCGAGGCCACCGCCGTCTATGATCAGTATGTCGAAGCCTTGGAGACTGGGACCTTCGAGGCCCTGCAGGCCTACGCCCGCAACCTGTCCGAACGCATTATTCCACGGGGGGTGGAAACTCATGAGGTCGTCGGCATCGTGCTGCTCCTGCGGGACGTGCTGGCCCGCTCGCTGTTCGCTAAATACCAAGACGACTTCGCGAAGCTCAACCGAATCCTTGACGCCTATGAGCCGGCCGCCAACCGTATCGCCAATACTGTGGCGGTCGGCTTTGTCCAGGAACGTGAACGAATCATCCGCGAGCAGCAAGAGGCCATTCGCGAACTCTCAACCCCTGTCCTGCAGGTCCGCGAGCGGCTGCTGATCCTGCCGATCATCGGGGTGATTGATCCGCAACGTGCTCGCCAATTGACCGAGCAGTTGCTCCGGGGTATCCGGACCAATCGCGCCAAGGTGGTGGTGATCGACATCACGGGCGTCGCGGCCATGGACTCCCAGATTGCAAACCATCTTGTCCAGACGGTGGAAGCGTCCCGGTTGCTGGGCGCCACGGTCATCGTGACCGGGCTATCTCCAGAAATCGCCCAGACGCTCGTGAACATTGGTGTAGATCTGGGCAAGATGAACACGGTCGGGGACCTGCAGGGCGGAATCGAGGGGGCCGAGCGGCTCTTGGGCTACAAAGTGGTCCCGATCGGAGACAAAACGCAAAATGCCTAGAGGACTTCTACGAGGGTAAAAGCCGTGGCCGTTCCGATCCTTAAACAAGGACCGTACCTGATTGCCACGATCCAGTCCGCATTGACGGATTCTGACCTCATCCAACTCCGAGACGCCTTGGTCGGGAAGGTCGGGTCGTACCGTTCCCGCGGAGTGATCGTGGACGTGACCGCTCTCGATGTGCTCGATTCATTCGCTTCCCGGACCCTGCGGGACCTCGCACACATGATCCGCTTACGCGGCGCGGAGACCGTGATTGTCGGCATTCAGCCCGAGGTTGCGTTCACGATGGTGCGGCTAGGCTTGACCCTGGAAGGCGTGGCCACGGCGTTGGACCTGGAAGAAGGTCTCTTCTATCTCAACGAGAAACTCAGCTCGTCCCAGCAATCAACCCAGTAAGAAGGCTAGCTTCTGTCGTGGATGAACTGCGAGTCTTTAGTCGTGGATGACGTGCAGCTGCCGATCAGCTCGGATCTCGACCTTGTGCGGGCACGCGAGCAGGGCCGCGTCTTGGCGGGACAGTTAGGTTTCCAACAAAGTGACTTGACGCTCGTTGCTACCGCCATTTCAGAGCTGGCGCGGAACATCGTCCGCTATGCCCGTCGCGGCGAAATCGTCTTGCGACAGGCCGAAGACGGCGGTATCCCTGGGATCGTCATCATTGCGCGGGATGAGGGGCCGGGCATCCCCGACGTGAATCGAGCCATGGAGCAGGGCTATTCCACCTCTGGTGGTCTTGGGTTGGGCTTGCCGGGCGTTCGGCGGATCATGGACGAGTTTGAAATCGTCTCCGAGGTCGGCAAAGGGACTGTCGTCACGGTCGTGAAATGGAAACGCTGAACAAGCTCATCATTGAATGGGGGAGCGCCTCGCTGCCGTTGGCAGGCGAGGTCGTATCCGGGGACAAGCATGTGGTCAAGGTCTTGCCTCATGGCGCGTTGCTGGCAGCCATGGATGGTCTGGGCCATGGAGAGGAGGCTGCGGCGGCGGCGAATATGGCGGCCAGGGTCCTGCAGGCTGCAGACAATGAGTCCCTCATTTCGCTGCTCAAGCGCTGTCACGAACGGTTGCGCTCCACGCGGGGTGTCGTGATAAGCTTGGCAGCCTTCAATGCCGTGGATGAGACCATGACATGGGTTGGCGTTGGCAATGTTGAGGGTGTCCTGCTGCGGGCCGACCCCACCGTCAATCCAGGGTACGAGTCCCTGTTGCTGCGGAGCGGCGTGGTCGGCAGCCGTCTACCGCTGTTACATGCGTCTATCGTCCCCGTGATGCGGGGCGACACCCTGATCTTCGCCACCGATGGCATCCGCAGTGAATTTACACGGTGCCTCGCCCTGGGCAATGGGCCCCAACAGCTCGCTGACAGGATCCTTGGCCAGTACGCCAAAGGGACAGACGACGCGCTCGTGCTGGTGGCGCGCTATGTGGGGGAGGCGTCATGAGTGACCCCCTGCGCGACTTGAAGGACCAATATACCCGGACCCTGCAAGATTACCTGGCGGAGGCAGGGGAAGCAAACCTGCATCATGCCTATGAGTTGGGGCGCCAAGCCCTCGCTGAAGGCCTCGGTATCTTAGAAATCGCCTCGATGCACCACCACGCGCTGGCGACGGTCGCAGGCAGCATCCGGACGCCGGAAGAGATGAGGAACATCAGCAAGTCGGCGGAGAATTTCTTCGCGGAAGCGCTGTCGCCATTTGAGATGGCCCACCGAGGTTTTCGCGAAGCCAATATGGCGCTCCGCCAATCAGAAGAGCGGTATCGCAGTCTGGTCGAGAACGCGAAGGATGTCATCTACACGCTTTCGACGGACGGCAGGATTACCTCGTTGAATCCGTGTTTTGAAACCATCACAGGCTGGTCTCTGGCCGACTGGATGGGCAAACCGTTTCCACCCATTGTTCATCCCGATGACCTGTCGGTCGCGCTGGAGCACTTTCAGCGCGTCTTGCGGGGCGAGACGCTGCCGATTTTTGAACTACGCGTCCGGGCGAAGTCAGGGGTATACATCCATACGGAGTTTACCGAGACCCCGCTCATCAAAGATGGACAAGTGGTGGGCGTGCTGGGTATTGGCCGGGACATCACCGAACGCAAGCGCGCCCAGGCGGCCCTGCGTCGGCTGAATGAGACCCTGGAGGAGGAAGCGAAACGGATCGCCCACGCGCTCCACGATGAGGCGGGGCAACTGCTTGCGTCCGTGTATATCGCCCTGGAAGCAATTGCCCGGGACGTGGCCCCCTCCGCGAGTCACCAGTTCAAGGCAGCCAAGGACCTCTTGGACCAAATCGAGGCTCACCTTCGCCGACTCTCCCACGAGCTGCGCCCCACGATTTTGGATGACCTGGGACTGGTCCCGGCCCTCGAATTTCTTTCAGAAGGCGTATCGAAACGGACGAAGCTTCAGGTGACCGTCGAAGGCCCGACGATAGGCCGACTGACCACCCCTGTCGAGACGGCTCTCTATCGGATCGTGCAGGAGGCCCTGAATAATGCGACCAGACATGCGCAGGCCAGCCGTGCGAGGATCCGACTGGAGCAGAATGGTCATCTGATCCGGTGTCTCGTTTCTGATGACGGGATCGGCTTCGATGTCCAGGCCGCCTTAAACAGGAAAGGCGACAAGGGCCTCGGGCTCATTGGAATACGAGAACGACTCAATGCGATCGGAGGCGCCTACCGAATCATCTCCGCTCCCGGTCAAGGGACAACTCTTCAGGTCGAGATTCCTCTGGAGGCCCACGATGCCACTCAGGATTCTGTTAGCCGATGACCATTTGATCGTCAGGCAGGGCTTGAAAACGCTCCTCGAGCAAGAGCACTGCACTGTGGTTGCCGAAGCGGATGACGGCCGCGAGGCGATCCAGCTTGCCCAGAAGCACCATCCTGACATTGCCGTTTTGGATCTCGCGATGCCGCTGTTGAACGGTCTGGATGCGACCAGAGAAATCCTGAAGGTCTCGCCGGAGACCAGGTCAATCCTGCTGACGATGCATACGGAGGACCCCTATGTCGTCGAGGCGCTCCGGGCTGGCGTGAGAGGGTACCTGTTAAAGACCCAGGCCGCGTCCGACCTGATGCAGGCGGTCCGAGAGGTGTCCCGAGGAGCGGTCTATTTGAGTCCGGGCATCTCCGGTGCAATCGTTGATGCCTATCTGGCCAAGACGGATTTTCCCCCTGATCCTCTGACCCCGCGGGAACGGGAGGTCCTGCAATTGGTCGCGGAAGGGAAGACCACGAAGGAAGTCGCGTCGATCCTGGGGGTGAGCTTGAAGACAGCCGAGTCGCACAGAACCCGACTTATGGAAAAGCTGGACATCCACAACACGGCCGATCTTGTGCGCTACGCGATCCGGCGCGGATTAATTCAACCCTAGGACGGGCAAAACCCCTGCCAGGATACCCCAATCTCTGCCTGAAGTCCCTCGCCTCGTTTAAAATCCCCGACTTACCGGATAGACTGCGGTGAGCGGGTAACCTACCATCTTAATCTTATAGGGGGCTGGAGCACCTCCTACGGGTGCCAAGCCGGTGGAGCGTCGTCCTACATCTGCTGGCGGCGTGGCACTGCTCTTGCTTCTATTAGACAGTATGGCTTCGAAGGTTCTAATTGTCGAAGATGAGCAGGGCGTCGTGCATCTTCTCAGAGCGCGCCTTGAACCCGAGGGATTCGAGGTAATTGCTGCATATGACGGGCAGGCAGGTCTGCGAGCGGTGACTGAAGCACGCCCGGACCTGGTCATCCTTGATCTGACCCTTCCTGGACTCGATGGCTTCGAAATCTGTCGGAGGATCCGACGACAACCGGAGACCGCACGTCTTCCTATTCTCGTCCTGAGCGGCCGGACCGAGGAGGTTGACAAAGTGGTCATGCTTGAGCTTGGCGCTGACGACTATGTCACCAAGCCATTCAGCACTAAGGAGCTTGTCGCTCGGGTTAAAACTCTCCTTCGCCGCGTCTCGACGCCTGAGCTGCCTCGGGTGTTGCGAGTAGGCAGCCTCGAAGTGGACCTTGACCGTTATTCTGTGTTCGTCGCGGGCCAACCGATTTCCCTCACCGCCAAGGAGTTCGAGCTGCTCAAAGCCCTGTTGGAAGCCAAGGAAAGGACTCTGACCAGAGCGTTCCTGTTAGAGCGGGTCTGGGAGTATGGCGAGGAGCTTGAGATCGAAACCCGCACCGTGGACGTGCACATCAGAAGCCTCAGAAAGAAGCTCGGCTCTGAAGGGACTCGGATCCTCACCGTACGGAATGTCGGGTACCGGCTGGACACCACCTCGCCACATGTGAATCCTGGATCACAGGACGAGCAAGCCCCGGCATTAGAGTAGGTCCTCGTCGAGACGGCTCGACTCGCAGACTATTCCCGCTCCCGAAACCTTTCGCTTCCTCTCACAAACCGCGTCTTCGCGACGCAGATTGAACACTCCTTTACACCATCTATTTACCTGCTCCTAACCAGCCTCTCCCCCGACTCTTACACACGCTCATTAGTCTCTGGAGCATACATTGCCGAGGACCCTTTCCCGATAAAGGGAAACCCACTGTGAGGTGGGGGCGCAAAGCCTTGGATCAGGTCACGCGCCTGATAGCTTGGCTGCCGAAGGGGGGGTACCCCAGAGCTCCACGGGAACATGGTGGTCTTCGGCCCCCGACTCAGGGAGGCCACTGTGTTATCAGGAAAGTTATCAGGAAGCCGCACGCTTGCCGGCCAACTCCGCCGGGCCTTGTTTGTCGCGTGCGTGCTCACTGTGCTCTGCTCTCTTACGCCTGCCTTATCGAGCGCCGCTCAAGTCACATTGGCCTGGGATGCAAACACCGATCCGGACCTTGCTGGGTATAAGCTCTACTACGGTAATTCCAGCGGGTCTTATCAATTTAGTGTGGATGTGGGTAACGTCACCAGCTATACGCTCTCCGGTCTCCTAGAAGGGCAAATCTATTATTTTGCCGCAACGGCCTATAATGTCAGCCAGAATGAGAGTGGTTTTTCTAATGAGGTGAGCAAGGCCATAGCAGACGTCACGCCACCTACGGTCTTGATGACGGCTCCGGCCAACGGCTCCACAGTTTCCGGAACCGCAGTCACGGTTTCAGCCTCAGCCTCCGATAACGTAGGGGTAGCAGGCGTGCAGTTTTCGCTAGATGGGGTCAACCTGGGGGCGGAAGATACCGCAGCACCTTATTCCGTCTCCTGGAATGCCACCTTAGCCACGAGCGGAGCTCATATCTTGACCGCCGTGGCCCGCGATGCGGCCGGGAATACCGCCAGCGCCGCCGGGGTTAGTGTGACAGTGGACAATGCGCCGCCGCTCCTGAGCAGCGTCGCGAGCACGAATCTCTCTGCGAGCGCCGCCACGATCACGTGGGTCACCAACGAAGCGAGCGACTCGCAGGTGGAGTACGGCCCCACCAGCGCCTATGGACAGGTGACCGCGCTCGCCAGCGCGCTGGTGACCAGCCACAGCGTCGGGCTGAGCGGGCTCGCCGCCAGCACCGTGTACCACTATCGGGCGAAGTCGCGCGATGCGGCCGGGAACCTGGCAACTTCAGCGGACGCCACGTTCACCACGGCGGCGCTGCCCGACACGATGCCGCCCGCAGTCTCCATAACGGCCCCGACCGCTGGCGCCACGGTTGCCGGCACGGCGACGGTCTCGGCCAGCGCCAGCGACAACGTGGGTGTCGTGGGGGTGCAGTTCAAGCTGGACGGCGCCAACCTGGGGGCCGAACTGACGGTTGCGCCCTACACTCTCTCCTGGAATACGGCGACGGTCACCAACGGCACCCACACCCTCAAGGCCGTGGCCCGCGATGCGGCGGGGAATACCGCCACGTCGAGCAGCGTCACCGTCACTGTCACCGTCTTTGCGTTTTAGCGCCGCCATGTCCTGGACCACCAACGAACCCAGCGACTCGCAGGTGGACTAGGACCAATAAAGGATGATGCGTGGTGCGATGCTTACTTCCATATAACGGCCTGCCGTCCCGTGAGGAAGCGGACGTCGTGCTATATTTCTTCCGTGTTAAAATGCGATTGGGCGACGACGCTGGTTCTGTATTCATCGGGGCGTTAAGGAGGGGGTAAAATGAGACGAAAGAAGTTACTACTGTTTTCCCTCATCTTGCTTTGCCTTTCTACGCCAGCCCATGCCCAGCTATGGTCCGGGATCATCGATCCGTCGCGTGCAGTTGATTGGTCCAGTCCCGGTATCGTCGGGGGTATTCCGAATCGGACCACGATCTGCAGCACGCTCAATCCGGGGGCGACGGCCGCGCAGATCAACAGTGCCATTGCGAGCTGTCCTAGTGGACAAGTCGTAAAACTGAATGCCGGTACATATAACCTCTCAAGCGGTATTATCTTCAACAACAAAAGCAATGTCACGCTCCGAGGGGCCGGACCGGATAAGACGTTTCTTATATTCAGCGGCGGAAATTCCTGCGGCGGTTTGGGCGGGGACCTGTGCATGATAAACAGCGCCCCCGATTGCGGTGGCTGCGGCGGTGCCAGCAACGTGGCAAACTGGACAGCAGGATATTCGAAAGGCACAACTTCAATCACTTTAAGCGCTTTGACTCATGGCAGTACGCCTCCAGCGGTCGGCCAATTGATCTTCTTGGACCAGACTGACGACGGCAACACCGATACCGGGCAAATCTGGGTCTGTCAAACCGCAAATGTGTGCGCGCAGGCGAACGGCTCTGGAAACGGGCGTCCAGGCCGTGGGCAGCAGCAGCCCGTAAAAGTGACTTCCGTTGCCGGCGCCGGACCCTACACGGTGGGCATCTCTCCGGGCATACGCATGCCAAACTGGCGCTCCAGCCAGACCCCCCAGGCGTGGTGGTCGAACAGCTTGCCAATTTCAAATGATGGCGTCGAGGACCTCTCGATGGATCATACCAACACGGGCAGCAACATCGCGGCCGGCTCTTTTGTCTACAATGGATACAACATCTGGTTCAAGAACATCCGTGACATCAACAGCCAGCACAAGCACATATGGTTCTACCAGTCCGCTGCAAATGTTGTGCGGGACAGCTATTTTTACGGCTCGTGGTACGCCGCGTCCGAAAGCTACGGCGTGGATACCTACAACGGCGCTGATAACCTTATCGAGAACAACATTTTCCAGCACATCGCCACCGGAATGATAAACGAAGGTTGCGTGGGCTGCGTGTTCGCTTACAATTATGCGATTGACGACTATTACACGGCAAACGGGAGCGCTCCTCAATGGCAGCAATTTCCGTTGTATGAACACTCTGTAGGCGACGCTTATATTCTGTGGGAAGGCAACCGGGGAGTAGGCTTGGTGGGTGACGATATCCACGGAAGCCACCACTTCATCACGGCATTCCGCAACTATCTGAGCGGCCTTGATACCGCAGCCAGTCCACCTAAAAGCCAGCAGACCAACGCCATTATTCTGGAGGCGTACAACCGTTACTTCAATATCATCGGCAATGTCTTAGGAACATTGGGGTATCACACAAATTACCAGGTCTACCCGTTGTCGGCAACTGATTCCGGAAACACTGGCACATCGAACGTCTCAATCTACAGCCTTGGGTTTTCCGGCAACCAGGGGACCTACGGCGGCTTCAACAACGACACGACGCTCGCCTCCACCCTCATGCGCTGGGGCAACTACGACACAGTAAACGCGGCTGTTCGTTGGAACGCCGCTGAAGTTCCGAGCGGGCTGAGCCAGTATGCGAACCCGGTGCCGGCGAGTCACACGCTGCCGGCCTCATTCTATCTCTCTGCGAGGCCGTCTTGGTGGGGGACACCGTGGGGCACGCCCCGGTGGCCCGCGATCGGTCCTGATGTGACGGGCGGCAACATCTTGGGCGTTGGCGGCTTCGCTTACATTGTTCCTGCGCAGCTCTGTTACCTGAATTCGTCCATCGACTTAAACTATCTAGGCGCTGCCGATCGTGGCATGCTGCTCTTCAACGCGAATAACTGCTACCTAAATTCCGGATCAAGCCCCGCCCCTCCGAAGAACCTCAGGATCGTGCCATAACAACTGCTAGAGTACCGTAGCGATCCTCGAGGCTCTCAAAGAGCTTGCGGCCGTTGATATTCCACAATGGGATGACGCCACTGAGGGCACGCGGGAGGTGGGGCTTGACCTCGCGGCCTTCGACCGCTGCCTGAACGGTGGAACGCACTAGGCTGTGGTGCAGAAGGACGTCGACGAGGGGATCCGGGCCGGCATCACCGGACGCCGACCTTCTTTATCTACGGCCGCCCGCTGACGGGGGCTCAGTCGCTGGAGAGCTTCGCCCGCGTGATCGAGGAGGAGCTGGGCCGCGCCCGGTGAGCGGTGGACGGACTGCCGTCATACTGTTGTGCATCGCCTCTAGTGGAGAGCGGCAGGACATAGAATCGATAGAATTGGAGCTTGAGAAACTGCTGGGTGACGTCCTGGATACCATGCCAACTGTCCATCCAGTTCTCTGGAGTGTGCTGTCCGAAAACCGGTGTGCAGTAGACCTGGATGCCAGCAGGCTTCAGCACAGCATGGTAGACGAGAGACGAGCGCCTACTGCGGAGGCCGGCCGTCACAACGATGACGGATCTGAGATGCTCCTTGGTAAGATAGTCGCGGATCTGATAGGTGGCGTTGAGACTAACTGGTTCGATTTCCCGTATTGGAATGATCTCCAAGTTTTGCACCCGCGCCAGCCGGGCCATCAATTCCGCAATGCCTTTGGAGACGGTGTTGGCCACCTCAGGATCACGCGAGGCCTGAGTGAGGACGAGTACTCTAGCAGAAAATCCCCCCCTTTGCAGTGCCGCCGCGCGTTCGAAGAGGAGGTAGTTCGGATTGAAGTTCTCCACAACGATGATGTCGCTTGGACCAACCGCCGCCGCACACACAAGGCTCTGGCCTATCGTCGGGACCCAGAACCCCCGTGTCAAAGACCCTATAAGAATGATTACAACGGGCATTGCCAGGCGGAACTTCCACGTCGTCTTGATCGACTCCTTCCTATAGAGGAAATGGCGCTGCCAGTTTGATCCTTGGCCCATTCTTGTCCGTGTTGTCGCTGGTGGCACTTAAATGGTTGCGTTCCCCCTAGGAACGGTTCCGTTGACCTGGACCCTCAGCATGTCACCTCGCGCCGCCGCCCGCGGAGCCGTTTGCAGACGTTGAGCTCTCGGCCGAAGGCTCTGGACTTCTCGTCCCGATGTCGGCCGCCAGGTGAGTTACGGCTCCTCTGACTATTCCACATCATTAGGGTCTGGGACTCAGGGCACTAGCTCGTTGCCTTTGCGCTGGTCGGGGCGAACGCCGCGCTCATGCTGGTAACGCGGGATCGCAGCGACAGCCGGGGATGACCTTGAGAAGCTGCCCCAATGGACCATGTCGTGCAAGAGCGCCGCGACATGACGGATGGGGTCGCATCCCCGGTGGAAAAGGATGACCGCACACAGGTACAGCGCTCCGAACAAGAAAGAAACGACAACGATTCGGCCGATTGCCCCACTCCATCCCGACGCCCCGGTCAAAGACGGGATCCCCCGGATGATCAGGGCGGATGCGTAGCCCGCCAGCGCGGAGGCAAGAACGTACTTCCAGACGGCGCCGATCACCGTGGCAATCTCAAGGTGTATTGGCCTCCCCGCGTACCAGAGCGCGGGGATCGTGAGAACCCAGAAAGACGCAACCCAGGCTACGGCGATTCCCACGGGACCCCAGCGGAGCCCTGCGAGAAACAGCAGGCCGGTCACGGCGAACTCCACGACGCCCCAGCGGAACCACCGGTCCGCCCTTCCGATGGAAAGGTGGATCCAGCCGTGGGTGCCGTAGAGGAGCATCATCCCGATTCCGGGCCCGAAGAACGTGAAGATCTGACCCGACACCTCCCACCCGGGTCCCAGCAGCAGAAGAACTAGATCCCTGCCAACCAGGGTGAGGTCCGCCCCCAGCCCCATGCCCACAAACGCGAGGGTCGACAACGCGCTCAGGAAATATCGTTCGTGCCGCGCGGGATCGCCAGCCAGCCGGCTCAGAGTGGACACCGCGACCCCTGTGAGGGCCGACAGTTGGCCGGCCGGAAGGGCGAACAGGTCGTACGCTTTCTTGTAGAACCCCAGAGGCTGTGAGCCAAAGCGCCATCCCACCAGGAGGTTGTCCAGGTTCCGGGTGAAGTAGTTCATCGCAAACTGCCCGTAGGTGTTCATCGCGAACCGGACCGTCTGACCCGTCCCGACACCGCGCCGGGGGAGACCCGGGATCCATTGACACAGCACCCACGCCCCCGCGGCTGTGGCCAGCGGTAGCGCGACGGTTCCCGCGGCCAGCGCCCAGTATCTCCACCCCATCTGGGCGAGGAAGATCGACACGGCCACCGAAACAGCACGGGCGAGGATGTCGTTAAAAGCGACTTCGGAGAACCGCATCGCCCGCGTGAGGAGGGCCAGATGCTGGACCGAAAGTCCGGTGAAGAAAATCGTGACGGCCACGGTGGCAGAGAGATCGGCCACCCGCGGGTCCCCATAAAATCCCGCTAGCAGAGGCCCCACGGCGGCGAACCCGATCGCCAGAAGAAGGCTCAGGCCCGCGTTGACCCAGAAAAGGTTGCTAGCCAGACCGTGATCGATCTCCTCCCGCTGGAGGACAGCCTCCGTAAACCCGTTAAAGCCGACGTTCTGGAGAAACAGGCTGAAGGTGGTGACCATGGCCACCAGCCCGAAATCCTCGGGTGTCAGGAGCCGAGCTAGGACGACGGTGGCGATCATCTGGATGGCGACCACCAGGCTCTGGGAGAGCATCGTGACCCCGGCACCCCGCACGGCGAGCCGCCGGAGCCCGTCGCCGTCCGTGGCGGGCCGGAAGGCGCCATTCTCATCGAAGGGCTTCATCCGATTTGCACGTTGACGTTGAGATTACGAGGGTCTGAAGCGCGAAGCGCTTCCCAGGCTTGAACAACTGGCAAGATCCGTGCGCCTGAGCTTACGGCGCACCTCACTATATCTTCAAAGAAGTCAGGAGTGCATCCAAAGGGACTCGGGTCAGCACAGACGTCATGAGTCGCAAGAATAAGCCATCCCCGGGCCCGTCGATTCTGCTCAATCAGATTTCTCACGGTCTCAGGGTGGTCCCTGCCCTTTTCCAGGAAGTAAGCACGAAGATAATTGAGATCCGTCGTTCCAACATTGAAAGTCTGACCTCCGCCTCGACAGCATACAAAATGCTTGGCTGCTTTCTGCTTTATCTGCGGCCGAGGCGGGCTTATTGGATAAGAAAAGGTTCTGAAAGAAGCCTCAGGGAAAAGCTCCTGTAGTGCCGCCTCGTTTTCGACGATCGAGTTCTCGAACACAGTCGTCTTTGTTTCCCACGAATGGCAGTGGTCAAACGTATGACATCCAAGTTCGTGACCTTCTTCTACAAGCGCTTTCAAATCTTCCGGCACGAAAATAGGGCCGCTTAGCGCATTCTTACCCATGAGGCCGAGAGAGGCATAATAGGTTCCTGATAGCCCGAACCGCTTCAGAATGGCACCGCCCTCGAGCAATGCTGATCGCGGAAAATCATCAAACGTAAAGGAAATGAAAGGCGTCGGGCTGTTGATCGCAAAGGGGCGTCTGAAAAAGAAAGCGGCGGCACTCCTTCGGTAGCGGCCCTGAACTCTCGCCCAAAGATAACTAGAGACCATTTCGGTCCGCTCTCCTATTGCCAGAAGCATCCATGCCTGAGACCATCTCATGTAGGAGGTCAGGATGGTGCAAAACTGAAAGACGCACTACGTCAGCTTGTTGTCTCTGCCCATCAATGTCTTGCCGAATTTCCTGATTTTGGGAGGCAGAAGAGTGCTGATCTTTCTCAGCGAGTCAAATGCCACGGAATTCTCACGACGAGCGCGTTCCGGTATGTCATCGCCAGGCCTCGCCGCCATTAGAGGCGCGTTGAGAAGGCGGCAAGCTTCCCCTTTTATCGCTACGAGCGTGATCCTATCAACCGGCTTCTCAGGTTCTGCGGGAACATTACACTCATACACCGTTGTAAAACCTGCATGCGACAGAACGTTGTAAAGTGTCGCACGACTGAGCCAAAAAGCTTGGTTATTATCCAACGAGGCCCAAAGCCTAGCCATCTTTCTTTCTCTCGGGTCCCCGGGATCATGCTCCTCGCTCTTAGTCCCCCAATAGGTCTTATCATTATAGGTATAGCGGATCCTCGGGTTCAGCGTAATTCGCGTATCAACTATGCATATTTTTCGACAGACCTCGCTAAGCCTTTCTACAAAGGAGAACACATCAGGCACGTCAAAATGATACAGGAGCCCCAAGCACAGCACGACGTCGAAGCGGCCATACCTCTCAGCACTGAGGTTACGCGCGTCATCCTGCACGAACTCCAAATTGTCAAGTGACAGCGCCAGTTTGGCAAATCGCGCCTTTTCGATGTTTGCCTCGCGTCCTTCGATTCCCAGGCACTTCGCTTTGTGGCGTGCAAACTCGACCGCGTAAAGGCCCTCAAGACACGCCAGGTCAAGGATGCGTAGGCCTTCTACTGTTCCTCCTGTGAGGTCAAAGACGCATTGCACAATGCGCCTCAACTTGACCTCGTCACCAACGATCCTGGGAGCGATGGTGTAGATATCGTCTTGCAAATATATGTTGTGAGCAGTCCAGGGCCCGTATTTGGCGATAACTTCATTCTTCTTGTCGATGATGGTTTGGATGTCCATGTGTAGTGGACCTTTCAAATTCGTACAGTCGGGCGCGTGTTTTTTAGTACAGCGGTGAAAGCCAGCAATACCTCGCGCGGGGTTCGATTTTCCACTCTGCGGTGAGCCCGGTCGTGATTGTACTCCTTCATCACGAGGACGACGTTGTCAAGCATGACTAATGAAGGGCCTTCCTTGGCCCACAACACAGTCGAATCCCGCTTCTTCGAATAGACTCAACGGGGCAGCATTGTTGACGCTGTGCGACAGCCTCCCCACGCAGCACGCTCATTGCACCGGACGTCCACGTTCCCCAGCCAGAATCTCAGAGCACCGCTCGGCGAGCCGCCGGAGCCCGTCGCCGTCCGCGGCGGGCCGGAAGGCGCCATTCTCGTCGAAGGGCTTCACCCGTCCTCCCGACGCGAGGGTTCCGGAATGACGGTTACGGCCAGCAGGAAGGCGATCCACATAGGATGCAACACTTGAAACGCCGCCTCCGTCAGGTTGTAGACCAGCGCAACAACGAAATACGCCAGTCTGAGCCTGCCTGCCTCCTGATCACGGCGGAACGCGCCGATGACTTGCCGGTATCCCCAGACAATGAGGAAGCCGAGTAGGGCCACCCCGGTCCATCCCAGGTTCAGGAAAACCTCAAGGTAGCCGTTGTGAGCCTGGTTCGGGTGCCAATAGTACTTCCTCCACATCGTCTCGACTCGCTGCCCAAGCCAGAAGCTCTCAAAGCCAGCCCCGAACCACGGGTCCACGGTCATGCGGAGGAGTTCATCCCAGAGCGCAGTCCGACCGGTGAGCGTCGCGTCCCTTCCCATCGCCTGGACGAGGCCCACATCGGAATCGAGGAAGAGGCCGAACAAGCAGAGGGAGACGATCCCCACTGCGAGGATGTGCACGGCCGCTGGCCGGAAAGCGGACCCGCGCCGCCTTGTGAGCACAATCAGGCCGCCGCCTATGAGGAAACAGCCTAGGGAGGTGGCGGAATTGGCGTGCTGGAAGAGCCACATCACCATCGCCAGAACGGCGCCGTGGGCGACCAGCGTTCCGTCCCTGCGGGGACGCTCTTCGCTGTAGAACGCCTCGAGAAAACGCCACAGGGATCCGAGTCCAAAGACCAGGCAGACGAGGCCGAGACCGTTCTTTTCGGTGGAGACGCCGGTGTAGTACGGGATCCAGTCCCAGGGGTGGTACCCACGCCCCAACTCGGGGTAGTACTTAACGAACAGGACGGATAGCGGGATCAGCAGAAAACCCGTCCGCGCGAGAAGCCGCTTCACGGCGGCGGACGGGTCGGGATCGGTCAGGACGACCAGGACCATCACGATGTCCCCCACGGCCTTGGTCCACCGTTTGAAGGCCACGTCGGGATAGTCGGACCAGAGGACGCTTACGGCGCCGTAAAGGAAGAACAGGAGAATCGGTCCATTCGCTCGCAAGAACATTCCAGCGCGCTGTCCTCTCGCGACGAGCACCATCAAACCGGCCGCCAGAAGCCCGGTCAGGATGAGCCGATCAAGCGGGCTCCCTTCCAGATACTGGTCGGGTGACTCCATCGCGGGCGCAACTCCGAACCATTGTGAGACCATCCGGGACGCCCCGATCGACACCCATGCGACGGGAATCCAAAGAGCCGATGACACCCGCGATTTGCGGTCGCGGTCCAACAGAAAGAGCGCCACGATGACAAAACCATAAACGACCGTCGCGATTTCCGGAGACATTCACCGCCCTCCTAAGCAGGTCTTACACAAGCCGGAGATCATTTCGGGTCCAGGAAAAGACGGTGGAGGAGCTCCAGGGTCAGCACCTTGTGGATCTCGGTGGTGTAGTTCCGATCTCCCGTGAGGTGGCCCCGCACCACGGCCTCGAGCCTGTTGCGTTCGAGGTACGGCCGGGAAAGAGTGCGCGGATCCAGCAGCACTTCCCGAACGTACCCAGAGAGGGCGTCCCGGTACCAGACCCGGAAGTGGTAGCACTTGTGCCTCCCGAGGAAGAGACGTTCGGGGTGGAAACGCGAGAAGAGACGATCGATCCGGACTACCCACTGGGGCATCCCGTAGTCGTAGGCATATTCCGCCTTGAACAGGAGCTCGAGGAGGCCTCGGGAGGCAGCCGCGGACAGACGTCCGGAGTCTCCGCCAACCCCGCGGTCGGTCCTGATTTCCCGAAGAGCCGCGTTTCCATCGGCAATCAACCGCAGGGAAACGTCGCTGCCCGCGAGGGCCGACTGCGGCGCGCGGAAGACCGTTCGGACGAAGTCGTTGTCGAGATACGGGGATCGCAGGGAGATCTGGGTCTGCTCCAACGCGAGAATCCCGTAGTGGTACCAGGGCGCCTGCTGAAAGACGGCAAAGGAGAGTGGGTGCCCCTGAAGGAGCCCGGTGTACGTCTCTCCTGCCTGCCGAACGTAGGGAAGAAGTTCCGGACGGAACAACCCGGGTAGGGGCTCCACCGGTTTGAACGTCCGGACCCGGCGGAGTACCTCCCCACCATAGTTTCCCGTCATCCGCACGGGGGCGATCTCGCGGGCCCTCTCGTTGACGTAGAGGTCGGGGGAACGGCTCACGTCGGCGCATCCATCGGTCAGGTACACCGTACGCTCGACGTAGTGGGGAAAGCGGGAGAGGAACTCCTCTCCCACCGAGATCACTTCATGGGACTGTTCGTACACGCGGGCCACTTGCCGCGCCACGAGGACATCCTGACTGTCGCGGAACATCCCCCCGAAGGTGTAGCAGGGAAGAGATCCCGGGGGAGACTTCTGCCAGGCCATGATCATCCGGGTGTCGAGTCCCCCGGTCAGGGACATCCCGATCCGCTCCCGCGCTTCGAAATACCGAGGGAGGTTCCGCGAAAAGATCTGCCGGATCTCCTGGTAATATGGCTCGGGCTCCAGGAGGGCCTGGTCCTCCCACTCCCGGGGCTGGAAGTACGTTCCTTTCCGCTCGACGGAGCCGTTCCGAAAGACCCACGCCACGCCGCCGGGTAGTACGTGGACGCCCTGGAAGAGCGATCGGCCTTCTAGAACGCAGCCGCAGGCGACGAACTCCCCCAACGCCCGGGGGTCCGCCCGGCGGAGTTCAGGACGCACCGCGAGGATCGCCTTGGCTTCGGCGGCGAAGTAAAAGGCTTCTTTCGACTCGTGATAGTAGATCCGGTGCATCCCGTACCGGTCGTTGAAGAGCGTCGTAGTTCCACGGGTTCCGTCAGTCAGGAGTCCGTGGAACCTTCCGTTCAGTCCCGCCGGAAAAGAGCGATCCTCCTCGTAGAGGTGGACCAGATAGGAGGGCCCCGCCATGTCGAGCCGGTGTCCCCGCTCCTTGAGGCGGCGCGCCGTCCCCGGCTCGGGGAACTCCTCCCCGGAAAAGACGAGAACGACGTCCCCCTCTTCGTTCCGCAGCGGCATTCCGTCGGAAAAGGAATCCTTCCGCACGATCCAGCCGACGTACACCCCACGCGATTCGTCCACCCAGGTTCCTGTCGAGTAAAAAGGCTCATGGCACAGCGCCGCGACCATCCGTAACAGCTCGGGCTCCGCCAGTTCGCGTGGCATTCTCGTGACAAGACCGACGATTCCTGGCATGGCTTTGCTACAGAGTTTCCTTTAGGGAGTGAGAGGAACGCACGGCCTCATAATTGCAGGACCGAACGTCGGCGCGTCGCCAAACGTGGGCCGACCCGGCGCGGCGGCCGCAAGTTCGTTGCGCGCAGCAAGGAGGTTCACCTTTCTGTTCATCTCCGACCTCTCCGCTCTACGTGCGGGATCTGCTCCTGGTCTCCAGAAGCTCCTCGTTCGCCTTCTGCGATCGGTACGGTCATCCTCACTACGATCGTGGTAGTATTGAGCGGGGAAGGAAATCAGGCAGGATCCTGAATCAACACACAGGGGGCGGTGCAGGTCACCCCGCGCTGGTGGCCTGAGCCACGCTAGCGCCCGAAAGCTACAAGAGGGATGGTCATGGTAGCGGCATTCCCAGGAAGCTGGCGGTGACCGACGTTGCCGCACTCATGGCCACGGTACAGGTCGTGCCCGAGACCGTATCGCATCCGCTCCAGCCGGTGAAGATGGACCCGGTGGCGGGCGTCGCCGTGAGGGTCACCACCGTGCCGCTATCATAGGCGGCTGAGCAGGTGGCCCCGCAGTCGATCCCAGGGGGGCTGGAGGTCACGGTGCCGCTGCCTATGCCCGCCTTGTTGACCGTGAGTGTGAAGCGCTGCAGGGTAAAGGTGACGGTGACCGACGTTGCCGCACTCATGGCCACGGTACAGGTCGTGCCCGAGACCGCATTGCATCCGCTCCAGCCGGTGAAGATGGACCCGGTGGCAGGCGTCGCCGTGAGGGTCACCACCGTGCCGCTATCATAGGCGGCTGAGCAGGTGGTAGCCCCGCAATTGATCCCGGAGGGACTGGAAGTCACGGTGCCGCTGCCAGTGCCCGCCTTGTTGACCGTGAGGGTGAAGCGCTGCAGGGTAAAGGTGGCGGTGACCGACCTCGATGCATTCATGGTCACGGAACAGGTCGTGCCAGAGACCGTATCGCATCCGCTCCAGCCGGTGAAGGTCGACCCGGTGGCAGGCGTCGCCGTGAGGGTCACCACCGTGCCGCTATCATAGGCGGCTGAGCAGGTGGTCCCGCAGTCGATCCCGGGGGGGCTGGAGGTCACGGTGCCGCTGCCGCTGCCCGCTCTGACCACCGAGAGGGTGGGGCGGCCCACGACTGTGAGAGTGGTGTTCCCACTGCGGCCGCCAGAGGTGGCGGTGATTGTGGTCGATCCCGGGCTGACCCCCGTGGTCAACCCGGTCGCATTGATAGTGGCCACCGTCGAGTCGCTGCTAGTCCACGTCACGCCGATCCCGGCGACCGCTACGGGGGTGTGAGCATCGGTGGTCGTCCCGTTGCCCAGCTGGCCGTAACTGTTTATCCCCCAGCACTGCAGCGAGCCACCCTGAAGGAGGGCGCAGGCGTCGTTGTAGCCCGATGTGACGACGGTGGCGGTGGTGATTCCGCTCACTGTCACCGGGGTGGAGGAATTGGTCGTGCTCCCGTTGCCGAGCTGGCCGGTGCTGTTGTCTCCCCAGCATCGCACCGTGCCGTCCTGAAGGGACGCGCAGGTGTGGATGACGCCGATCGAGACGGCCACGGCGGTGCTGATTCCGCTGACTGTCACCGGGGTGGCGGAATCGGTCGTACTCCCGTTGCCGAGCTGGCCGGAGTAGTTCAGCCCCCAGCAGCGCACGGTGCCGTCCTGAAGGAGCGCGCACGTGTGGTAGTCGCCGCCCGTGACGGCGGTGGCAGTGGTGATTCCGCTGACTGTCACCGGGGTGGAGGAATTGGTCGTGCTCCCGTTGCCGAGCTGGCCGGTGCTGTTGTCTCCCCAGCATCGCACCGTGCCGTCCTGAAGGACCGCGCAGGTGTGGAAGCCGTCGGCGGCCGAGACGGTCACGGCGGTGCTAATTCCGCTGACTGTCACCGGGGTGGCGGAATGGGCGGTGCTGGGTCCGCCTCTCACGGCGGGAGGAATGATCGTAGTCCCATCGCCGAGCTGACCGTAGGTGTTGTCTCCCCAGCATCGCACCGTGCCGTCCTGAAGGACCGCGCAGGTGTGAAAGTAGCCCGATGAGACGACGGTCGCGGTGGTGATTCCGCTGACTGTCACTGGGGTGGCGGAGTTGGTCGTACTCCCGTTGCCGAGCTGGCCGACGTCGTTCTGTCCCCAGCATTCCACCGTGCCGTCGGGAAAGCGCGCGCAGGTGTGGCCGCCGCCGCTCGTGACGGCAGCGGCGCCGGCGATTCCGACGACCGCCACCGGGGTGGCGGAATTGGTCGTACTCCCGTCGCCGAGCTGGCCTGTACTGTTCAGCCCCCAGCAGCGCGCCGCGCCATTCTGAAGAAGGGCGCAGGTGTGATAGTCGCCGGCGGCGCCGGCGGTGGCAATGTCGACTCCGGTCGCCGTGAACTGCTGGGTCTGACCGACGGAAATGGTGGGATTGGCCGGAGTGACGGTAATGGCCTGCGCAGCCGCCTCGTCTTTGGCCAGAGCGCAGACAAGGGTAAAGACAGATACGACTACGAGGAAGTTTGCCTTTCTGTTCATCTCCGACCTCTCCGCTCTACGTTCGGGACCTGCTCCTTGGGACCCAGAAGCTCCTCGACTACCATCCGCGATCGGTACGGTCATCCTCACTACGATCCTGGCAGTATTGAGCGGGGAAGGAAATCAGGCAGAATCCTGAATCAGCTAAGGGGAAATCCGTGAACAGGCGGCGCTGGCAGACTCACAACGCACGCGACGTACACCCCCAACGACTCATCAACCCTCAGACCAGAAGGACCAGAAGCGTATTGCTAGGAATGCGACCGCTCAAGAAGCGAGGGCGGGCGCGCAATAAACGTACTCATCCCTCATTCCTTGGCGCGGCATGAGGCTGAGCTCTTCAACTATAACTGTGAGCAGACTAGTACCTCCCCATAGAGTCTGGACGCTGTACACCGAAGGCTTCCGTATCAATCCAGTGATATCTCAGGAGTGATAATTGGAGCCGGCGGGAGGATTTGTACACTCCATCTGCCGATCACAATTCGGCCGCTCTTACATTGAGCTACACCGGCTCGCTGACAGATTCAGTTTGTACCACTTCGCACGAACATTAACGCCAAAGCGTATTGCGCACTCAGGGAGTATTCCGACAAGACCGCGATGGAGCTTTAGCGTCATGCATATCTTGCCTTTTGGTGTTAAGGGAATATAAAATCGCGGCACGAATATTTCTTCAAACCCATTTCGCATCTTGAATTCCGTTAATGAGCTATTTGCTTTGTTGCCGTAACTATATTTGCCATACGTTAGGTAGGAAATTCCTTTCTGTTCACAGCACTCAACTGCCTTTGCAATCAGAACGTTGGACGGTCTCTTATCGTAATGAATAGTCTTTGAGAGCAGTTGCATTATTGCAGCCACTTTGGCGCCGTACACTATCTTCATAAAGCCAATCAATTCATCACCAAGATACGCACAAATGAAGTCGCTTCGATCAGTAAATGACAAGTAATCCTTCTTTACCTCGTCATAATTCTTCCCGTAGTGAGCAAAAGGCTTGTTCTGTCTTATTAGCGACTCGTTGTTTATCTCCACTATCCCTCGAATCAAGGCGTCATCAAGCTGCTGTATTCTAACGACTACGCCTCGCCGTGCCGATCTTCTCACATTCTTTCGAGTCTCATGCGGCAATCTCTCCCACCAGTCCTTAAAGCTGGGAAGGCGAATTGCAGCAACGTTATCCCACTCGAAGGGATAAGGATACTTTGGTCTCGTCGCAGGCAGTTTCTGCGCGAAAGTGAAGATATCGGCCCTCACGCCGTGCGACTCGCACTCCTTTAACCTGCTGATGCATCCCTCAGGATCTTCAAGCTCACTCTCTAGCCACTCGCCGTCATGGATGGCCGCCATCTTGATCCATCTGCCCGTAAGAACCACGGTCTTACCATCGATATCCAAAGCCGGCACCTTGATCCACTTCCCCCTCACGCTGATTTCAAGATCATTGGCTGCCATGGCTGCGCACTTGGCGTCCGGACTCCTCATGGGTCCACTCCTTTCCGGGTGCGCCCGTGCCGCGGTACTGACGACGGCGCCACGATCCGGACGTCCCTAGCCCAACGGAAAATTTCACCTCCAGTGAGGAAGCGATATTCCTCCGGGTGGACCGGATGTGTCTCCACCTCAACGACGTACCGGCGAGCGAGGGAGAAGATCCGTTGCAGGCGGATCGGAGGTTCGAGCGGCGCCAGCGAGAAGAAGAAGTCGACGAGGCGGTGGCGCCGGGCCAGCATGTCGTCAACTAATCGTCGGTAAAGGCGGTTCCCCAGGCTCTTCTCACCGGCCTGGAACGAGAAGTTTCGCCGGACGAGAGTTCCGGATGGTAACAGGCCCCCGAGAAGCACGTTCGCGCAGAGGTGCATGTGATGATGGCCGTCGAGGCGGTCCGGGTCCGCCCCGTAGAGACGGCGGAATTCGTCGAGTTGAGCCGCCACGACGTACTCGAAGGAACGGATGAGCCCCGGGTGAAACACGACCTGGGCGAGGCGGTGGCGCCGCAGGTATCGGCGCAGCTCCTGCTGGCGTTCCACGAGCCCTGCGGGACACCCAGACGCTGAAAACGACGTCGTAAAGTTGAGGTGAAGGCCGGCATCGATCCCGCGCTCCCCCGCGATCGCCGCGGCCCGCTCCGAATCCTCCATGAAGACCATGGTACTCACGGAGGAGACGGCCCCCCGCAGGACGCAATCGAGGATCTTCCCGGTGGTCCGGGGGTCTCGTCCCCAATCATCAGCGTTCATGATGAGGAGACCGGCGCGAGGGGCCTCGTCGTTCCGGCATGTCGGCTCGCCAACCGCGGCGCGTGTCCACGAGGAGTCCGTCCAGGAAGGCATGGAGAGCTCAGCGGGTGGTGCAGGGAGACGGTTTGCTTCACACTTCATCGGGTTACGGACCCAGACTGGCGACATGTCGGTGTATTTCAGTCTCACTGTCGCAGCGTGGTATGCAAGGGCATCTGGTCCCGCACTTGGGATTCGAAATGAACCCCCGACTGTCTCGCACCGAGCTGATCAAAGATGGCGTCCATGATTCTCGCGGTTAGAAGAATTTCTCGGTACGGTATCGGCACCGGCGTGTCTTGAATGATCGAACGGTAGAAAGACTCGATTAAATACTTCATGCCGGACTTCATGTGGAAATCCCTTGCCAGGAAAGTCCTCACGTTCCTGATCAGATTCCCGAGATGCTGCCCCGCGAACATCACAGGGGGAATGAACTTCTCGACGTAGCTCTTAAACCTCCCGCCTCGAAGCTTGATCAATGTCTCCTGATCCTGATCAAGAACAAGACCGTTTTTCGGGCCATAGACACGAAACTGATGGAGCGAGGGACGCATCTGCGACGAGAATGTGAAATAGGCGGTCGTGCGCTCCTCTTCACAAATGATGACTCTCAGTTCATCGATGATCTCGCTTTCGTCCATACGCTTCAGTAGCGGGCTGACAAAGCCGTATGCGATCACCTGAGGCGACTCGCTGCTCAGAAACTCCGCGATCCTCGCAATGCCGTGGCTGATAATGTTGTGCAATAACCCTCCCGGTAATCTGCGGACCCAATGTTGCTTGTCGCCAAGAAGCGCCCGCGCATAACCGGGCTCCCCAAGGTCATAGCAGTAATAACTTTCCATGTGTACCGGAACCCCGCCCAAGTAGCCGCTTTGGACGAGAGTTCGCATACGTCTCGCGACGTGGCTGAATTGATCGTCATGTCCTGCGGTCAGCTTGAGTCCCTTCTCATTGGCGAGTGCAACAAGTACTTGGGCTTCTTCTGCGTGGAGCGTGAATGGTTTCTCCACATAGACGTGGCATCCCCGTTCCAGGCAAAACCTCGCAATATCGAAATGGCTTTCCGGCGGCGTCGTGATGTGAACAACGTCTGGCCGGGCGTCGCTCAGAAGTTCAGTCAAGTCGCTGTAATACCGTTTGACCGGGAACCTCTCGTAGAGCTGCCTTGCCATCAGCACCTCTCGGTCACAGACCCCGACGATCTCGCATCCCTTGATCCTCTGGATCTGGGACGCGTGAGCATCGGCGATCTTGCCGCATCCCACAATGGCGACTCTAAGCATGTCGGTCTCTCTCCCGGCAGCTCTGGAAATAACGCCTCAACCCCTCCGTCGTCGGCACCTTTGGCGTCCAGCCAAGCCGCGCCTTCACTTTATCGTTGCTGTACCGAGTCTTCTTCCAGTATGCCTGCCATGTCTTGCGATTGAAGACGGGCGGCAACTGGCCCTCTGACCAGTTCGAATACTTCTCCCACGCGCCACAGAGCGCATAACTCACAACGTGGGGAACATAGATTGATGTGAAGCGCCTCACATTCCGTTTGTACAGCCGCAAGAACTGCCTGCTGGAAGGAAGATCGTCGTCCACGACGTTGAACACCTCCCCATCGACTCCTTTCTTCAATCCCGCGAGCAGGATCGCCTCTGCGCAGTTATCAACGTACGTGAACGGTATCGTGTTGGAGCCGCCCAGATGCAGAAAGACTCCAAACGTACTGATGCCCACCCGGCCAGTGAGGCCCGCATTGCCGGGACCATAGACATACCCGGGCCTGACGATGACGTACGGGATGCCGAACCTCTTACCATACTCCGTGACGATTTCGTCCTGTTTGACTTTTGCGAAGCAATAGGCGTCCCCCCGGAGCTCGGGACGGTTTTCAACCGGGCATGACTCATCCAACAGCCTCCACCGAGGTTTCTGCGTGTTGGTATAGACCGCGAACGAACTGATGCTGACGAATCGCCGCAGGCATGTGTGCCGCAGGCTCGCTTCCAGAAGATTCCGCGTCGTGACAACCGAGTTCATGAACGCATCGGGAAAAGACTTCTCGCCTCTGCCCGCGGCCAAGTGAAAGATGACCGCCACGTCCTTGGTCGCAGTGACGCAATCCTCGCGGGACAGAAGATTGCCTTTGATCACCTCAACTCGTGCCCCGTCGCGGCGGCAGTGAGCGAGGGCTTCGACTCTAGCCACTTCACTGGAGGGTCTGGCAAAACAGCGCAAGTTGCGGAACCCATGATCAAGCAGATTCTCTAGGACTCCGGACCCAATGAAACCGGTGGCCCCTGTGACAAGGATCGGATCGTCCGGCCCAATTATAAAAGCGTCGCGTTCCATCTGGCCCGTATTTCCCTGCTAATCGGTGACGTATGGCTCTCTTATCGGGTTGATGCCCAAGAGGGCAAGGAGTCGGCCTAGATGATCGAAGAGTTTCACCAGGCAAGTCATGAACCAACGATGTCCCAACACCAAAGCAAGCGGCAGCGCCGCCGTATAAGCTGGAATAGCGATGACCGATTTCGCAATGTCGAACGCTCCAAAGGTCGGATGGACTAGAGAGACCTCGCCCCGCAGCAAAGCTCTCCTTAACATGAAGCTGCATTTCCAACGTGTCGGGGGAACAACCTCATACGCCACGGCCTCGTCGCACCAGATGAACACGTGCCCCTTGTCGATCATTCTTCTGAAAAAATCCTGGTCTTCTCCCGTCAGAAACTCCGGTCTGAACGGCTGTGCGTCAGCCGCGAAAATTCGCTTTTTCAGCAGCACGTTGCCGGTCCGTCCCTTCCTCCAGTCGATAACAAACCCCGTCGGGTAAGTCGGCCGTTCGTAGAACTTGCCCTCAACGACCCACTTTGGCGGCGCTTCGTCGAAGTGCGGCTTCACAGGTCCTAGCACACCGTCCACGTCATATTCGTTGCAGGCCTTGAACAAAGTCAGCAACCAGCGTTTGGTCGGAAACTGGTCGTCGTCGATGAAGGCGACAAAGTCCCCGTTCGCATTCTCGATGGCCTTGTTCCGCGCCAGCGCGATATTCTGCCTCGGCTCCACACAGTATGTAATCGAAATACCCGACGCAGCCGCGAAGTCGCACACCACTGCCTTGGCAGATTGTAAATGATCGTTGTCGGCAACCACGATCGAATACATGAATAGTCCATTCGTGTCCTGACTGCCAAGTTCCTCCAACAAGCGCTGGAGCAAGCGCGGACGCTTATAGGTGCAAATGCACACACTGATATGCTGCGTTTCGTTGGTCATCGCGTCTGGGGCAGGCTCTGAATATCGGACGTACCGAAAGGCAGACTGGAATCAACGCCATGCGTTCTCTCTGATTCCCCATCCCGCTGATCAGGCGATATTAATGGCCTGAGGTTCATTTGAAACGGCGTTGGAGGCCGCGGGGCAGCAACTGCACGAGTTCGCCAAAAGTCCGCTTCATGGGCGGAGGGAGCACGCTCCTGAAAAACCTCTCCGTGCGCCCGCGGCGTCGCCACCGGATACTTCGATCCAGGAATTGCAACTGTTCTGCCGTGAGGCGCCACCCGGATGCTCCACAGTTCTCAACGACGTGTGTGGTCGAATTGCCCTTGGGGATGGCCACAACACCGTCCTTGCACAGACACCAATTGATAGCGACTTGGGCCACCGTCTTTCCTGTAAGGCGCGCCACTTCTGTGAGCGCGCCATCCGGATCGCAGTCGAGGAGACTCTGAAAGTCGCGGGCCAGCGGGCTGTACGCGATGATGGTTATTCCATTTGCCTGGCAATACTTCAGCAGGTCTCCCTCGATGGTACGGTCCACGATGTTGTAGCGCACCTGATTGGAGACGATCGGATATTTACGGGTGGCCTTCAACGCCCGCTGAAGTTGAGGTACGGAAAAATTGCTGACACCGATGAAGCGGACCTTGCCGGCGTCCACGAGCTGCTCCATGGCGGCAATGGTCTCCTCGATGGGCACCTTGTCACTCGGCACATGAAGCTGGTACAGATCGATCCAGTCGGTGCCTAATCGCTCCAGGCTGCCGTCCGCTGCCTTGAGCACACTGTCAAACCGAAAATGCTCCGGAGATACCTTGGTCGCGATGAAGACGCGATTGCGAACTCCCGCCACAGCCTGACCAACCGCCGTCTCGGTGCCGTAGGACTCGGCCGTGTCAACGAACAACGCGCCGGCATCCAATCCTTGCCGGAGCGGTTCCACTCCGGCGTGGTAATTCCACGTCCCCAAACCGACTTCCGGGATCGATACGTCAGTGTTTGAAAGGGACTTCTGTTGCATCCTCTTTCAAAACCCTCGCTTAACGGACAAGTATGGAAGAAGGGCGAGTTCGACGAGCCCCGGCAGCGGATCCTCGCGACTGAATACAGATTCGACGTGGAATCCCCTGAGCGATTGCAGGTAAGCCCGCCAGTCTTGATGACCTCCGAAAATCTCTAAGATCCCAGTCGGCACGTCGGTGATTAAGCGTATCCAACTGACCCCGGCCCGGCCGCGACAGGGTTGTACCGCCTCCCCAACTTGGTCGGCGAATAACAGATAGGGAAAATCCACCCCGGCGCTGGATCCAAGGGTGTGGTAGCCCCACGTGCGTCCATTGACGTCTAGAAGCTTATACTGTCCATCGCGTGGGTCGAGTTTGTATTCCAGCTCCACCAATCCGTAGTAGTCGATGGCCCGCAAGAAGCGCTCCGACAAGGCCTCCAGGAGCGGCAGCTCAACGGTCTCTACGAACGTGCTGGCCCTGCCGAACTCGGGCGGGTGCTGGCGACTCCGCCGGACGACCATGCTGCCGACCGCCCGGCCTCCCTTGAAGAAGGCGCAGTAGGCGAACTGCTGTCGGCCATCACCGGGAATCAAGTCCTGAATCATCACTTCACCCGGTCCAACATGCCTAACTGCCCGCTGGAAGAGCTCCCGCAGTTCGGTCCGGTTGTTGGCTCGCCATGCCTTGGCCTTCGTTGCGTAGATAAAGTGCTCCTTGATTGCTGGCTTGAGTGCCAGGGGAGGGTCGATCGAGATCTGCTCCAGCTCGTCTTCGTCTTGTGGGCACCAGGTTTTCGGCGTGGGAATCCCCAGCTCATCCGCCAAACGATAGGTATTCCGTTTGTCACACACCCACTGCATTGCTTCCCACGTGGGGGTAGGTACGCGGAACCATTCTGTCAACATTGGCCGGTAGCGGGCGAAAGCGGCCACGGTCTCGTCTCGGGTAGGGTAGAGCACCCAGCCCTTGAGGCCCAGCCGGCGGCCTATTTCGAGCATGGCGTCTGCACTCTGGCGCTCATCGCGCAAGTTTTCGACCGCTACCGCATGGGTCGTATAACGTGAGAAGCGGGCGATAGAGTGCTCATCGTCAATGATGCAGACCGGCACCTTCCTGCGTCCAAGGCTGCGAACGATTCCGAGACCCTGGTAGTCGCCCCCGACGACGACACCTCCGATTTGGTTTTCCTGAATTGTCTTGCCAACGGTCACGGGGGTCCTTCACTCCTCACTTAGTTGGAAGGAGGAGACTCAGCCATCAGGTCAGAGCCTCCTCCTGCCAGCTTCGGCGATGCAGCGAGTCAGTGCGCGCGAGGTGTAATGCGTGCCGGAGACAAATTGCATGAGCGGGCCGAAGCTCCACGCGGCTGGCGCGCCGAGAATGTGCAAACCCGGCACCGACGTTTCGAGCCCCTCCCGGAGCCACGGGTAACCGTTGAAGCGGTGTATGGATTGTACAAGCTCTGAGGCAAGGAACTCGTACTTGGAAATGTCCACGCGGTATCCAGTTCCGAGAAGAACATGGTGGACCGTTCGCTCGCTTCCGTCGTCTAGCCGGATTTTCACTCGCCCGCGAACCGGAGCAACCGAAGCAATGGAACATCCGAGCCTTATGGGTACGTTCTGGAGCCGTTTCACCAGCCAGCGCGAGCCAGCCGGCCGAACCGATCGCCTCCAGAGCTTGTCTTGGAGTCCGCGGGGCAGCCGCCTGAGCAAGTCGGGCCTCGCCATAAGCTGGCTGATGCCTGCGGGACCAACGTCGGTGGGCGCGTAGAGGAGTCGTCTGGTAAATGAGCCCAGGCGATGATGAAGCGTTTTGGAGGTCCATCCTTGAAGCCAGTGAATTCGACGCGACCGCGCGATGACCTCCACTTCGGCACCGCCTTCGTGCAACAATGCGGCCGACTCGAGCGCGCTCTGGCCAGCACCGATCACCACCAGTTGCTGGCCGGCAAACCGGCTCAGGTCGCGGTGTTCGGACGAGTGCCAGGCCAGCGAAGGCGGGAGGCCCTCAAACTCCGGCGGACGCCAGGCGAACGAACCGATGCCGACAGCGACAACGACACGGCGCGACCGGATCACGTCGCCATCTGCAAGGATGATTCGGAAGCCCGACGGACCGGATTCGATGCGGGCAATCTTCCGTTGATCGAGGTCGGGTACCGCCTGGCGCTGATACCATAGTCCATATTGGATGAAGCGGTCGAGTGGCACAGGATGCGAGAGGTGATTGCTGCTCGCCGCCTGATACGCTTCCAGCGTCAGCGAACGGTTCGGGTCCGCGATCTGCGTCGCGGTCCAATTGGAGCGGAGAAGCATGCCGACCGGCATGTGGCGCTCCCAAAAGGACATGGGCTCGCCGAACACCCGAACCTCCAACCCCTTGATCGTCCGTAAGTGTGCGGCCGTCGACAGTCCGTAAGGGCCGGCACCGACGATCGTCACGTCGCACGTTGTCATTGCCACCTCAGCGCCCCTCCTCACTTGGCCAACACCAGCAAGCTGTATCCCCCCAGAATCCGGACAGTCAGGTCCTGATGAATGGCGAAGCACATCTTCCTGGGCAGCCGGGCGATTTTCTGGACGGTTTCCTCTCCGAGCTCGATGCAGCGCGGCGTGAAGAAATGGTCCAGGACCACATAGCCCACGTCTTTCAGTGTTTCAAGCGCTGTCTCCTTGGTGAAGTAATGAATGTGGCCGTGCATTTCCCGACGTTTCAGAAGGCCTCGTTTGCGCAGCACAGCCTGCACGCTCAGATCCAGGGGGATATGAAATATCTTCAGCTCGCTCTTCGGTCGGATTCCGTTTAAAAAACCGAAATAGTCTTGGACATGCTCGAAGACATCGAGGACCAGCATCAAATCGAAGTAGGTGTGTTCCTCCTGGCAGATGTCCGCCAGTTTGAACTGAAGTCCTTCGTTCGCTCGGCTCTTGCACATCTCCAGGGCCTGCGGCGAGATGTCGTAACCCCAGAAACGGCATGCGGCGTCCATCTTCTCCTGCAAGAGCTTGAGCACTTCGCCTGCCCCACAACCGACTTCGCAGATGGTCTTCGGCTGCAGGCGGTGTTTCTCAATCATTCGCAGGATGTATTTCACCTTGAATGCGGATTCTTCGGCATGCCAAAGGGGATGGGTCTTCAGGTATTCGCCCTCCGTGTAGATATTTCGGTCGAGCACGTGACCCGCGATCCTCGGCGACGCTGTCATCTTTGGTCCCTCCCCCTGGAAGGCTCAAGAGGCTGTGTCGATTTCATACACAAGCGTATCGGTGGCGTGTGCCGCGCCCGGTTCCACATTCACGGCGTAGGCGATCAGAAGTCTGGTTTTCCATCTGGTTGTTCCGTTCTGAGCTACGAGGCGCTCGGCGAAGGGATAGTCCTCTCAGGAAGAGCCGGTTTGTGCTGGCGGACGTATTTCGCTACATCTCGCGGCAGAGCAAACCAGCATTGACTGTTGTAATGCTTCGCAACGTATTCGAGAAAATCCTGATACAGTTGGGCTCGGTATTCCGACGGACTCCTTCTACCATCGATATTCATGTAGTCGGGATGAACGATCACCAACGCTAAGCCACCATGTTGAGCCACCCAGTCGAGCTTGCGTACCCACGTGTCAATCGAGGTCTCTCGAAGCACAAGGAAAAGAGTGGAATCCTGCGGTAATGTATACGGAAGTTCGACATACCCAGAATGGCCATTTTGAGACACCCAGAACGGGAAGATGGTATTCATTCCATCTGGCTGGGGCTCAAAGGGGTCAGTATCAAAGGTAGATGCGTCGTAGAGGATATTGAGATCCTGAAGCCATTGAAGATTATGGAGCATGAATCCGGAGCGAAAGCCGACGGCGCCCCATGTCGTCAGATAATGATTGATTTTTTGAGCGTCGTTTTTGAAGGTGTTCCAAGAGCGGTAAAGTTTACCGTCGTGCCGCAGGTCATGGACACCTACTTCGAATCCGTTTGAGGTGAGAAAACCGTGTAGCGATTCTGGCGTCGTATACTCGCCTTCCGGCACAAAGTAAAATGAGGAGCGGAACCCCAGACGCATCTCCATCTCGGCCAACTCGCGGCAGCGATCCAACCCTCTCTTGCCTTCGACGTCATGCGTCAGAACGAAGGCGAACTCCTTGCCGTCCGGCCATCCGGGCCACCCCGCCGGGGCCCTAGCCGCTACCTTATTGATGGGCCAAGAATTGCTGAACCGACGCCTCAGTCGTCTGGCGCGGACGCGTCGAAGCGCCATACGGACCGGCCACGGAATGGCAGGCTTTAGAAGGTAATAGAAATACAGCCACATACTCGTGCCGTTGAAAAGGAGGGGACTCTGCCCTGTCAAATGAGGGGAGAACTGTTGCCCGTGAGAAACTTCCTCAATCGCCGCATCTGCTCGCGTCGACGGAACTCTATCAGTTCAGGCGACACTGGCCTCTCCACGCGTCGGACCATCGCCCAGACATAGCCAGCCAACAGCATCAACCCTCCAACGACAAAAGGCCACTTCGTCATCTGGTATGCCGTTCTGAAGAGTTCCCAAACCGGATGGCCTCCAAGGGCGTAGTCCTTGGCACCATCTCTAAACCTCGCCATCAACACGCCGTGCCCAGCCGTTCCCATTTGGCGATGGTGCTGATAAGCTCTGTCGGTGAACGTTTTCGTCTTCCACCCCTTCATTCTCGCAGTGATGACTGCAATAACATCCACGCCGCCGTTCTTTACCGGCACATATCCGCCAATCTCCTCGAAACACTCGCGCCGAAACAACTGGCACGGTCCGGAGACGTGCTCGATGCTTACGAAGCGATAGTCGTAGGTCGAACGGGCCTTGAACGGCGTTCCGACCAATCCCAGTGCGGGATCCTGCGCAAGCTTGCTTAGTAAGAAAGAAAAGTAGTCTTCGTCAAATGAGATGTCGCCGTCCAGGTTGCCGATCACGTCGTATTTCATGTCTTTCATCCTGGCGTAGCCGGCGTTGAAGGCATGAACCTTGCCGGCGAAATGCCGTTCGCGACGTTCAGGCATCCGGACCAGTTCAATCCATCGGTGCTCAGCCGCATATTTGCTCACGATGTCGTCCGTGCCGTCGGTCGAACCGTCGCTGACGATAACCCATTTGGCTGGTCGGATCGTCTGGCCCACCACGGACTTGATCGTCAGTGCAATGAACTTTGCCTCGTTCCGCGCCGGGGTAATGAGAACGTAGGTATAGTGCATACCTCAGACCAAAGCTGCTGAACTGTGCGTCCGTGGGTGCTTCAACACTACGTTCGATTCGTCCAAAAGCGTGGAAATTGCCAGGAGCATCCACGCCTGAGACCACCTCATATACGAGGTCCGGATAGTGCAGAAGCGATGCACTTGGTAGTAAAAGAATCCCCGCTCGTCCCACATGTGATTCATGGCCCACCGGAAGACCGAATGTGCCAATCGGACATTGCCCGGGTCCAGCTCTCTAAGCGTGAGGAGTGTGATGATGCTTTGCGCCACACAATGAATGTCGACAGGATAGTCACGGTTATGAAAGTATCTGGCCGCACCGTCCTCCCGGAAAAAGTGGGCTCGGTAGAACTCGAACCCGCGTCGGATGCACGGTTCGAACTCCGTTGTCTCGGCGTACCGGCAGATGGATTGCAACGCGCACAAGTTGTATCCGGTGTGAAAGTTGTCGATCCATCGCTGTGTCGGGGCCTCCCCGTAGTCCCACGAGCCATCTTCGTGCTGCAGTGCGGCTGTGTAGCGGGCAACCCTGAGGGCCGGACCGAGGAATTTGGGCTCGCCCGTGTGCTTGTACACACGGCAGAGGAGAGCGGCACCAAGGAAGTTCGCGTTGTGAGTTTGAACCCGCAGTGGAGCGAGAGGATAGCTGAAGCCTGCAACAGAGCTACCTTCCATCCAATAGAGTTCGTTCATGATGTACTCCGCCGCACTCACGGCCATCCTCAGGCACCGTGACTCCTGGCGCTGCTCATAGGCATCCAAAAGTGCGTTGGCGACAAATGACGTGCAGATCAGATTTGGCGCTCCTCGCGGAACCACGATGGTGCGCGTCTGCCAAGGAAAGCTGTACCCCCAGCACCAGTAAGCAGTGGCGCGTGTCCGAAGGGCGATCAGCCTTTCGCTCATCAGCCCGATGAGATCTTCCTGGCTGGGCGTCCCGAGTTTTGAGAGCTTGAGGAATGCCATCAGAAAGAGCGCGATGGCTTTTGGATTCTGGGTCTTGGGAATCAGCGCCAGCCGGCGAATGTTAACGGGGCTCCGCTTCAACGCCTGGGTGAGGACGAGCCGAGGGAGTCCGGAATTCAGGAATGGCAAGGCGGTAAAAACCCTGCTGTTCAGAGCATCGTAAGGGTCATAACCTGCCCAATCGTTTGTCCGACAGTAGGCTACAAGCTTCAGGGCGGTAGCCTTTGCGTCCTCCAAAGAAGTTCTCCTCTCCATCAAGTACTGAGGTGCCTGACCGGAGGGAGTGCATGCCGCATCGGCTTCCCGCCCTCAGGCACGGGTTTGTGGGATAAGAGACTGTCGGGACAAAGCCCTTTCGTGGTGCGTGCGGATCAAAACGTCTACGATGCGGGTGGCGGCTTGGCCATCCCATATCTTTGGCGCGCCCCCGCTGGTTCTCCTCCCCGTCTGTCGGCGGATAGCATCCTTGATGCTCTCATTTTTTGTCCCCGCAATAGTATTTGTCCCGCTCTCCACGGTAACGGGTCTTTCGGTGTTCTCTCTGACCGTGACGCAAGGAATCCCTAGACACGTTGTTTCTTCCTGGATGCCACCTGAGTCGGTCACGACGAGCCTTGCGTGCTTCATCAAACAGAGAAAATCCAAATAGCCCAGAGGATCGGTCAGGATGATTCCGTGGCGCCTGTTTCCGGAGTCTCGCGCATCTCCTTTGATTTTCGTTCCGTTCGTCCCAAGATGGGACTCCAAACCGAATTCCTTAATTCGCCGCTGTGTTCGGGGATGTACGGGAAAAACGATGGGGCAATCCGCTGCCAGTTCTTCCAGCCCCGCCAGGATGTTCAGAAAGGCATCCCGATTGTCCACATTTGTGGGCCGATGCAGGGTCAGGAGCGCATAACGGTTGATCGAGTTGCCCGCGCCGTTCTTCCCCGCCTGCGTCCGAAGCCCTAATTCTTCCAATATGGTCGAAGACTCAGCTTTCTCCTTGAAAGCAAGGAGGGAGTCAATCATCGTGTTACCGACGAAATGGATCCTGTCGGGCGAGACCCCTTCGTTACGCAGATTCTGAAACCCGCTTTCCTCTGTCACAAAAAGCAGATCGGACACATGATCAGTGAGAATGCGGTTGATCTCTTCCGGCATCGACCGGTCGAAGGAGCGCAACCCCGCTTCCACGTGGACGATCAACGATCTAGAACCAACGGAGTCGAAGGAGATCTTGGCTGCAACCAGGGCGCAGGCGAGGGTCGAATTCACATCCCCGACCACCACCACGACGTCAGGCTTCTCTCTTAACAGCACCTCTTCGAATTTTTTCATTATCTCCGCAGTCTGGACTGCATGGGATCCCGAACCCACGCCGAGGTGAACATCCGGCCTTGGAAGCTTGAGATCGCTGAAAAAGGAACCGGACATGAGGTCGTCGTAATGTTGACCGGTATGAACGAGGATGTGCTGGGTCGTCTCGACCGGCTGTTCGCGCCGGTCGGCGTACTTTGTCGAAATCCTCTCGTTGTGCTCGTTGATTGCCGCGATGATCGGCGCGGCCTTCATAAAATTGGGACGCGCTCCAACAACAGTAAGAATTTTCATACCTGGTCATTCGCCGTAGAGCAGCCAGTCGAAATGGCTGCGGCGGCATTCAAGCCTAATTTCAGAGGGCCCTTCCGGTGTCGAACGCGGACCTTCGTACCACATCTCGACTCGGCGCCGGACATTTCGACTCCATGATCGCGACGATCTGCTTGACAATAGTGCTCAAGGCGGTGCCACCACCATTCTGTGGTTTCGCAGGCCGATTTCGTCGGACCAAGCGGATCTTCATGTGCACATCTCGAACACTCTCGAGGAGTACGAGCCGACCCCTCATGTTGAGATAATGATCCACCGCACCGATCTTGCCGCGAAAGATACTATAGACAGGGACGCCTAAAGCCGCAGCCTCCCGGTTCATCGTGCCGCCCCCGCTGATAACCAAGTCCGAGTACCAAATCAGATTCAGTCCATCTACGATATGCTCCGGGATGCGCATCTTTCCCTTCAAGAAAAGCTCGGGCCAACTCTTCTTCAAACAAATTGCCTGTTTCTCATTTCTAGGCAGCGCGACAAGCTTCACGTCGGGCCTCTTGCTCAGAAACTCGATCGTTGCCTCGAAGAGCTCATCACTCTGGGGATTATGATAGTGAGCTTCACTCGCAGGCGGACGGAGGGTCACCACCAGATCCTGCTCCTGAAGTCCGAGTTGAGGCCTGATACGGGGGTCCGGAACAAATCGAGGAACATAGACGTCTTCCTTGATACCCGGGTATTTCAGGATTCGATTCGGGTCGCATCGGAGGGCCGCTTTCGGAATCACTTCCGGGCACATTAGCCACGTAGGATGTATGAAAACCCAGGGCGTTGCAAACTCATAGTCGCCGATGAACAGAGATGGAATTCCTAGAGATGTAGACACAATCAACTGGGAACGCGAACAATGAGAGACAGCCAGATCTGGCCTTTCCTTCAGGATAGTTGGAACCAACTGCATCGCGCGAAAACACAACCCCGCCATCTTGCGGATTTTGTTCTTCCCGAAGTGACGTCCGATCAGCTTGCAGTTCAGATGAAAAAGGTCTGCCAGCTCGTGTACCTGAAAACAGTCGCGCGCGGTGAGCACCATTGCGTAGCCGCGCTCCTGAAGCTCTTCGACGATTGGCGCAAAAAATGGCACATGGGGTGAGTTATCCAGATCGATCCAGATCTTTCCTTTGTCGGGACGAATGGCTGAACTGGCTGTTCGAGATGAGGTCACTGGGTGGAGATCCGAACTCCGCCGACTGGCACGCTGTATGGATAGTGACTCGAGAACTTTCTGGACAATTCGTCTCTGCTGACGAAGTTCCAGCTGGGGGTACATGGGCAGAGAGAGGATTTGCGTTGCGACTCTTTCTGACACCGGGAAATCCCCTTCCAGATAGCTAAGATGTGCATAGGCTTTCTGGAGATGGAGTGGGATCGGGTAGTGGATCCTTGTTGCGATGCCGGCGGCGGCCAGGTCCTTCTGGAGCCGCTCACGGTCCGCAACCCGCAGTACGTAGAGATGGTAGACCGGCCGCGACCACGACGGCACGTGGGGAAGGATGACCGCCCCCTCGGTGTCGGCGAAGAGCTGGTCGTAGCCGCGTGCACACTCCCTGCGCTGCTCGTTCCACTTCGCCAGATGGTGAAGCTTCGCCCGCAAGACGCCAGCCTGGATGGCGTCGAGCCGGCCGTTGTACCCCTCGATGTCGTGATGATACTTTCGCACCTGGCCGTGGTCGCGCAACATCCGAACTCTTTCTGCGAGCCCCTGGTCGTTGGTCGTTACCGCTCCGGCCTCACCACAAGCGCCTAAGTTTTTTCCCGGATAGAAGCTGAAGCTAGCCGCGCGGCCTATTGAGCCGGCCCGCATCCAACGATTCTGCTTGCTGGAAAAATACTCGGCGCCGTGGGCCTGGCAAGCGTCTTCGATCACGATCAAGTTGTGTCGTTCCGCGAGCTCCAGGATGGGATCCATGTCCGCCGTCTGGCCGTACAGGTGCACCGGGATGATTGCTGTGACAGGTCGTCGCGTCTGCTGGTTCAATAGCTTTCCAGTCGCACGATCGAGGCAGCATCGCGTTTCCAGGTATTCCTGGAGTCTCCGCGGATCCATGGTGTAAGTGCGCTCCTCGATGTCGACAAAGTCCGGCCGCGCGCCGGCCTGGGAGATGGCTTCCGTGGTTGCGATGAACGTGTTGGGCACGGTAACGACCGTATCGCCCGCTTGCACGCCGGCGGCGATCAGGGCGAACCGCAAAGCGTCTGTGCCGCTTCCAACGCCGACGCAATACTGCGCTCCGCAATACTCCGCAAAGTCCCATTCGAAGTCTTCCACCATCGGTCCGCCGACGAATCCTGCAGTCTTCAGGGCGCCTCGGAAGACCGACACCAATTCCTCTTCTATTTCTAGATGAGGCGTGACTAGGTCTACGAAAGGAATCTTGCCGTCGCCGGTCAAAACGCCACCCTCAGCTCTGGCGTGATCAAGCGGAGGACCCTCGCCGGATTCCCAGCCACAATCGCATTGTCGGGCACGTCGCGGGTCACAACGCTGCCGGCCCCGACGATGGCATTCTCCCCGATGACCACGTTCGAGAGGATCGTCGCCCCGGACCCGATCGACGCGCCTTTCCTCACCAGTGTTGCCTCGACCTTCCAGTCCTTCCCGGTCTGGAGTTCCCCCGTCGGAGTCGTCGCCCGTGGATAGGAGTCGTTGATGAAGGTGACGCCGTGGCCGATGAGGACGTGGTCCTCGATCGTCACGCCTTCACAGATGAAGGTGTGGCTCGAAACCTTGCACCGCCGGCCGATCTTCGCATTCTTCTGGATCTCGACGAACGTCCCGATCTTCGTTTCGTCGCCGATCTCGCAGCCGTACAGGTTGATGAACTTCGCGAGCTTGACGCCCGTCCCCAGCTTGACGTCGGGCGCGATGCAGCGGTATTTATTCACCGCCACACCTCCTTCGATCTCCGGCACTGCCCCGTCCCGTGTCAGCAGGCACCCTTTCCCGAGATGACTGCGGCGGGCGTTGCCAGGAGGATCTTGATGTCGGTCCAGAGCGAGCGCGTCCTGGCGTACCGGAGGTCGAGGCGCACCATCTCGTCGAAGGTCGTGCGGCTGCGCCCGGCCACCTGCCAGAGTCCTGTGAGCCCCGGCTTGGCCTCCAGGACCCGACGGCGGTGCCAGGGCTTGTAGTGCTCGAGCTCGTATGGAAGCGGGGGCCGTGGCCCGACCAGCGACATGTCCCCTCGTAGCACGTTCCACAGTTGAGGCAGTTCGTCGAGGCTCGTCTTGCGAAGAATGCGTCCGACCGGTGTAACCCGTGGATCGTTGGTGAGTTTGAAGAATCCGTTCTTGCCGGGCTCGTGGACCTGGCCGCTCGCCTTGATGAACCGACTGACGAACTCGTGATGGACCCTGTGATCAGTGCCCGAATACATCGTTCGAAACTTGAGCATCGTGAAGGGCTTCATAATCTGCCCAATGCGCACCTGTCTAAAGAAGACCGGACCGTGAGAGCTCAACTTCACCAGGGCGGCAATCAGTAAGAGAAGAGGCGAAAGTACCACCAGGAGAATCAGACTGCCGACGACGTCCAGTCCCCGCTTGTTCGCGTCGTAGATCGTCCTCTGCTCCTGGCGCGAACGTAGCTTCGGGTAGAGGAGCGGATCGACCGGCCAAACTCCTTCCTCTCCCTCACGCCTTGGCTCGGGATAGACGCGTAGTCGAATCGAAAATCTGCCAAGCGTTTCCCCATCCAACCGCTTGGCGAGCTGTCGACGGACTCGAGTGTTGAGTCCTTCACATGTGTTGACCAGATCGGACATACGGATCTCGGGCAGGATGACGCCGATCACAGCCCACCGCTCGAACCACCCCAGGACGTCTGTTTCGCGCGTGGCAGCGGCCAAGGCCTCGATGGCCGCCTCCTCAATCGACAAAGAATCCGCCCCCGGCCCATCGTTCACGTCCACGAGCATAAGAACGAGTGGCTGGTTGGAGCGATCCGCCCGCTTCCGCTCCCTGCTCAGGACAGTCCTGAAGAGCTCTTCGTTGAGGACGTGCGAACGGCCCCTCCCGTCTCCTTGATCGCACGCCCGTGTTCTCGTTTGTCCCGGCTGGTGCCGTGTAATCATCGGTCTAAAGAGCGAATACTATGCATCATCGTGTTGACAGGTACTATGCATCATCGCGTTGACCGGATGTGTCGAGCGGACTGCTCTTTGGCCCCGTCCCAGCGAGACGATCTCTCTGCGGCGCTTGAGCGACTCGTCGGCCGCCTCCAGCATTCTCACTACGCGCAAGCCGGCCCGCCCGTCGTTGAACGGCTTCTCTCCCGAGGCCACACAGTCCAAAAAGTAGCGGGTTTCGAGCTGGAGGGCCTCGGTCTGGTCCACGCGTGGTGCCCACATGTCTCCGCTCCGGTAGCTCACCAGAAGGTCGTGGACCGCTTGCTCAGTTCCCACCTCGAAGACCTTCGCCTCAACCAAAGCCTTAAGCCGTTGACGCGACTCGTCGTGACTATTGGTCACCTGGACCCCTTTGTCGTACACCTTGACCTTTTCGGAAGGCTCGAGGTCATTCCACACCAGCATCTTCCGCTCCCCGCCAACCAACGTGGTGCGCACCTTCACGGGTGAGAGCCAGTTGACGTTGATGTGGGCGATGATGTTCTTGGGAAAGTACAGAGTGATATAGGCCATGTCCGCCAGGCCGTTCAAGTGCGCTCCGCCGGTTGCCACGACCAGCTCCGGCTCAAGGCCGATCAGATAGTCGATGATGGACAGATCGTGCGGCGCCAGGTCCCAGATGACGTTCACGTCGTGCTGAAAGAGCCCCAGGTTGACCCGAGTCGAATCGTAGTAGTAGATCGGCCCCAAGACTCCCCCATCGACCAACTCCTTGATCTTACGCACGGCACCGTTGAAGAGAAAGGTGTGATCCACCATGATCTGGAGGTTCTTGCGATCGGCCAGCTCGATCAACTCTTCAGCCTGGGCTGAAGTGGCCGTAAAGGGCTTCTCGACGAAGACGTGCTTTCCGTTCTCAAGCGCCTTCTTGGCAAGCTCGTAGTGCGTCGACACTGGAGTGACGATGGCCACAGCGTCGATCTTGGGGGAACTCGTGACTTCATCCGGATTGGATGTCGCGTGCACGGCCGGATGGCGACTCAACACCTGAGCCACCGCCTTGGGGTTCTTGTCGCAAATGGCCACCAACTGGCAGTCGGGTTGGCTCGAGAAGTTGCGCACAATGTTCGGGCCCCAGTAGCCGTAGCCGATGACACCAAGCTTAAGCATCAGATTTCTCCCCAGATCAGCTCAGCCCCAGACCCGAATCGATCCTCTCGGACCCGGGGTGATGATAGACGCGCACGTGGAGGCGGTGGGCAACATTCGAGGGAAGGCCTTCGCAAAGCACTCCACTGACCCTTTGACCAACGAGGCGGCAGACTTCCGTCGGGCGCCTATCTCCAAGCTCGGTCAGCACAGCTCCGGCCACGCGCTCCTCGCGGTACCAGCCGACGCAGTCAGTCTCGCGGAGGCAGAGCCATAGAGCCGAGAAGAGCGTGAGGGCGACCATGGGGTCGATGCGCACACTGACCCCTGACTGCTCCTTCAGATCCACTAGCAGAAGCAGGAAGGGGCATCCCGAGCGTTCGGAGCGCTTCCGCTCGATCGCCAAGAGGTACCGGAAAGNNNNTTCGTTGTAAGCCTGCCCCAGCCGACCCTCCAGGGCAACGCCGCACGAGCACCGATCTGACTCCCCCCGCATGTCGGACACCGCTCCACCTCCTGCGGTCGGAGTTAAAGGCAAGAACTCCGTGAGCGCACCGTTGATTGCTCCACGGAACTCGTTGCTCCTTCCCTCTTTCACTTTCAGAGCCAGCGTGTCCTCTTTTTGTCTCAATGTTTGCCTCACTATACGTCGGCGGGCGTAAACGACAATCGGGCGAAGCCCCGAATTTCAATGGGGGGAATCAGGGAATCCCAAGCGGAGAAATCCTTCGCTAATTTAGAGACTTAGAAGCGCCAACGTTGTCGCCATGGAGTGTTTACTTCCTAGAGAGATTTCAGCGGGGTCTAGCGAGAGAAAATGCGGTCTAGCGTGGTTGCCAATCGTCTCCACCAACTCTGCTGCTGATGGGTCCCGGGGCGGTCACCCTGGTAGAGATAGTTGTAATAGTAGTAGCTCTCGATATGATGATCGTCGTAATTGAACACAAGGCCGACCAGCTTTGAGGGATCCATGAGATTCTGCGCTTCCTCCAGCAGCCTGCGCGGGGTTTTGTGGGCAGCCACCACCAGCAGAAAACCATCGACCCACTTGCCGAAGATCCTGCAGTCGGGGACAAGGAGCAGCGGCGGGGTATCCAGCACGATGTAATCGTACTGCTGGCGGGCTTCTTGAATGAGTTCACCCAGCCGGGGCGCTTTGAGGGCCTCGTGAGGATTGGCCAAATACGGGCCAGCAGGCAGGACTGAAAGGTTGAACCCTCCAAGACGCTCGACCACCTGCGTCAACGTTTGCCCAGGGTTCAGGATTGCGGTCGCAAGCCCGACCGGGTGCGGGTTATCCATTCCAAGGTGTTCGATCACGGAGGGCTTGCGTAAGTCAGCGCACACCAGTAAGACCCTTGCATCTGGAGATTGGGCTAGCGCCCCCGCCAAGTTGATCGTCGTCGTCGTCTTCCCATCGCCGGGGAGGGGACTGGTGACCGCCAGCACTTGAAGGCCAAAATCCTTGTGCATCAACTCAATCGTGTGGGCGAGCGTTCGGTACTGCTCCGCTTCATACGAATTGGGAGCGAAGAGGCTCACCAAGTGCTCGTCGATTTCTTGCGTTTCAGCCATTACCTTCTGCGCCATTTCAGGAGCGGCTACTATCGAGCATCCAGACCAATTGTTCGTTTCCCTGGGCGATATAGTAAGTTACACCAACAAGGATCGCCAGACCCACGAGCGCCGCAGCCGTTCCAAGCCAGAACCGCCTCTGCCACCTCGAGGTATCAGCCTTGGTGACGATACGGGGAATCCTCGCCAACACCGGCACCTTCGTGAAGGCCTGAAGTTCTTTCAGCATGTGGAAGGAGGTATCGCGATGTTCGATCAGCTTGACCATCCCTCCGGCTAGCCCAATTGACAGGATCAGTCCAATGAAAATCAGCCGGATACGATTCGGTGCGGCCGGTCGTGTTGACGAAATCGCAGGGTCCAAGAGCCGGAACTGATCCCCTTTCTGCCCTTGCTCCATGCTTGCCGCCACCAGGGCTTCCTGGTACCGATGTAACAGCCCGTTGTAAAGCTCTTTCATCGTCTTATAGTCCCGCGACAGCTCTTGAAATTCTTGTTCTCGGTGGGGCGCGTTGTCCACACGCCGCTGGTACGTAGCGACAGCCTGCCGGAGAGTCTTTTCCTCCACCTTGAGGGCGTCGAGCTCCCTCTCCGCTTCGTTGCGGACCTTCCGAATCCGGAGGGGAGACGAGTTCGTCGGCGATGTGGTGTTCGTAGCGGCCCGCTCGTCTGTCTTCGTCTCCATGAGTTGTCCCTCCAGAGCGGCGATCTCGGCCTTCACTCGGATCACGTCCGGGTACTTCTCGTTGAAGCGGGTGCGGAGTTCCGTAAGCTCTTGGTTCAGCCTGGAGAGCCGGGCGGCGAGCGCCTCAGCGTCGCTCCCAAGGACGGGCCCGTCGCCGTCAGGGACTGATGCCCTTGCCTCGGCAAGTTGTCGTGTCAGCTTCTCCCGCTCCAGTCGCTCCTGGACGCGCATCTGGTTCTCCTTGTTAAGACGCATCTCCGTATTAAGCCGTTGCAGGGTGGCCAGGTTCGCTTCCATCTGCTCGGGCAACTCGCCAACGTGACGCTCCTTGAACTCACCCAGCCGTCGTTCCTCTTGTTCCAGCTTTCCCTTCATCTCTTCAAGTTGAACGCGCAGGAACTCGGCGGTTCCACTCGCTTGTCGTTCACGCCGCTTGACGTTCTCCTCGACAAACAAGGACGCCAGAGTGTTGGTCACTTTCGCCACGGTTTCCGGATCCCTGCCTCTGAAACTGAGGGTGAAGGCGATGGTCGTGCCGCGCCCGACTTGCGGGTCCCCCCCCTTGAACTCCATGCGAATATCGCGCCGCATCCGCTCGACGACCTCTTCCGGGCTCACCCGTTTGCGGAATTCAGGATACAGGTCGAATCGGGTGATCAGCTCCTGGAGCTGCGACCGGCTCAAGATCTCCTGGCTGATTGTGTGCAGCCTCGTCTCCGGCTCGCTCGTGACGGAAGACTTGACGAAGGTCTCCGAGACCTCCGGTCGTTCCACGAGTAGGGTGGCTGACGAGCGATAGAGGTACGGCAGGGCGATTGCCAAGCTCACGGTCACTGCAAAAGGCCCCGTGAAGACCAGGATCGCCAACCACTTCCGCCGACTCCACACCTCCAGTAGGACATCTAAGCCTGAGGTGTCTCTCCTGCCTTCCATTTCCGGCTCCAGTCAGCCTGCTTAGGGCACCACAATGATGTCGCCAGGCTGGAGCATGAAGTTCTCCAACTCTCCGTCCGCCGAGACGACCTTGTTGTAGTTAAACGGGATCCGCTTCAAGGTGTTCCCATCTGGCCTGAGAATGACGATTCGTCCGCGGGCGGCGAACTCCCCGAGCCCTTCGGCCATCGCCAAGGCATCCAGCACTGTGGCCCGGCTTTTCAGCTCAAGGCGTCCTGGCTTCTTGACCTCCCCGATCACGGAGACCTTGAAGCTATGGACTTCCCGAACGATGACCGAGACTTCGGGTGTGGGCATGTACTCGGCCAGCTTCTTGATGAGGACATCCCGGAGTTGCATCGGGGTCAGTCCTGCCGCCTGCACGTCGTTCAGGAGCGGGAGGGAGATCTTGCCGTCCGGCCTCACCGGGACGGTTCGGCTGATCGCCGCGTTGTTCCAGACGGCGATGTCGAGCACGTCTTCTGGCCCGATGCGATAGTCTCCTTGCTCAGGAGTGGGCTTCGATCCGTTCTCCTTGAGTGGCGCTGCGGCCGACCCGAGGCCTGGGGTGGTCAACGAGAGCATGACCAGTGTTGCAACGAGCGCCATGCGAAAGTGCAGTCGCATCGGTGTCATCCTCGACAACCTAGTCCACCCGAGTAGGATAAGTGACGATCAGCCTTATCAGGAAGATGTTGTGCAGGATCTCCACAGTTGTCGGTCCAGTCGGCCCCGTTTGCGGGTTGAAGCTTCCCCGCTGGAAGCTGTACTGGTACGATGCCTGCAGGGCCAGCGCCTTTGTGAGCTGATGAGAGGCTTCAAGGATCACCGAGTAGACCGTCGCCTTGAATGCGTCGCTTGAGACCCTGTAGATGGCCGGCCCCGCACTGAACACCAGCTTGGGCAGCAGTTCCGTCGTCGCCTTCCCAGTAATGCCCTGAGCCATTGCGGCGGCGGCCTGCCCGATGACCGTGGTCAAGGTGCTTGTATACGAGAGCGACACTTCGCCGCGCTTCAAGGTGTGGCTGAAGGACGCCGAGGCTTCGGGAAGACGGTCTACCGTTCCCTCGGTCACGCGCGGACCTCCGCGCAGCGTGAACGTGGTCAGTGGTGTGAGCTCGTGCGACCAGCCCAGGGTGAATGCGTGGGAGGTCAATGCCGGGGAACCGGCAAACGCGAACTGACGGCCGACATACCCGGGTCCCGCTGTGTCTCTCGGGCTGAGCCGATGGTCAAGTACCAGGTTCTCAATGTGCGAATCGATCGTAATGCCTCCGGCCAGCAGGTCCTTCGAGAAGGCGTAGTTCCCTTTGACCGTCGTCAGCGGATCGAACCGGTAGGTAAACCCTGGGTTTGCGGTGTAGCGCTCGGCCAACACGCGTCTCGCTGACAGCCCCGTTGTGAGATTGAGTTCCGTCGGTGTTTTGGTCTGGTAGTACGCCCCGGAGACGGAGAGTGTCAACACCGGATCTGGCATGACCTTCACCTCAAGCGAGCCCCGCTGTCGCATCTGGGCAGTCGTCAACTCTTGGTGCTGGCTGTAGATCTCCGAGTCGAAGGAGTAGCCTCCCTCAACCGTCAGCGGGGCGGGCTGGGAACTGGCCTTGGAGTACCCTTCCTCAACCGTCAGCGGGGCGGACTGGTAAGCGGCCTTGAGCCCTGGGCTGATGCGGGTCAAGAAATCGTGAGTCCGTGGAGATGGGGTAAAAAACACGTTATCGTCGTAGACCTCGGCGACAGACAGTGAGGGAGTCAGATAGTAGCCGGTTTGGGCCGGGGCTGCAGTCGGGAGGAGGATTCCGGCGACGAATACCTGCGCGAACACCACTCGGAGCCAATAGGGAATGTGTCCGTGTCCTGCCATGGTCGCGGAGAGGATAGCATGTCCGTTCGCACTGCAGCATGTCTGGATTACCTGCTACGCCGCCACTGCGAATGTGCAATCCACCTCCACAGCCACGCTCCGCTGGAACAGCTCGATGGAGAGGACCAGCAGCCCCTTGTTCGGTTTGGTATGCACCAGGATTCCTTCCACCCCGGTGAGGGGCCCTTCCGTGATTCGGACTCGTTGGCCCTCACGTAAGTAGGGGTATGGCAGGGCGGGAAGGCGGGCCTGCACCACCTTCTGGATTGCTTCGATCTCCGCATCCGGGACCACTGCCAGACGGTCACGCCCATCGCCCAGGACGCGGACCAACTCCCTCGTCTTGAGAACCTCGATGTAGCTGTTCAGCTCCATGGCATGGTGGAGGAACAGGTAGCCGGGAAACATGGGAACAGGGATGTGGTGCCGCACCCCGCCCCTTCGGGACCAGGCCTCGATCTTGGGGAGAAACGCGTGAAATCCCTTGGCGGCGAGCTGGTCACAGACCATCTGCTCGCAGTGGCTTTTGGTCCACAGGGCATACCACTTCCGTGCCCCCGCGTCCGGGCCCAGGCTCTGATCGGTCGTCGTGAAACTCGGTCGCTCAGTCTCTGTCGTGAGGTCTTCTGGCAAGGCTCCGCCCCCTTCGGTTCTGATCACTCTCCGACCAGACCAACGTCATCGTCCAGATTGCTGGCGGCCAAGGTCCCCAGACTCAATGAGCCGGGAGCCGGGGATCGTCAGCCCTCCCTGGGCTTGCCAGCCTGAGGGCTGATCATGCCCTTGGCCGTTTATTCCATTCCGCACATGGAAAAAGGTCGTCCGCTGAGTGCCTTATGCTTGTTTAGGGACGTGCTACGCGCCACTATTTAGCGCCAACTGTGGACTATAGCTGTGTTTTCGCGTAGTCACTATCGGGCGAATCTAGCAATCGCCGTCCGGGAAATACCTGATTATGCGTGTAGGAAACCTGGGTTATGCATGCGAGGAATTCTTGGACAAACAGAGCACGTCCGCGCGACGCAGCGCTGGCCCATATCCTAGAGGGTACTTCACCGTCTGGATGGCGAAAGGCGGAATGGAAAAGGGGGCTGCCTCTTACAAATCCAGGGTCAGGCTCGCTGAAAACACGTGCCCCCGGGTTGTCGAACACGACAACCCGGGGCAGTTGGTTGGCTCAAATCCAAGGTCAGTGCTCGAGCGCCGCTCCCATCAGTCATGACGCACGGCTAAAAATCACAATAACCACCGAAGTCCCCCGTGGTTGACGGGTTAGGCTTATGGAGCTGGATGTTGCCACCCCCGCCGGTGCCCGGCTGGGCGCATGGAGATGACGAGCCCAAATAGTGGTAACTGCACTCGAATTGCGTGTCATAGACGAGCTTGTGCGTTAAATGGTTCCTCAAGTAGATATCGAACTTGTCGTTGACGCCTGGTTCGCCCCCGTCTCTGGCGGTAACGACGAAGTTGACGTCATCGTTCGGGGGC